>ULOK01010324.1_pt1 | contig 31622 bp, 33 predicted proteins | sample 1952501 | NCBI WGS metagenome assembly ULOK01 (sample SAMEA4835601, study PRJEB28245) | human gut metagenome | biome: gut microbiome; material: fecal sample | place: Denmark | collected 2008
TTACAGTTTCAACGACTGTGGGTATTTTTTTATATTTTAAAAATGGTTGCGATAATGCTTTAAAATAGCATTCTTATGTCAAATTGAGGAATAATTGGGAAGTATTTTAACTTTTTGATTCCTCAAAAGACTATGTATGTCAGTAAAAAACATGGGAATTTATAAATTGCTTTTTACTGATTTTCTTCCGACAAAGTAATTTTGTGATTTATTGAAAAAAGTAGTTTTTAGTTTGGTATTAATAAATTTTGTAATACATTTCCTGCACTTTTATTGTGGGAAATGATAGGATGCACATAAAAATTAAATGTTGTAGTAATTTGTGCATGACCTAGTCTTGCAGCAACAACTGCTACATCTATATTTTGAGATATAAGCAAAGTAGCATTTGTATGCCTTAAACCGTGAAAATTAATTACAGGTAGTCCAATTTCTTTAACAAACTTGACAAACCATTTACTAATAGTAGATGGGTGCATAGGCTTACCATCTGACTGAACAAATAACCTATCTGAATTCGTCCATAATTCACCGTAAATTGATTTTTGTGTTTCATACCATAATCTATATTCTTCAAGCAAAGAAAGAACGAAATCAGGAATTGCTACTTCTCTGATAGAACTTTCTGTTTTAGGTGTTTTAGTAAATACTCCCTTGTCTGCTAAGTATTGGCTTGACTTATTAATACTAACGATTCCATTTGTAAAATCAATATCAGACCATTCTAATCCCATAAGTTCACCAAGTCTTACACCAGTAAACAATGTTAAAGTTATTGCTGTTTTATATTTAATGTCATCTACAGATAGTTCATTAAGATTTGAAAGGAGAACTTTACATTGTTCATCATCATAATATCTTCTTTTTGGCTTTTTACTTTTAGGTGGTTGAACTCTTTCACAAGGATTAGAGAATAATAATTGCCAATATACAGCTCTATGAAGCATTGCACGAATTAATCTATGGTGCTCTAATATAGTTTTTTGAGATAAAGGTTTTAATGTTCTATAACCATTGTTACATTTAACACGCATTATTTGTGTATCTTTATCTAACATATCATAGAATTTCATTATATCAGTAGGCTTAATTTTATCTAGTTTAAAATGTCCAAGGTAAGGTAGTATTCTAGATTCTAACATTCCTAAATATCTTCTATATGTCGAAGGTGCTAGTTCTTTAGATCCATAATCTCTTTTCCAAATTTCAGTAAATTCTTTAAATCTTATAGACTTACCTTCAAGAACTGTTCCTTGTTCTACTTCAGCAACAAACTTTGCAAGTTCAATTTTTGCTTGTGCCTTAGTTCCGTGAACTGTTTTAGTATGACGTATAGGTTTTCCATCTAAATTAAAACCATGGCAAACTATTAACCTGTAACTATTTTTGCCTCTTTTTTCAATACTCCCGGCCATTACTCTGTTTCACCTCCTTTCAAGTTGGTTAATGGGTAGGAGAATATAATTGTTAACTAATAATATAGTATCATAATAGTTAACAAGATGCAAGTCATCGATAAAAAAATATAAAAACTTACACAATTCGACAAACTTTGCAAAAATAGTTTGATAAAATATAAAAAACATATAGAATATTTGAAAATATTTTAATAAATTAGGAGGGATTATTGTGCTTAGTGGATTATTTAAAAATTGTTATGGAATGAAAGAATTTGAATTAAAACCTATAGATTTTACAAAATCAAATAAAGCAATATTATATGCACCAAATGGAGTAATGAAAACTTCATTTTCAACTGTCTTCTCTAATATTTCTAAAGGGGTGCCAACAGTTGATAGGATATTTAAGAGTAATATTTCTGCATACAGTGTTAATTATTATTCAAGTATATATACAAACACTAATTTGTCAGTAACTGACAGAATATATGTTGTAAAGTCATTTGATGAAAAATTTGAATTATCTAAAGAGACTATAAGTACATTGTTGGCAGATGAGACCACTAGAAAAAAATATGATATATTAGTACAAGAATTTAAAAGCTATACAGACGAGTTTTTATCAAATTTTAATCTTTTATCAGGATTATCAAAAACAAAAATAGAAAGTTTTTTAAAAGATAAATTTGAATTGGAAGATAAAGCTGATTGGCCAGATATATTTTTAAAATTAAATGAACTTAATCAAGATAAGAACAGTGTGGAAGAATTGAAAGATATAAAATATCTTGATGTAATAAATGATAAAACAATGGAAATTCTAACAGATGAAGATTTTGTAACAAAATTAGATGAATATTTAAAAGCATTAGAAAAACTAATTGAAGATAATGAATTGCTATCTGAAAATTTTAATGATTATAATGCAGAAGAATTAAGTAAAAATCTAAAAAAACATAATTTATTTGAAAGCAAGCATAAAATTATATTGAAAGATGGTACAGAAATTACAACATTAAAAGAATGGGATAAAGAGGTAAAGAAGCAATTAGATAAAATCTATGCAAATGATGAATTAGGTAAAAAATTTAAAAGCATTAAAGCAAAACTTAGCAAAAATGAGCAAACAAGAACATTAAAGAAAATAATTCAAGATAATAAAGAAATAATAAAATATTTAGCAGACATAGAAAATCTTAAAGATTTGTTTATAGTAACTTATATAAATAATATGAATAGAAATTTTAATGAGTATTTTACTAAAGTTAATTCATATACTGATAAAATAAAAAAATTATATGAAACGGCTGAGCAACAGGCGGAAAGATGGAAGAACATAGTTAATGAGTTTAATACAAGATTTAAAGTTCCTTTTGAAGTAAAAATAGAGAATAAGGCTAATTTCTTATTAAAAGATGAAGTTCCTAATCTATATTTTACATATACAAGATGTGAAGGAAGAGAAGATGAAGAAAAAGAGGATTATGGGAAAGATGAATTAATGAAATCTTTAAGTATGGGTGAAAAAAGAGCTATGTATTTATTGTATATTTTATTTGATATTGAAATTATTAAAGAAAAAGCTACTAATGGAACAGGAAAATATTTAATAATTGTTGATGACATTGCAGATTCTTTTGATTATAAGAATAAATATGCAATTATAGAATACTTGTATGATATTTCGAGAATCAATAGTATAGATTTGTTAATACTTACACATAATTTTGATTTTTATAGAACTACTGTTAGTAGAATAGGAATACCAAGAAAAAATTGCTATATAGTTCAAAAAAATGATGATGAAATATTAGAAATGAAAGATTTTGGATATTTAAAAGATTATTTTTCAAATGTAATTGTTTCAGAAATAAAGGATGGAATTCTTGATACGGACGAAAAAAAGAAAAAATTAATTGCATCTATTCCATTTTATAGAAATCTTAGCCAATATATATTATTGCCACAGGAAGAGGAAAAACTTACTTGTTTATTACATATTAAGACTAATCCATTGAATATAGTTAATGTAAATCTTTCTGATATATGGAATATTATTTTAAATATTGTTAGCAATATGGGAAACTTTGATAATAGTTTTGATGAAAATTATGTTAACGCAATAAATAGAATTGCATTAGATATATATAATTCAACGAGTGATGAAGTGATATTGGAAAACAAAATTGTATTATCAATTGCAATAAGATTAGAAGCAGAAAAATTTCTCAAGTCTATATTAATTGGTAATAATGTTGATTTAACAACTTCAAATAATCAAACTAGAGATTGGAGTAATAAAGCTACGAACTATTTAAATGATGAGCAACATCGAATAATAAATGAAGTTAATTTAATGACACCTGAAAGCATACATTTAAATAGTTTTATGTATGAACCAATTATTGATATGTCAAATTGGACTTTAAAACAATTATATAAAGAAGTATTATATTTAAATGGAAAAATAGTATAAAGCATTGAACTTAATCAATGCTTTTTGTATATATTTGTATGTATTTACTATAATTTTTGTATTAGCAGTAAGAATTGAAAAATAAGCACTTGGAGTAATGAGCATTTTATTTTATTTTTCACCTAAATCTTGCATAAACCTTAATAAATATCCGTCAGGGTCTTGAATTAAAAATTCTTTATTTCCTAATAACTTCTCATCTTGTCTATACCAATTTTTTTCAACATCAAAAGTAATCTTGTAATTATTATTTTTTAAATTGTTATATATTTTATCAACATCTTCAACTTCTAATTGAAAGTTGATTCCATTACCGAAAGGATATTTTAATTCTCCAACATTCCATTTGTCATTATCAGATAACTCCTGTAACATAAATTGAATATTACCTAAAGATATGAATGCAAATTTATCTTCTGGTCTATTATATTTTATTTCAAAGCCAGCAGTTTTATAAAAATTTAAACTATTTTTTAAATTAGTTACAGATAACTCAGGAATATTTTCATTCCAATTTATATAATTATTAGGTCTTAAAATTGTACTTTTAAAATATTGTTCTTGAAAATCAGTCAAAACTTTAATTTCTTCATTGGTAAATGTTTTGTTTTTTGGAACGATAATTAATTTATCATCATTATCATTTGTTCTATGAATTATTGCAATACATTTTCCAGTAAAGGTTCCTAATGGTTCATAAATTCCTAAAACATAAGCATCTAATTCTTCACCATCACCACTTACTGTATTAGGTACATAACCATAATTTACTGGATAAATAAATCCATGCTTGGGATGTTTGTTACCCATAGGTCTATCTATTTTTATTTCTAAAGTTTTATTTAAATATTCTAGATTATTCATGCTTATTCTCCTAATTTTATATTTTTAATAATAATAGATTCCTCATTCTTACCTATAAATTCAATAGAAACTTCATTAATAGTAGTTGTAAATTCATAATTGAAATTAGAAAAATCTTTTAAATTATCAGCTTGACCAAGTGTTATATGTGGAATGTATTTTATTGACTTTTTAAAATGACTTGGTATTATTTTTTTATATATATCATCGTGTAATTTTAATATTTCGTTATTTCCCTTTACACAATTTAATAAAATATATTTATCATTAGATAAAGAAACACCTTTAAAATTAACTTCAAAAGGAGAGTAATTTTTTAGTAGGACAGATAACTTAGAAATTAAATCTTCATTACTTATTTTATCGTTAAAAGGAAAAGCCAGAGTTATATGTGGTGCTACTAAATTTGATAATCTATCGTATTTATTTCTAATTTTATCAATTATTTTCATATTATCAAATTTAGTAAAAATTAATATATCTCGTTTACCAATATTATTATACATTTGCAGACCTCCTAATTATTTACTAGTTAGTATCTAACCATTCATCAAATTCATCATAAGTTTTCCTACCAGCTTTAATATCATTAATAAATTCTTTAGCTTCTTTTTTCCATTTCTCATAGTTAGTTTTATAATATTCAATATCTAGATTTCTTTTTACTGCCATAGCTTTTTTTGCATATATTTGTCTGTATTTACCATATACAGGTTCTTCATTTTCTTTTCTTTTTTGGGATGTTTTAATTCCATATTCTTTACAAGTAATACCATCTGTATATTCACCATTGCAATATAAAGTAGTATTCTTATCAGAGAAAAAGTATTTTCCACAAACTTGGCATTTTTTTATATAATCAATATCATTTAATACTATATGATAAAGAACAATATAAAAATATGCAGATAAATTATTAGTTTTAAAATTATATTTATTGCCAATTATTTTTTCACCATTAGGATCATTTTTTGTCATAGTGTTTATCAAAAGATTTTCATCAGATAAAGGATTAGAAATACCTTTTTGAATTTCACCGAAAAGTTCTTCCATAAAATCTTTATCTGTAAAAGAAAAGTTTAAAGAATAATCACAAATATAATCTTCAGATATTTCTTTTAAGTCTTTATTAATATTTTGAAAGATATAAAATCTTTGTGCATTACTTAATTTGTTTAATTTTTTTTCTCTGTTATTATTAAAAACATAGTCAACGAAATTTCTAAATAATAATTGTATTTTTATTAAAGAATCTTTTTCAGTTTCATAAAAAGATTTTGTACATTGTTTTAGTAACTCTTTATTAGCAATATGAATAGGCTTATTAGTACACATATTGATGATATTTTTGTCAAATCCTTTAAAAATTTTAATCAATTGTTTTTCAGGTATTTTATCTAAATATATAAAGAAAAATATACAGAAGAATTTAAAGAAATCATCAAAATTATTAAAGTCTAAGTTTAAAAATGCTATTAAATTATCACCCAATGCCATTTTTCTATATTTATAATTTAATATTAAGTCTAAATTTATTTTTTCTATATTGCGCACAAATAGTAGATTTTCTGGAATAGGTGGGACATTTTTATCAATTAATGAAAGAAATATTTCGTTAAAAGAATCATCTTTTCTTTTAATTTTAGTTTCTTTGTATAATTCATCTACAAGATTTTTTTTATTCTGAGCAGATAGATTAACTTTTCTTGTATCAAATACAATAGAAAAAAATCTAGTTATTTCAACTGGATTATTTTTATTATATAAATTTAATTCTATTGAGTATTCATTTGGATTTCTCATTTTAATTCCTCCATGTTAACAGTAAAACTAGGTTACGGTAGTGATTTTAGTTGTTATCAATTCTCAAAAACTTTCATAAAAAATCTTGTACTTGTTAACTAAAAATAGTATAATTCAATTGTTAACAAAAGTCAATAGGTACCATTGAATAAAGAAAGGAGGATTCAATATTGGACTTAAAAACAGTAGAAAGAACAACATTAACCATGAAAGAAGCAGCAGAATATTTAGGAATTAGTTATTGGCTTGCTAATCAGTTAGTAAGAAGAAAACAAATACCTTGTTCAAAAATCGGAGGCAAGTTTTTGTTTAGAGTGCAAGCATTAGATGAATATTTAACTAAAAAAGAAAAAGATTCAATAGCTAATTAACTGAAAGAAAGGTGAAAGGAGGTATGGCAGAGGTATCATGGATTAAACTTAGTACTAATATTTTTTCAAACAGAAAAGTTGCATTATTACTGAAAGAACGTGATGGGGATACGTACTTCAGAATATGGATACAATTGTTAACTATTGCAGGACAATGCAATTCAAATGGAAAATTGATTATAGGGGAGAATAGTCCATTAAATGTGCAACAATTATCAAAAATTTTAGGGAAATCTGCTAAAAAAGTTGGAGAAATATTAAATAAGTTTATAGATTTGAGGATGATAATTTTTGAAAATAACTGCTATGAAATAAGAAATTGGGGAAAGTATCAAAGTGCAGATAAGTTAGAAGAAATACGAAAAAATAATAGAGAACGACAAAGAAAATTTCGTGAAAAAAGTAAAATGCAAGCTAACGTTACAGAAATGTTAGAGTAACACTATAGATAAGAAAAGAAAAAAGTAGATAAGATTTATTACTAACTGAAAGAAAAATTTATAAGTTAAGTAATAAAAAAGCTAGTATAAGCCGTCAAACTAAATACTAACTTTAATCAAATTTTATGATAATATTTTAATTCAAAATTTTAAAAAAGTAAAGAAAAAATTAATAGAAGGAGGAATTTATATGAGTGAGAAAACTAAAAAAGAGCCAATAACATATTCAAGATATGGAGATTATTTAATACCAAATTTAATATTGGACAATGGAAAAGTTAGACCTAAAATTGGAAGATATGGAAGGCTAAGATTAAAATTTTTAAAAGAAGAAATGAAATCAGTTTATACAAAAATGTTAATGGAAGATACACTGACAGATTATTTATTAGAAGTAGATGCTAGAGCTACAGATATGGAAAATATGTTGATAAATGAGATGAAAAAATATCAAAACATTGATGAAAAATTAAAAGAAAAAGATCAAATGAAGTGGGTTGGAGCAATGAATATGATAGCGTATTCAGCAAGAGAAATGGTACTTGGAAAATGTATAAACACTTATAATATTTAATAAAAGAAGTGCTTGAATTAATAAGAAATTCAGGCACTTTCCTATAAAAAAGCTATATTAAATTATAAAAAGAGAGCATATTTATTGTCCAGCAAGCACTGAATTTGTGCACTCACACAAATTCGAATGTGGGATATCCCAAACCCAAGAAAGGAGAAAATGATGAGAAAAAGAGAAATAAAATTAAGTGTATATCTTAATGATGATGAATGGAAAATGTTAACTTTAAAAGCAGAAAAAGTTGGATATAACAAATCAGCTTTAGTAAGAAGTTTAATAGAAGGATTTAAACCCAAAGAAAAACCATCAGATGAATTTTACGAAGATTTAAATTCAATAAGGAAAGTTGGAAATATATTAAATCAAATTGCAAGAAGAGCACATTATCAAGGATATATTGAAGATGAAAAATTTTTAAGAAAAATGGAAAATGAATTACAAAATCTTATATTGAATATAAAGAGAAAATATTTGTTGCCAGAGAAAAAATAAAATTATAGAGATTTCTGTAGATTTATTGAGAAAAAATAGTATTTGTGATATATTATAATCGAATAATTGGAGGTAAGTATGGAAGTAGTAAAACCCTTTGTAAAATGGGCAGGAGGAAAAGGAAGTTTAATACCACAATTAACGAACTTTTATCCTTACCAATTAAAAGATGGAATAGTAACTAAATATGTTGAGCCTTTCGTTGGTGGAGGGGCTGTTTTAATAAATATATTACAAAAATATGATGTCAAAGAAGCTTATGCTTTTGATATAAATATAGATCTAATAAATTGTTATAATATAATAAAAACGAATGTTGAAGAACTTATAAAAGAATTAGAAATAAAGGAAGAAGAATTTTTAGTTCTTACAGATGAAGAAAGACAAAAGTATTTTTATGATGTAAGAAAAGAGTATAATTCATATAGAATCGGTGAAAAAGAATTAAGCATTAAAAGAGCAGTAGAATTTATATTCTTAAATAGAACATGTTTTAATGGCTTATATAGAGTTAATAAAAATGGAGAATTTAATGTACCTTGTGGTAAATATAAAAATCCAACAATATGTGATTCTAAAAATTTAAGGAATTTATCATTTTTGATTAGAAATGTAGAATTCCAATATGGAGATTATAAAAAAAGTGAAAACTATGTAGATAGTAATACATTTGTGTATTTTGACCCGCCATATAGACCATTATCAATAACATCAGGATTTACATCGTATACAAAAGAAGATTTTAATGATGAAAATCAAAAAGAATTAGCAAAATATTTTAAAGAATTAGATGAAAAGAATGCTAAACTGATGTTATCTAATTCAAATCCTAAAAATACAAATAAAGAGGATAACTTCTTTGAAGAAATATATAAAGAATTTAATATAAATGAGATTTCAGCCAAAAGAATGATAAATGCAAATTGCAAAGAAAGAGGAGCAATTTCTGAATTATTGATAACAAACTATGAGGAGAATTGATAATGTATAATGGTGAATTTTATTTTGAGGATAAAAACTTTAAATTAATAAAAGAAGATATATTTAAAGCTTTGAAAAATTTTCAAGAAAAATCATTCGATATGATATTTGCAGATCCACCATATTTTCTTTCAAACAATGGGATAACATGTAGTAGTGGAAAAATGGTATGTGTAAATAAAGGTGAATGGGACAAGCCATCAGATGTTGAATCAAAGCATTCTTTTAATAGAAATTGGATTCATGAATGTTATAGAGTGTTAAAGGATGAAGGAACTATATGGATTAGTGGAACACTACACAATATATATTCAATTGGAATGGCATTAGAACAGGAAGAATTTAAAATTATAAATAATATAACATGGCAAAAAACAAATCCACCACCTAATTTAGCGTGTAAAACGTTTACTCATTCAACAGAAACAATATTATGGGCTAGAAAAGATTTGCCTAAATTGAAATATAAGTTTAACTATGATTTAATGAAAAGTTTAAATAATAATAAACAAATGAAGGATGTATGGACCACTTCATTAACAAAACCATCAGAAAAGAAACAAGGAAAACATCCAACCCAAAAACCACTAGAAATATTAGAAAGAATTATATTAGCATCTACAAATGAAAATGATTTGATTTTAGACCCTTTTTGTGGAAGTAGTACAACAGGGATAGCAGCAAATAAACTAAATAGAAATTATATTGGAATAGATAACGAAAAAGAATACTTAGACTTGTCTATAAGGAGGTTTGAAGAAATATATGAACCAAGAAATAACAAATAAAATGATTACAGATTTTTATAATTGCTTTAGTACAGGGTATGAATTTGAATTCTTTTTGAAAAGATTTCTAGAGGATTTAAATTTTAGTGATATTAAGGTAACAAAGAGAAGTGGAGATAATGGAATAGATTTAATAGCATATAAAAATTCTATTGTTGACCTTGATATAGATCCTGAAAAATATATTATTCAAGCTAAAAGATATAAAAATAATGTTCCTGTAAATGAGATACGTGAATTTAAAGGAACGGCATCTTATGAAAAAAGAATATTTATTACAACAAGTGACTTTACTAAAAGTGGAAGAGAAGAAGCAGAAAGTGATAGCTTAAGAAAAATAATACTGATTAATGGTGAATCAATATTAAAATTTTATATGGAACATCCAGAAAAAGATTATATTTTTGAATGGAATCCAGTAGTGTCAAAAGAAAAAGTAAAAAATATCATAGAAATAAATCGAGGAGAGAAGATTAGTACTGAAATAGAATTTAAAGAAGATTCAATATTAAGATTAATTAGTAGTAATGATATTAGAGCTAGAATATTACCTATTCCAGTAGAAATATTTGAAAAAATAAAAGCTTGCAAAGACTATAATGTAGTAATTAATAAAGAAGAAAGAAAGCTGAACATTAATACTGAAAGAAGATATTTTGGTGGAGTGACAGAAATATATAAAAATGCTGACTATATTGATTACAAAGGAAAAGAAAAGAAAAAATCATATTGGAAAATGAATGAAGATAAAAGAAAAATTTTCATAGAGTTCGAATAGGAGGTATGACTATGAAAAGAGATTTTGCAGAGTGGTTATTAACTTTTACAGACAGTATAGCAAATTATAGATACTATATTGATTTTGAAACAATATATAAAAATGCAGAAATATACAAAGTTGAATTAAATATGTTAAATTCCTTAATTGGAAGTAAAAACATAGAAAATGATTTTGAAAAACTAGTTAATAAATATCCTGAAGTAATCAAATGCGTTCCAACATTATTAGCAGTTAGACAATCTGAAATTATTGTTTTAGATGATGAAGGAAATAAATTTGAATATAATTTCAAAAAAATGAATTATAGTATATCTCAGTATAAAGTTTTTATGAGAGAAACTGGATTGTTTGATTTATTAGAAAATCATCTAGTAAATAATTTATATGATTATGTTTTAGGTGTTGAATGCGGACTGAATTCAAATGCTAGAAAAAATCGTGGTGGACATCTAATGGAGGATGTAGTAGAAAAATTTATTCAAAAAGCAGGATTCAAAAAAAGTGAAACATATTTTAAAGAGATGTACTTACAAGAAATAGAAAACAAATGGAAGTTGGACATGTCTTTTATAAGTAATAAAAATCAATCAACTAAAAGATTCGATTTTGTTGTAAAAACAAATAATTGTATTTACGGAATTGAAACTAATTTTTATGCTGCAGGTGGTTCAAAATTAAATGAAACAGCTAGAAGTTATAAAATGATTGCAGAAGAGTCTGATAAAGTTGTAGGATTTAAATTTGTATGGTTTACAGATGGAATGGGATGGATATCTGCTAGAAACAATCTAAAAGAAACGTTTGACCATATGGATAATATATATAATATAGCAGATATGAAAAATCAAATTATGAATAGAATATTTAGATGAAAAGTACTAAGGACAAGCAAAATAATAATGTAATTATATTTACAAAATTATTTTGCTTTTTTTATAAAAGGAGTTAAAAGTTGAAGAATAACAATAAAGATGAGATAAATGCATTGGGAATGGAAAATAAAGAAGAAAAAATATATAAATTAATGGAATTTATGGCTAAAGATAAATTAATAGAATTAAAAGAAATTATGAGAAATCGTTGTAAAGTCAGAGGCATTACTCCATTAAGAAGAAATACTAGTAAAAATATAAAAAAGTTATATTTATTAAATGATAATAATTTGCCAAAAGAAAGTTGTAATTTACTAAATCAATGCTATATGACAATAAAAAATGTGCAAAAGTTGATAAAAGGTAATAATTTAGTAGATTCAAATACTTTAATAAGATCTGCCTTCGAAAATTTAATAATGGGAATGATGATATATTCAGATTCTAATGTTTTTGAAGAATTTAAGCAGCTTGGGCTAAAAGATGAAGAGAGAGTTTATACAAAACAACAGAAACTAAGAAATATGTTTAAGGCTAAACTAAAAACAATTGATAAAGATATGTTTGGAGATATAAGCAATAGACAAATTCAAAAAATGTTAGATGAATACTATGATAAATTATGTTTATTTACACATAGTACTTTGATTGTAAATGAAATGGTGGAAGGAAAGCTAAATAATGATGAAGATTTATTTTTAATAATAGCAAAACAAAATATGTATTTTTTAGAAATTTTATTAAATTGTTGCTTAAAGTATATCACAAAAGATAATGGGAATTCCATTAGATATGATTACATATTTGTAGGATGGTATATTATTATTTCTGATATTGACAGAAAAAAATATACAGTAGAATATCTAAGTAAATATAGTGGACTAATGTATGAAGAAATGAATGAAGAATATTTAAGCAAAAGTAATAATGATATGGAATTATTAAAAAAGGAAATGAAAGAATTGGACAAGCTTATAAAAGAAAATCCAATTGCTATTGTTGATTTTTTAGAAAGTTTTTTAGAATAAGGAAGATGAATAATGAAAAGAGATAAGAGAGATAATTTTACACCTTCAGTAAAAAATAAATTGGCAAAAAGAGTACTCTATGTATGTTCTAACCCAAGTTGTAGAAAGGTAACAATTGGACCAGATAGTGAAAATGGGATTAATAACATAGGTGTTGCAGCACATATATGTGCTGCAGCACCTGGAGGCCCAAGATACGATAAAAATATGACAGAGGAAGAAAGAAAAAGTATTAAAAATGGAATTTGGTTATGTCAAAGTTGTGCAAAACTAATTGATAGTGATGAAAACAAATATACAGTTCAATTAATAAATGAATGGAAAGAACAAACAGAAACTATAGTAGGCTATAATTTTGAAAAAAGAATTATTCTAAGTCAAAAAAATAAATTGGAGTTTATTTTTGAAACATTACGAGAAACGGAAAACTGGGCTGAAATAAAAGATAAAAGTATAGATGGATATTATTATAAGGATAATCCAAGTTATAAAATAGAAATTATTAATGAAGATAATAATAATACAGAATTTTATAGCTATTTAATGACAAATGTGAAAACTTCATATTCTATGTTGTATCTAAAATATAATGATACATGTATATATTCAACTCAAATTGTTAGTCTTGATTCTGGAAGATTAACTACGGTAGTTCCACTAAGTGAATATATATATTATGATCGAAAAATGGTCTATAAATATAAGTATTACATAAGGAATTCTAAAGAAATTATTTTAAGAGATTTTTTGTATAATTATCCAAAAGAATTTGAAAATTCTGAGGAAGAATATGCAATGAAAAGATTTAATGATATAATAATAGAATTTGAATCAGAAGATGAATTTGATGACTTTAAGAACAATTATACAAGTAATATTAATTTTAATAAAGTTAAAGAATTTGGAAGTAAATATAAAAATGCAGGAAGTACAGACTTAGAAAGAGAGCATAATCAAATTGAAATTGGATTAGGAATATATATGAAAGAAAAATATATTCAATATAAAAAAGATAAAGAGGGAGTATAGATATGATGTATTCAGGTGAAAGAATGAAATATATTATAGAGTATATATCTGCATATGAGCAAAAGATAAAAATATCTAATAAAAATGGATTATTAGATAATGCAAAAATGTTTGAATTATTTGCAGAAGAAGTTTGTAAATTGTATTATAATATGAATTTTCATAATTTAAACAATATTTGTAATTTCCCATATTTTGATTTAATATCAGAAGATGAAAGTATTTATGTACAGGTTAGTACGACAATTGATGTACATCAAAAAATAAAGACGACATTAGAAAATATAAGAGATGATAAAGAAAAAAGATTTTCTAAACTTAATAATGCATATTTTTTCGTATTACATAATGATAGTATAAAAAATATTAAGGATTATACTGGAGAAAATCAAATTGGTAATATATCATTTACAAAAGCTCAAAACTTAATTACTACACAAGATATTATAAATAAAGCACAAAATAATTTGACTTTTCAAGAACAATTATATAATTTAATAAAAACTGAATTTGATAATTATAATAAGTGGGCAACAAAACTTGAAAACGCTATAGATAGTAGTATTAATGTTGGAGTAAATGGTATAGAAACAAAAATAAATAATGAATATGAAATAGACAGAAAAGAATTAATTGAAAAAATCATGGAAGATAATGCTAAATTTATATCCATTCAAGGAAGAGAAGGTGTTGGTAAAACTGTAATTTGTAAAAAACTAATTGAAAATGAAAATATGATTTTATATGCACGTGCAGAAAGATTTTTAGAGGAAACTCATATTGAAGGTATTTGGAACTTAGATATAAAAGAAATATTAGAGTGTCTTAATGGTAAAAAAATTATTTTTTTTATTGATGCGTTGGAATTTATTGCAGATGCTAGTAAAACAAAATTAGATTTATTAGAATCGTTATATAATATTATTCAAAGATATGAAAATGCTTATATAATAACCTCTTGTAGGACAAGTGATAAAAATGCTTTTATAAAAATAGAGTCAAAATATAATATAGTTACTTATGAAGTTGATGAGATTAATAAAAAAGAGTTGAATTTATTAAAAGATAAATATCCTATTATAAAAAAAATGAGTGAGAATAAAGCATATGTAGATTTACTAAAAACACCTTTTTATATAAACATACTAGTTAGAGATTCCATAGATATGGACGAAATAACAGATATAAACAAATTTAGAGAATATATATGGAAAAATATAATTTGTTTAAAGGATAAGCAAACAAAGTATAATATTAAATTTAAAGATGTTGAAGATGCTGTATATAAAATTGTTTTTGATAGAGCTAGAAAATTTACATTAGGTGTAAAAGAAGATGATTTTGATAAAAATATTTTATATGCCTTAAAAACAGAAGGAATTATTACTTTTAATTCTGAAGGGATTAGACTAAAATATGATATTTATGAGGATATTTGTTTTGAAATGTTTTTGGATATAGAGTATTTTGAATGCAAAGGTAAATATGAATTGTTTTATCAGAATATTGAAAAAATAGGAAGATGTATATATAGAAGGTATCAAATATGGATAGCTAATAAATTGTTAGCTAAAGACAATCGAGATAAATTTTTACATAATTTAATATTTAATAATGAAATTTCAGACGAATGGAAAAAACAAACTGAAGTTGGAATAGTAAAATCAAATTACAATACTTCATTTTTTGAAGAAAAAGAGATAGAAATCCTAGAAAAGAATATATTAATAGAATTTATAGATGCAACTAATTTATATTCTTATGATGTTAAAATTATAAATAATAAAGATTTATGTGATGTTATACTTGTTCCTGTTGGAGTCGGAAGAGAAAATATAATAAACATTATAGAAAAAAATAGTATTTATAGTAAAGATAGTATAGAAAAAAACAAAATTATAAAATTGTGCTTAGATTATACTAATCAAATGAAGCAAAATGAAAATATTTTAAATAAAGTTTGCAAGATTATGGAGTATTATATAGATGAATCTTTGAAAAAAGAAAATATTAGAATATTGAATGAAATAAATAAATGCTTGATTGTTGTATTTAAATTGTCAAACTATTGCATTGAATGGCTAAATCAATTTTTAGATAAATTGGTAGAAGATTATAATACTACAGATACTAAGAAAAAAAGAATAGCAGAAGACATTATTAAATATATAATAGAAAATGCATACCCACAGATTACTAGAACGCATCCTGAAAGATTATGTAAGATTGCAAGTTTGATTTGGAAAGAAGAAAAAGATGACAATAATTTTTATCCTACACAATATAATCCATATGAATTAATAGATAATTATGATTTTTGGTATCCAAATGTGACAAAGAACGTTTTCCTTCTGAATATATTTAGAAATAATTTTTGGAAAGGGTTAGATTGGGCAATTAAATTTGTAAATGAATGTACAGAAAGATATGCTCAAAATTATCCTGAAGAAATTATCAAAATAAATCTATGTTTTGTAGATGAGGAAAATAAAAAAAGAGAATATTATGGAAATACTAATATGTGGATGGGATGTACAGAAGGACATCATATTCATAACTTATTAAGTGATATTATATATAATATCAAAGAAGCGATGATTAATTATATAGATAACAATATAAATGATAAAGAAATTTTTAAGTATTTAGATTATATAAAAAGTAAAATATATAATGAATCAAATAATGTTTTATTATTAACCATAATACAGAATATAGGAATGCATTATCAAAATGAATTTTTAGGTTATGCGATTGATTTAATATCTAGTATAAATATTGTAGAATGGGATATATCTAGATTTATAACATATTTGCCAAATCCTCAATTAGAAATGTTAAAAAGGCAGATATACCAAAAAGTTGGAATACCAAATATAGAAAATAGATATTTAGAAGACAAAAAATGTGGAATTAGTATCGAACAATATGTACAAAATATACAATTATATGGAAACAAGAAAATAATAGATAAATGTTATAAAATATTTGATTATTTGTATTCTATAGTTAAAAATGATGAAGAAAATGCATCTAAATACCTTCAAATACAAAAAATGGATCTTAGAAATGCAAAAATAACAGAATTAGATAATAACTTAATTAGTATAGAAGCAAATATTACAGGAGAAGCAAAAAAACTAACTGACAAGCACGAAAGTAATCAAATAATGGATAAAAATTTAGTATTAAAATTAAGTAATTGTATAAAGAATCTAAAAGAAAAAAAAGAAAAATCTGAAGAATTAGAAGAACTTATTGAAGAATTTATAAAAATTAGAAAAGAGAATGAAGTCAAAGCGATAGGGCTTGAAAAAATAATAATATATTTGATAACTGAAGCTTTGGAAAACAAGGATATTTCGGTAGAAAAGAAAAATGATTATTGTATTTATTGGGTAGAAGGAATAGAAGGAATACTCAAAAATCAAAATTTTGAGTTTGAGAAGACATTGATTTCAAAGTTAATTAAGCAGTTGTATATAGATATTCCTATAAAAACAAAGAATAGGATTAAAGCGATTGTATTGAATATTATTAATAATTCTGGCTATGATGGAATAATTAATTCAATAAAAGTAGAAATAATTGAATATTTAAGAAGAGATAAAAAGTTATCAAATAGTATATTTAACACAATCATAGAGTTATCTAGAGATGAAATGAAACATCAAAAATATAATGCAAGATATATAAAAGATAATGATAGTGAATTTACTTTTATTCCAAATAAGACTCCGAGATTAAATAGGACAGATTTATATATTAAACAAGTAAAAGGAAAAAAATATTTAAGTAATAAATATAATATAATAAATAGATATTTGTATTCAGCAAATGAGTTGAAAATAAGTCAATTCAATATAAATGACTATGATATAAGAATGTTGTGCAATTTATCAAATTGTGGAAAAGATTTTAGCGATCCATTGTTTTATATTATAATAAAAGAAATAATAAAAAAAATAACTGAAATAAAGAATGATGATACTATAAGATATAAAATGGACGTTATAGATATAAATTCGGAATATGAAATAAGAGATTTATTTGAAAGGGAATTAAATTTAATTGATAATGAATATGAAAGAATAATAGATATGCTGTTTGTAGATGTAGATTTTTCTGAATTTAAGAATGACTCAATTGAATTTTATAAAGAAATATTAAATTGTTTTGTTATAAAATATTGTAATTCATATAATGATAAAAAAACGAGATTAGCTATTGAAAAACGAATAAAATATATTGAACAGAAAATTGAAAGTATAGAAATTGATAATGTAAGAAAAAAATTATATAATTGTTTATATATATCACCTCAGAAATATATACATTGGAATCCATTAAATATTATTACAAAATATGATTATAATGATAAAATATTTTTAAATCAACAATTGTGTAAATTTGGAGTATATGATTTAAAAAATTCAATTAGGACAATTTATCAATTAAAAATAAATGAACTTTTGCCTGAAATTCTTATATCTGTAGAAAAAATATTGGAATTCAATAAGGATAATTTATATACAGAATTTGAAGGGGATATACGAATAATTGTAAATAATATTATTACTAAAGCTTTTATAAATTTCAGTGATGATATAAAAAAGGATGATGAATTAATTAGTTCTTATGAAAATATTTTAAAGATATTGGTAAACATTAATTATGAAAAGGCAGGAGTATTACTTGACGAATTTCGTATTCATTAGGATTAATTCTTATATAGAAAAGCCCTTTAGGGCTTTTCTATTATTTTTCAAAACATTCCATAACTAGCTGAGAGCCATCTACAAAACCATTTCTATAATATTTTTCATTCCAGTAATACAAATAATCCATGAAATTTTTATCAAGCTGATCTAGTTGATTTTGAACAAATTTCTTATTGTTATTAGGTACATTTTTTAGAATCTTCTCAGCAATTTCTTCAAAACAGATACAATATTTTTTATCTTGAGGAGACATATCACAAAAAGCAGTTTCCTCTCTAAATTCTAACCATTCTTTTAATATATCATCTTCATTTACTTCTCTAAAATTTATCATAATAATTCTCCTAACATTTAATATTTTATAAAAGAGATTGGGACTTGTCCCATTGCATAGAATTTGAAAATACAAAAAATTCGTGTGAACAAATTCAGTGCTTGCTAGGACAAGAATTAACCCTTTTTCAAATTTTATTTAACAATAAATTAACTCTTTAAGTACAATTTCTTCAGCTCTATTTTTAATATTATTCATACATCTAACCCACTCTAATTGATTATTTTGTTTCAAGTTTTTATCAACTTTTTCTTCCTTAGCAAATTCATTAATTATACTTTTTGTTCTTTCATTTGCAGTTTTATCAATCTCAATTAGGTACTCTGGTAATGTACCACTTAATATTAAATCGCTATATAAACCTAGGCTATGTTTCTTCATATACTCTAATTTTAAACGTCCATATAATCCAATATGATAATCAGATTCAGCTCCTTTTATTGCTAAATTAGGAATTAAATAATCTCCTTCTTTACGATATGTTATTTCTTTCATAATCAAAACCTCCAAAACAATTTTTAATTTTATAGAAGATTACAGCAAATTTTACCAAATAAAATTGGGAAAATTTTGGGAAGAATTGCTTCCGAAAACATCCTAAAATTGCATAAATGTTCAACAAACTAAATCTTCTATAAATGGCTAAATACCAATAAAAACTTAAGTTTTCATAAATCTTCAAAAGTAGCTTTGCCGGCGCTCATAACCCGAAGGCTAAAAACAAAAACTCATAATCTACACGAGATAACAAATACTCTAACACCAAGTCATTATAGAAATCTTTAAAATAGCTGCAAAATGTGATATAATTGTAAAAAGCAAGAAGAAACATAATAAAATAATCATATAGGAGAGAAAATGAAGTCATTAGATGAAATATTAGCAGACAAAATATTAGATTTAGTACATTACATATTATCAAAATCTATAAAGCCAGACATTTCATTAGGCAAAGTAACCGAACTTGATGAAAAAGCCATTGATAAATTAAAACAAGAATATGGAATTGAAGGAATAATTCTAGATGTGGATGAAACTTTAAGAAAAGAAATGAAGAATATTCCAAAGTGCAATAAAGAATGGATTGAAAGTTTGAAAGGTCAAATAAAAATTATAATTGTAAGTAATGGAAGAGATAAAAATATTGAACAGTATTTTAAGGAGAATGGGATAGACTATATAGGTTTTGCACATAAACCATTGAAAAAGAATTTCTTAAAAGCATGTGAAAAAATGAGCTTAAATCCAGAAAAGGTATTAGCTATTGGAGATAGCTTATTTGATGATGTGTATGGTGGAAAAAGAAATAATATGAAAACAGCATTAGTAAAAGAAGTAGATGATGATGAAAGATAGAATATTTGTGTAATCAAATATTATTTAAGTTAGGAAAGAGAAAAAATAGATGAGAGTAAATTATAAGGAGAGAATTCCATCAGTAGAAGAGTTTAACATGCTTACAGAATTAGTGGGGTGGGGAACCAGGAAAAACAATATAATAGAAGAGGCTTTAAAAAATACATTATACTCACTTTGTGCTTATGATGGTGAAAAGTTGATTGGATATGGGAGAATTATTGGAGATAAAACAATATTTTTATATATACAAGATATAATGGTTGTTCTAGAATATCAAGGAAAACGAATTGGAACAGGCATAATGAATGAGATATTAGAACAGATTGATAAGTATAAAAATGTAAATTCATTTAAATTTATAAAATTTATGCCAAGTTACTGACTAAAAAAATTACAAACATTTCCATTAATTTTATAAAAAATTGGGTTACTATAAACTTTTAGTAGGGAAAATTAAAAAAATTTATATATATGAATAAGCTTAATAAACCAATAATGTTTAATGAATATTTATCTTTTTTAAGTAAATCTATTTATAATAAAAATGCCAAGGTGGGTACAGTATCAAGCAAAGCAAAAGATTTGAGAAACTTTAATCCAGACGAATCTGAAATATTATATCCAAGAAATACTAAGTTTATTGTTGAAAACATAAAGAAAATAAATGGTAAATATTATTTATGGAGGAAAATTTAATAAAAAGTCCTAGATGGATAAATGAAATACTTAAACCAATACCAATAAATGAAAAAGTTGAAATAACAGATGAAATAAAAAAAGAGGCAGAAGAGTTCTTAAAAGCAGTTGAAAATGGAAAAATTGATGAATGGTTTAATAAAAAATAAAATTTTATACTATTGGACAAATTTTGACAAAATTTGTCCAATAAAAGTGATATACTCTTTTTAAAATAAAATAAAAGGAGAAAAAATTATGGAAACAACTGAAACAAGGACAAAATTTTGTAAACATTGTGGTGAAAAGATACCAGAAGATGCAATACTATGTACAAAGTGTGGAAGACAAGTTGAACAAATTAGTTCATCAAATCCCAATATAGTAATTAATAACACAAATACGAATACTAACAGTAATACAAATAATTATATTACTGGAAAGCAAAAAAACAAATGGATTTCGTTAGCATTGTGTATATTTACCGTATGCGGACATAAATTTTATGAGGAAAAAATTGGAATGGGAATAATATATTTATTTACGGTAGGATTGTTTGGGATAGGTTGGTTTATAGATATAATATCACTATTATTTAAACCAAATCCATATTATGTTTAATAGCTAATTAAAGATAACACTTACAGAAATGTAGGTGTTTTTATATGCAAGTTTAGTGTAACGGTATCACAACAGTCTCCAAAACTGTTTGTAGTGGTTCAAATCCATTAACTTGTACCATTTTTAGAATTAGAGCTTTCTTATTGCAAAAATATGGTTGACGGACCTTAACTAAAAATATTATAATAAAAGCAATATAAACATATAAGGAGAAAATATTATGAAGAATCAAGAATATATAGAGTATACATATAAACACAGAAAAATAGTTATATATTTAGCAAACAAGTATGTAAAAAATAATAAAGAGGAAGTTTTAAAACAAGTAGAATTACATGATGTAGATAAACTATTCATGTATTTATTTTATAATAAAAAAGATGTGTCGCGCATACACAGAGAATTATCATCACATCATGATAACAAGATAGAAAAGAGCAATGTTGACTACATAGAGATGGTGCTGGATTGGGAAAGCGCAAGATATACAAAACCAGATAAGCCATTAAATGCTTATGATACTTTATACAAATATTATCCTAATTTAGAAAACGAGATTTTACCAATATTAAAAGAGCTTGGCATAGATAGAACAAATTTACCAATGGAGAAGGGTGTACTAGAATATGCAAATGATATTAAAGATATATCTATAAATCAAATAAAGGATGAGATGCAAAAATATATGGACAAATTATTTATATAAAATAAAAATGGTACAAGCAAAAGTTAAAACATAATTCTGCGAAAATACCGAATATTAAGACATTATCATAAATGAACCACAAAATACAAATATTAAGAAAATATTCTTTAGATAATCCACACTTTGTGATATAATTGTGGAAAAATCAAAATAGGAGGTAGTGTAAATGGATTTAACATTAAATGTAGAAGATTACAAACTAAACATTAGAGCAGGAGTTATAATAATACATAATGGAAAAGTGTTAACACATAAGAACTTCAAAACAGGTAAATATGCTTTATTGGGCGGAAGAATAGAGATAGGAGAGGATTCTGAACAAACAATAAAAAGAGAGGTTCAAGAAGAGTTGGGAAAAGAGATAGAACTTACAGGATATGTAGCTACAATAGAGAACTTTTTTGAAAAAGATGATTCTAAATACTATGAGATTATGTTTATTCATAAAGCAGAATTTGTAGATGAGGAAGATAAAAAAATAGAGTATACATTAAAAAACATAGAGGGTAAAAAGTATTTAGAATATGAATGGATAGATATAAACAGAATAGAACAATATCCATTATTCCCAGAAGTTGTTAAACAAATTTTGAAAGAGAACAAATTTCCAACACATAGAATAAATAGAGATTAAAATAATAGGGAGAACATTATGGCAGAGTTATGGGATATATATGATAGTAATAAAAATAAAACAGGAAGAACTGCAGAAAGAGGAGTTTACGAATTTAAAGAAGGGGAATATCATATTGTAGTTCAAGGCATTATATTAAATTCAAAAAATGAGATATTAATTAGTAAAAGGGCTCCATTTAAGAAATTTGGAGAAATGTGGGAATGCAACGGAGGGTCTGTGTTAGCGGGCGAAACAAGTTTAGAAGGAATAATAAGGGAACTACGAGAAGAGTTAGGAATTAACTTTTCAAAGTCAGAGGCAATCTTTCTAAAAGAAGTAAAAAGAGAAAAGACACCTCCAGATTTTAAAGATTTGTGGTTGTTTAAAAGAGATGTAAAAGATGAAGAGATTACATTTCCTGATGGAGAAGCAACAGAGTTTAAATGGGTAAGTATAGATAAGTTTATAGAAATGTTTAACAATAAAGAGATAGTACCGACTATTGACTTTGGGAGAGAGGAGTATGAATTAGCTCTAAAAGCTAACAAACTTCCAAGAAAAGTTTTTCAAGAGTGAGATTATCAGATAGCATAAAGATAAAAAGAGATGATAAAATGAATAACGATATACAAATATTAAAGGAAATGATAAAGAATAGTAAAAACATAGTATTTTTTGGAGGAGCAGGAGTGTCAACGGAAAGTGGCATTCCTGATTTTAGGAGTAAGGACGGTTTGTATAACCAGCAATATAAATATCCGCCTGAGACAATACTAAGTCATACGTTTTTTATGAATAAAACGGAAGAATTTTTTAAGTTTTATAAATTAAAGATGAACTCGTTAAAATATCAACCTAATATTACTCATATAAAACTTTCAGAGCTTGAAGCTAGAGGAAAGTTAAAGGCGGTAATAACGCAAAATATAGATGGTTTGCATCAAAAGGCTGGCTCTAAGGTTGTATATGAATTGCATGGTAGTGTACTACGAAATTATTGCATGAATTGCCATAAATTTTATGATGCTGAATATGTGTTTAACAGCAATGGCATTCCAAGATGCAGCTGTGGAGGAATAATAAAGCCAGATGTAGTCTTGTATGAAGAGGGATTGGACGAGGAGACAATCAAAAAGTCGATATATGCTATACAAAATGCTGATTTGTTAATTGTTGCTGGCACGTCACTTACTGTTCAACCTGCAAGTGGTTTAATAAACTTTTTTAGAGGCAGAAATCTGGTATTGATAAACAGGGATTCAACTCCTTATGATAATAAAGCAAATCTTGTCATAAATGATAGTTTAGGTAAAGTTTTCTCGAATTTATAAAGAATAAATTAAGAAACAACATAGGACAAATTATTTTAAACGTATAAAATGAATCAAAGGAGCAAATTACGAAGACTTTAGACGAATTGGTAGCAGATAAAATATTAGATTTAATGCATTATGTACTATCAAAATTTATAAAACCAGATATGACTTTGAATAAAGTAAATGAATTAGATGTACAAGCAATCGAGAAATTAAAACAACAATATGGAATTGAAGCCATAATTTTAGACATAGATGATACATTGCGTAAAGAGATGAAGGACATTCCAAAGGTTAATAAGGAAGGGATTGAAGACTTAAAAGACAAGATAAAAATTATGATTGTAAGCAATGGAGTAGACAAAGATATAGAAAAATATTTCGATGAAAACGGAATAGATTACATAGGATTTGCTTGCAAACCATTAAAGAAGAACTTTGTAAAGGCATGTGAAAAAATGAATGTAAATCCGGAGAGAGCACTAATGGTTGGCAATAGCATGTTTGATGATATATATGGTGGAAAAAGAAATAAGATGAAAACAGCACTTGTAAAAGAAGTAGAAGATAATGAGAGATAATTTAATAAAAACAAATAATACGCTGAATTGAGCTGGTATCAATAAGTCCGGAAGAAATATGAATTTTATGTGAAAATTAGCACTCGATACTTGACTCTGCTAAAATTAGATGTATAATATATCTGTAAATGGTAAAGAATATTTATCATAAACATGTGCCACTCTCATCAAGTGTCAACACATAATATATTTTAAGGAGTTGATTTTTATGATGATGATACCTAGAAAACATGATTTTGATTTATTTGATGATTTATTTGGAGATTCATTTTTTAATGAGGGAGCAAGCAGACTAATGAAAACAGATATTAAAGAGAAGAAAAATGAATACATTATTGACATTGACTTACCAGGATATGATAAAGAAGGAATAAAACTTGGAATTCAAGATGGATATTTAACAGTACATGCTAGTGTTAATAAAGAAGAAAATGACGAAGAAAAAGGCAGATTTGTACGTAAAGAAAGATATTCTGGAGCTTGCTCTAGAAGCTTCTATGTTGGAGAAGATATTACAGAAGAAGAAATTAAAGCTAAATTTAAGAATGGTACATTAACTATTGTTGTTCCCAAAAAGGAAGACAAGAAAGAATTGCCAAGCAAGAAATATATTGAAATTGAATAATGAAAAGTCCCACAGAAATGTGGGATTTATTATTTTCATAAAAAATTATAAAATACAATAAAAATGTTGATAAAGTGTTTCTTATATGATAGTATGTAATTGTAAAAAATTACTATTTAAACAGCAGAAACTACTTGAAAAAATATCCAAAAAAATAAGAGCTCTAGCAAGCTAGAACTCTTTATTCACCTAAGTGAAACCAATATGAATTGGAATTTAAGGTTACCCTTATTTTAACTCATTGTGCTATTTTAGATAGTAATTTAATAGCTAATTAAATATATCATAGAAAGGAAGAAATTGCAAGTATATGGAACAAAAAAACTTAAAAAAATATCCAGAATATAGTATAGGATTAGATATTGGGACAAATTCAGTAGGTTGGGCTGTAACAGATTCGGAAAATAACATTTTAAAACACGGTGGTAAAAATATGTGGGGCGCAAGGTTATTTGATGAAGGAGATACTGCTGCGCAAACGAGAACGTTTAGAGGAACTAGAAGAAGAATTGAAAGAAGAAGAGAGAGAGTAAATATTTTACAAAGTTTATTATTAGACGACATGGAAAGGGAGTATCCAAACTTTTTTCCTATGCTTAGAGAGTCTTCTAAAGTTGAAGGTGAAAAGCAACAAGAAAAATTGGATGGAAAAAAATATAATTTGTTTTCAGAATTGAATTTTTCAGATCAAGATTATTATGCAAAATACCCAACTATTTATCATTTAAGAAAAGAACTTACAATGAGTAAAGAAAAGCATGATATTAGATTGGTATATCTTGCAATTCATCATATTATTAAGTATCGTGGTAACTTTTTATATGAAGGTGATTTAAAAAGTAACACTGACGAAGTATTAGAGTCTATAGAATTTTTGGTAAACTTTATACGAGAAAATTTTGAAATAGAATTTAACTCTACATCGGAAAATCTAAGAAATATTTTAAGAAATAAAGAAACAACAAAGACAGAGAAAAAAGATGCTTTGATGAAATTATTTGATTATTCAAAAGAGGATAAAGCCATAATAAATGGTATTATCTGTGCAATTTTGGGATATAAATTTGATGTTAATAAGGTATTTGATGTTGAAATAGAGAATTCAAATATTTCATTTAGTAGTGATATTACGAATGAAGAGGAAATAAAAGAATCTTTACAAGAAAATGCTGATGTATATGATGTTTTACAGAAAATATATAACTGGTTTGTATTGCAGGATATTCTACAAGGAAATAGTAGCATTTCAGAGGCTTTTATAAAAAAATACGAAAAGTATAAAGAAGATTTAAAAAAATTAAAATATATTTATAAAATATATTTAAAAATTGAATATAACAATATGTTCAGAAAAGAAGAAATTGGTAGTTATGCAATGTATGACAAGAACATTTCGAAATGTCCGATAGAGGAACTTTACAAAAGAATAAAAAAAGATTTTGCAAGTGTTCCGGACTGCAAAGAAAAACAAGAAATATTACAAGAAATAGATAATGAAGCTTTTTTAATAAAGATAAATACAACTGCCAATGCTGCAATACCATATCAATTGCATTATCAAGAGCTAGAAAAGATACTTGAAAATCAAGCAAAATTTTATTCAACTATAAATGAAAATAAAGAAAATATTTTAAATTTGATGAAATTTAGAATACCATATTATGTTGGACCACTTGCAAAAAATGATAATAGTAGATTTGCTTGGATTGTAAGAAAGAGTGATGATGCTATCAGGCCTTGGAATTTTGAAGAATGTGTTGATGTTGATGCTACTGCTGAGATGTTTATAAGAAGAATGACTAATAAATGTACATATTTATTGAGTGAAGATGTAATTCCGAAGCAATCGATCTTATATTCTGAATTTTGTGTAAGGAATGAACTTGCAAATGTTAGAGTAAATAATCATAAATTATCACCTCAAACCAAGGATTTAATTATAGAGAAATTGTTTAAGATGAAAAAAACAGCAAAAGTAAAAGATTTAAAACAGGTACTTATTGATAATCAAATTTTTAAGGAAATTAGTTCTGTGACTGGACTTGCAGAGGTTGACAAGTTTATGTCTAATATGTCTTCATATATTGACATGAAAGAAATATTTGGAATTATAGATGAAAATAATATAGAGATGATAGAAAACATAATAGAGTGGATTACTATTTTTGAGGATAAAAAGATTTTAAAAAGAAAAATAGAAAGAGAGTACCATTTAGATGAAAAAATTATAAATAGACTTGCGAAAAAGAATTATAGTGGATGGTCAAGATTATCTAAAGAATTATTAATAGGATTAAAGTCATTTGATGACGAAAAAAATATAATGGAAAAATTACAGTCTACAAAAGATAATTTTATGCAAATTATTAATAATGATCAATATGGATTTAATAAGCAAATAGAAGATAGAATGAAAAATAATGATGCAAAAATAACTTATGAAATGGTTGATGAAATTCCAACATCACCAGCTAACAAAAGAGCTATATGGCAGAGCGTGAAAATTGTGAAAGAAATTACAAAAATTATGAAATCAGAACCAAAGAACATTTATGTGGAATTTGCAAGAGAAGAACAGAAAAAGAAGGTTCGTAAGGACAATAGAGCTAAGGCTTTGCTAAAAATTTATGATACTTTTGCAGAAGAAATGAAAATGCTAAGAGATTATAATCCAAAGGTATATCAAGAATTGAAAAAGAAACAGAATGATAGAGATTTTAATGAAAGATTATATTTGTATTTCACTCAAAATGGTAGATGTATGTATAGTTCTAGACCACTAAATATAGACACATTGTATTTGTATGAAGTTGACCATATATTACCACAGAGTTATGTAAAGGATGATAGTTTATCAAATAAGGCACTTGTTTATAAGGAAGAAAATCAGAGAAAGAGTGGCAGTTTATTATTAGATGAGAAAATAATAAATAAGCAAGAATTGTGGTGGAAACAGTTACATAAGAATGGATTGATAGATGACAAAAAGCTGAGAAATTTAACAAGAAGAAAAATGTTTGAAACAAATGATGATAAGGTAAAATTTGTTTCAAGACAGTTAATAGAAACTAGACAAAGTATAAAATATATAACGAATTTACTTGTAAATCAGTATAAAGATTCAGATGTCTTTGCAATAAGAGCTGAACTAACTCATAATTTCAGGAATCTTTTTGAAGTATACAAAAATAGAAATGTAAACGACTACCATCATGCACAAGACGCTTATATTATAAGCGTTGTAGGAAATGTTATAGACACAAAATTGCATTATAAAGATGAATATAAATATACTGAATATGTAAAAAATTATATAAAGAAAAATGAAGAAGAGCAGACGAATAAGAGAAAAGTTTGGATCATTATGGGAATGGTTTCGAATAATATTGATAAAGAAAAAGTAAAGAAAACATTAAATTATAAAGACTGCTTTGTAACAAGAAAACTAGAAGAACAAACGGGAGAATTTTATAATCAAACATTATATGGCCCTAATGATAAAAATGTAAAGCCTGTAATTCCTCTAAAAAAAGGTATGAACGTTGAAAAATATGGAGGATATTCAGGAGAAAATAAGGCATATTTTACAATTTTTAGTTACATAGATAAGAAAAATAAAAAGCAAGTTGAAATGATAGGAATTCCTGTAAAGACAAGCTATGACATAAAGAATAATAAAATCACATTAAAAGAATACGTAGAAAGTCAGATAGATAACGCAACAGAAGTAAAAATAATAAAACCTAAAATTTTGAAATATCAAGAATATTTAGACGAAAATAACGAACCAATGGTACTTTTGAGTGATAGAGAATTAAGAACAAATAAACAATTGGTTTTGCCATCAAAAGTGAATAAACTTATATATTTAATGAATAAAGAAAAAGCAACGGAAGATGAAAAAATAGAAGTTGAAATGAATATTGAGGAAGTTTATAACTATTTAATTAAAAAATTAAATGATGAATATAAATCATTTAGTTCAATTTATGAAAAAGCAAAGGATGATAAAACAAAAAATAAATTTAATGAAATGTCATATGATGATAAAGTAGTAACTATAAATGGATTATTGGATTTAATGCACAAAGGGCAAGGAAATCTATCAAAAATAGGACTTGGTGATAGAGCTGGAAGAACACGAAAAAGTGCATTTAAAACTAAAGACTTAGAAAACATGACATTTATAGATAAATCAGTTACAGGAATATACGAAAGAAGGTATAAAGTAAATGGGATGGAGAACGGTAGTAGTAAATAAAAACTGCAAACTGAGTTATAAGAATGATTATTTGGTAATAAGAAGTGAAACTTTACAAATGATTCATCTTTCTGAAATAAATTTAATTATAGTAGAGAATGGTATGGTATCAATTACATCATATTTAATTAACGAACTAATAAATAACAAAATAAAGTTAATATTTTGTGATGAAAAACACAATCCAGCTGGAGAAGTGATGCCATACTATGGCTCATTTAATACTAGTAAAAAAATATTAAATCAAATAAAATGGAAAAAGGAAAGAAAAGATGAAATATGGCGACAGATAGTAAAATATAAAATACATAATCAAGCTGGATTATTAAAAAAACTTAATATTGCTGGTTACGAAAAATTATTAGAATTTGAAAAAGAAGTTGAGATGGCGGATAAGACAAATAGGGAAGGTCATGCTGCCAAAGTATATTTTAATTTATTATTTGGAAATCAGTTTATAAGGGGAAAAGATGACAATATAAATAGTGCTCTAGACTATGGTTACTCAATAATATTGTCAACAATGAATAAAGAAATAGTAAGCAAAGGATATATAACTCAAATAGGAATAAATCATAAAAGTGAATTTAATGAATTTAATTTAACATGTGATGTTATGGAACCATTTAGACCACTGATTGATGAAATTGTTTTCGAAAATATAAATTCGGAATTTAATAAAAATATAAAATATAAATTGATAAATGTATTAAATAATAAAATAGAAATTGACGGAAGAGAACAATATGTTGGAAATGCGATTCCAATATATATACAAAATATATTTAATGCATTAGAAAATGAAGAAAGTAAAGTTTTAAACTATGAGATATAGATTTATGAGAATATTAGTATTTTTCGATTTACCAACAGAAACATCAAAAGATAGAAAAATTTATTCAAGATTTAGAAAATTTTTGATAAAAGAAGGGTTCATAATGATGCAAGAATCAGTTTACTCAAAACTCACTTTAAATAATTCTATAACAAATGCAATAAGAGATAAAATAGAAAAAAATAAACCACCAAAAGGAATAGTTCAGATGTTAGTTATAACAGAAAAACAGTTCAGCTCAATGGAATACATAGTGCGGAGAAAAAACATATGATAATCTAGATAGCACGGAAAGGCTAGTAATATTATGAGAATGTCAATAATGGGATTTGAAAATAAAATTGAATTTAAAGAGGGCATAGTAAATGTTTTTGAAATATATAATCAGAAATTGTTTTCAGAAATTATAAATACAATAAATAATCAGTGTAATGGTGAAGATGACGATAATTCAATAGTATTAATGGAAAATGAGAAAAGATTGAATATTGAAAAAACAATATATTTATTAACAGATTTATTTAATATTGACTTTAATGCTAAGAAAATATTAAATAAAATTTATAGCATATTAACTCAAAACATACAAAATAGACAAGATGATGAACTTGAGAATATTACTTTAAAACTAAGAAACTACTTAATAGAAGAAATAAATGAATTACCATTTGAATTTAATATGAATAGTGAAATTGATATAGGAGATTTACTAAAAATATTTAATATAAAAATAGATACAAGCTGTTATACTACAATAATAGAAAAAGTCGAATTTATAATAAGTATAATATCAACGTTGAAAATAGCCGAAATACTAGTAATACCTAACTTTAAAACATACTTAACTGAAGAAGAGGTACTTGAAATATATAAATATTCAATATATAATAATGTTAAATTATTAATTTTAGAGAATAAAAGTAATGAGAAAATGCTCAAATATGAACAAAAAAACATTATAGATGAAAACTTTGATGAGATTTAAAAATATTATTATCTAAAAGATGCCGGAGTCATTAACTGTAAAGATTCTAAATTTGAGGTTTTAGAATTGTGTTATTTTAGATAGTAAT
>ULOK01004444.1_pt1 | contig 30666 bp, 16 predicted proteins | sample 1952501 | NCBI WGS metagenome assembly ULOK01 (sample SAMEA4835601, study PRJEB28245) | human gut metagenome | biome: gut microbiome; material: fecal sample | place: Denmark | collected 2008
GCAACAAAGTTGCAATATCACTTGCGCAAAGCGTGTATATCACGCACATTGCCTTACGGCTTGCACTCCGTCAATGGCAAAAGCGAGATTTCAAACGAGCCGTCGTCGTATATATCGATAAGCGTACCGCCTCTTTGCGTGAAACGTTTGTCTATGTCTTTGTAGGCGTTGTAGTCTATACTCATGCCGTAAGTCAGGCGAATACCCTTGTAGGTCATGGACAACGTGTTGAGGTGGTCGTGTCCCATAAACATGCCTTTACAGCTGCCGAGCTTGACCATTTCGCCGAAGAACTTGCCTTCTTTTGTCTTTGGATATCCGAAATAATTGTCCTTTTCCTGCACGAATCCGCAATGATAAACCGCTTCGTCCGAGCCTCGATAACACTTTTCCCAGCCCTCTTTGAACTCTTTTGGCGGAATGTGGAAAAACGCAAGGGATTTTGCAATCTCACCGTCCTTTGACAGTGCGGCGATTTCCTTTTTGTACCACTCGATTTGGTCGTCGTGAATGACGTCGAAACCGCTGAAAAAGTTCCATGTGAGATAAGCGTTGCTGTCGATGAACATGAGAGCCGTATTAAGCGAGCCGTCCTCGTTCAAAAGGGGTATGCAGTAGTTGCCCACACCGTAAATATTCGGATCGCCCTTTTGGAAGTGGCAATGCGGTTGAGAGGAATAGAAGTCGGCAAGCTCGTGCTTGTCGAGCTTTGCCCAAACCTCGCTGTCGTGATTACCGAACACCACCGTCCACTCAACCCCCAAACTCTCCATAAGAGATGCGAACATCTTGGACGATTTAAGGTTGTTGAACGAGCCTTGCAACATCCACGGCATCGGATAGACCATATCCCCCGTCACCGCAACAAAGTCCGCATTTGCGTTTTTGACGACTTTTTCAACCGCTGCAAGCGCAAGTTTATCCTTTTTTCTCGTGCCGAGCGAGCCGCCGATATGAATGTCGGTAAGTTGCAAGATTCTGAAAGGCTTACCCTTTTGTTTTACGATGACTTCTCTGCCGTCGCGCTTTTCGAAACGTCCGTTCATTTTAGTCCTCTTTGGGCAAAACCGTGGTTTTATCGTCGTTTTTGGCAACTTCAACCTCTTTTTGCGCGATTTCGTCGTCGGTTATGGCGATTTCCTCGATGGCGTCTTCAACTCCCTCTACAATGTCTGTTTCGGGTGCGGATTCAATGAGATTGCCCTCATCGTCGACAGCCACGGTCGGATCAACGACGTCTGCCGGATCTACCTTGCCATACAGTTCGGCGATAAGAGCTTCTCTCTCCGCGCTTTCCTCGTCGGTGAGAGCCTTGCCCGATTTTCTCGCTTCGATAAAGTAGCGGATTCTGGTAAGTTTCGCGCTCGTAATTTTATATCTGAACGATGCGATAAGCGCGATTGTGATAAACACCGCAACCGATATTCCGAGAGTAAGTCGCACCGTCAACAGCACTGCATCCGATTGTTGCACGTATGCGGCAGGATCATTCGAGTCGTTCGAAACGTAGCCGAGCGCACCGATAACCCAACCGACCATACCGACGCCGAGACCGCCGCCGACCTTTCTTGCAAGAGTCATCATACCGCTGTACGTTCCGGTGGGGCGTTGACCTGTTGCCATTTCGGCAACGTCCACGGTGTCCGGGAAGATAATCCACGGCATCATTTGTGCGCCGCCGAAGCCGAGGCCCATAATGAGCGCGACGATAGGCACGAGGATGGGCGGAGCCCAACTCGGATCCATCGCAGCAAGCATAATTCCGCCGCCGATGTAGAACGGAAGTCCCATACGGAAAGCGAATTGTTTGCTCTTTTTGTCCATCATCACGCGAGCGAGGGGGAACATAACCACGGCCGCCACCATCATAGGTGCGATGATAAAGAGCGAGGACATCTTCATACCGAACAATTCGTATCCGTGCCAAACGTCAGTTGCGTAATACACTGCAAGCGCGGAAATAATATCCATGCAGATGAACGCCGTCACGTACATAACGATGTGCCAACGATAAGAGCGGTTTTTGTAGGGCACGGCGTAGCTGTTTGCAAATTGTTTGAGATTGAAATGCTTTTTCGGGGTTTTGGGTTTGATGCGCTCTTTAACAAATATACCGCAAATGACAAGACCGCCGCCGAACAAAGTGCCGAACACCAAACTCATGCACAGCCAGAATTGCGTCGAAGAAAGTTGCGGCACAAACAGGAATCCCGTTCCGTCGGGGTTGGTGAGAGCCTCGATAAACACGAGAGGCAACACGTAGCCGAGTCCCGACGCGATTGCGGTAAAGACAAGTTTGACGGTGTTTGCGTTGTTGCGCTCCCTAAAAGACGGGGTTATGTCGCTTGCCATCGAGCAATACGGCACTTGCGTGACCGTCGAGCAGGTGTTCCACAACAGATACATCAAAATGATGTACGCCGTAAATCCGCCCACGCTCATTCCCCACTCTCTCACGGGCAAAAACACAAGGAATATACACAACAAAAGCGATATACCGCCCCAGAACATATAGGGTTTTCTTCTTCCCCATTTTCCGCGCGTGTTGTCGGAAATGAAGCCCATAAACGGGTCGGTGATTGCGTCCCAGAACTTTGCAATCATCATGATTGTGGACGCAAGTGTCATTGCGATGCCGTTTTTTGTCATGTACGCAAGCATAACACAAGACATCATACTCACGCCGCCGCCGTCCATAAGACCGCCTATGCCGTATGCCAGTTTCTCTTTGAAAGGGACTCTGTCCGCCTCGGCAATAGGCTCTAGCGTAACGTTCTTGGTTTTTTCTTTTTTCACGATTACACCTCAAAAAAGAATATTACAAGAACCATATTACCATACGGATGAGCGCATAACAACACAAAATTTGAAAAAACCGCGGACAATCCGTGGTTTTTTCGTTGTATTTTAGTTTGATTTTCGCTTAATGCGGATTTTGTCCGTCAAAATCGCAATCATTGCGCGATTATTTTCTCGTGCGGATTTCCTCGCTCACCGTCGCAACGAACTCGTCAAGCGGCATACTCTTCGTTTCGGCGGTATCTCTGAAACGCACCGCAACAGTGCCGTTGTCCGACTCTTGTTGACCTATGACGAGCATATACGGCACTCTGTCCACAACCTGTGCTTCTCTGATCTTGTAGCCGATTTTCTCGTTGCGGTCGTCGTATTCGGTGCGAATCTTTGCCGCACGCAACGCTTCGTACACCTTTCTTGCGTACTCGTCGTGCTTTTCGGACACGGGCAAGACTTTGACTTGAACAGGCGCAAGCCAGGTCGGGAATTTGCCGGCGAAGTGCTCGGTGAGAATACCGATAAATCTTTCTATCGAGCCGTAAACGACGCGGTGAACCATGATAGGTCTTTGTCTTTCGCCGTTTTCGTCAACGTATTCCAAACCGAAATTGAGCGGCATTTGGAAGTCGAGTTGTATTGTGCCGCATTGCCACGTTCTTCCGAGAGTGTCTTCGAGGTGGAAGTCTATCTTCGGGCCGTAGAACGCACCGTCGCCTTCGTTGACGATGTACGGAAGACCTATTTTTTCAAGAGCGGTGATAAGTCCGTTGGTTGCCGCCTCCCAGTCCTCGTCGCTGCCCATACTGTTTTCGGGACGAGTGGAAAGCTCCACAAAATACTTAAAGCCGAACTTGCTGTACACTTCGTTGATGAGGTGCACAACGCCCACGATTTCGTCAGTGATTTGCTCTCTTCTCATAAAGATATGAGCGTCGTCTTGCGTGAAGCATCTCACTCTGAACAAGCCGTGAAGCGCGCCTTTAAGTTCGTGACGATGCACAAGTCCGAGTTCACCCACACGAAGCGGCAAATCGCGATAGCTGTGCGGCTCGCTCTTGTACACCATAACTCCGCCCGGGCAGTTCATGGGTTTTACGCAATAGATTTCATCGTCGATGATTGTGGAATACATATTGTCCTTGTAGTGATCCCAGTGTCCGCTGGTTTCCCACAAATGGCGGTTCATAATCATAGGCGTTGACACCTCGACATAGTGGTCGCGCGTGTGAATCTCGCGCCAGTAGTCGATGAGCGAGTTTTTGATTGCCATACCGTTTGGCAAGAAGAACGGGAAGCCGGGAGCTTCGTCGCAGAGCATAAATAACTTCATTTCCTTGCCTATGCGGCGATGATCGCGCTTTTCCGCTTCTTCGAGAAGTTTGAGATAATCGTCAAGCTCCTGTTGGGTTGCAAAAGCGGTGCCCTTGACTCTTGTGAGCATCTTATTGTTTTTGTCGTTTTTCCAGTATGCGCCCGACTGCCCCATAATCTTGAACGCTTTAAGAGCCTTCGTGTATGTGAGGTGAGGGCCTACGCACATGTCGATGTATTCACCTTGCTGATAGAAGGTGATGACTGCGTTCTCGTCAAGGTCGCCGATATGTTCGACTTTATATTTTTCTCCTCTTTCCTTCATCAGCGCGATAGCCTCTTCGCGCGGAAGAGAAAACGCTTTGATTGGCAAATTCTCTTTGACGATTTTCTTCATCTCCGCCTCGATGCGGGCAAGGTCGTCGTCGGTGAGTTTGGTTTCGCCGAGGTCTACGTCGTAGTAAAAACCTTTTTCGTTTGCGGGGCCGTAGGCAAAGTCTGCTTCGGGGAAAAGACGCTTGATTGCCTGCGCCATGATGTGTGCGGCGGTGTGACGAATCACGTGCAATTCTTCTTGCTTGTCCGTGATTTCTCCGACCGTGCCGTTGTTATAGATAACTTTCATAAAACGCTCCTTTTATGATAAATTTTCATATTTTATCGGTGGTTTTTCAAACAAAAAACCCTCGAAAAAAACGTATTCGTACGTTTTTCCCAAGGGCGCATTAAATGCTCGGTTCCACCTTGATTTTTACTCTTTTATCCTTTTACGCAAGGTGTGCGGCGACGCTTACTGCGATTTCGGCGCGCGACTCCGGAATGGTCTTCGCTCAACCTCCGCAAAGAAACTCCCAGCAAACGTTTCTCTCTCTCGGTGCGGCAATGAAGAGTTACTCTTTCCTTCACAGTCTTTATAAACTTTTCGCCTTGATTATATCACCCGATTTTTTTGCTGTCAAATTATTTTGACATTTCACTGCAACGGAGTGTAAACTCCGCCGCGTTTTGTTTTTTTATTCGTTTTGCAATTGTATTTCTTCTTTCTTTTTCGACCACACCTTGTCGGGAATAGCGTTGAAAACGAGCATTGCCGCCGCAAAGACGATAGCCGCAATGATTCCGCCACCTAGTTGAACTTCGAAAACGCCGTTTCCGATGTCGTCCATCGTTTTGTTTGCAACTTTCATCGTCACAATCGACAGCGCAAGCGAACACATAAGCAACAATACGATTGCAATTGCAAGGCCGAAATTTGCCCACTTTGCGCTCTTACCGCCCACGATAGTTCCTCCGAGGTATACGCCCACGAGCAACATCACCGCGATGAGCAAGAAGAAACCAAGCGAAAGCGCAGCCGCGCCCTCGTAGCTGATTTGTGCAAGCACGCCGTCAAACATCAAAGCCTCCGCAAAAGTTTTTGCCATAAGACCGTCTGACGCCATAAAGTTTTTGGAAGTATAATTCGGCAAGATTTCGCAAATCGATTTTGCGTCCTCGACGTATCTTTCGTATTGACGGATGTACCATACGCCTTTTTGTTGTTCTTTTGTCGTTATCAAATTCGCCATTACGCTTGCGTCGAGAGTGGTTTCACACCTTGCAGGCGCACTCTTCCCCGAAAACTGCACTTCGAACACGGCTTTGAAGCAAGGTGCGAAGCAGCACCCCACGACAACCAGCGCAAGAGCGAGAGTTGCGATTCTCGGTGCGATAATCTTTGCGGTCTTTGCGACTTTTGCGTCTGCAACCAGCCTTTGCGCCAAACATACGACGATTGCAAGGCTTGCAAAGAACAAAGCAGCAATCATAGCTCCCGCAACCTTCATAACCGCCGTTACGGACGCAATCGGCATAATTGCGCAAATCGGCAAAATCAAAAGGAAGGGCACGAAGAAATCGAGTTTTGAATATTTGTCGTCCTCCTGCCCTGTCAAAAAGCCTTTCAGATAGGTCGCAAACGCAACGAGAGCGGCTATTGACATAGCAAACGTAAACAATATGTTTGCCAAAAACAAAATGCCGGCAAGGATGATTTCCGCGCGTAAGCCGCCCGTTGACTTTTCGTTGTCTATCGAAAGCTGATATTCGAGAGTCTTGACCGCAAATCTGCGCAATAGATTTTCGGATTTCTTGGACAAAACGATTCTCGTGCCTCTCACGTCGTCTTCCACCGATTGCACCAAGTCTTCTTGTATGTCGTTAAGCTCGTCCTGCAATTTTTCGATTTTTGCGATGTCCTTATCCTCGTCGTAGTGTCTTGCGGTTGCAAACGCAAGCCCTATGCAATCGACGGCGTAAATGCTGACGTCGCCTTCGATGAGATCGTCGTCAACCGAACCCAAAATACCGCTCGCCGCACTACCGACGTTGATATTGAGCACGCCGACGAACGAGAGCGCAAACAAAAGTACGCACACAAAAGCAACGGTTGCTCTTTTTGCAAGCGTCAAAACAGCGTTGAGAGAATGTTTTTTCTTTTTTACGTTCTTTTTCGCTTCTTTGCAAGGAACAACGGGCAATTCTTCGGCTTTACTTGAAATTGCATTATCTTGGACTTCTACGAGCGGTTCTTCTATTCTCGTTCCGCACTTTGCGCAAAACAATGCGCCTTCGACAAGCGGTTCACCGCAATTTTTGCATCGTTTTGCAAGTTTTTCGCCGCAAAAGGGGCAAAATGCAAACTTGTCGATGACGGGTTTGCCGCAATTTTGACATCTTTTGATTTCTTCCATGTGATTTTCTGACAATCTCGAAAAGTTCGAGAGATAGTCGAATCTCCCCCAATTATTTATTTCGATTTATCAATCGACAATCATATTATGCTTCGTTTGTATGCTTTTGTCAATATATAAAAACGGCAAGGCTGATGCCTTGCCGTTTTTGTGGATTGTTTTTAAAATATGCGAAAACATCGTTTTTTTGCATAAAAATCTAAGGTTAAATCGACATAACTCGACAATTTTTTAATCTTCGATTTCGTTTTTTTGTTCGATGCTCAATCCGATGAGCTTGTTGTCCACGCCGAGCTTGTAGATGAGATTTTTGACTACTTCGTCAAGCGGTTTGCCCTCTCGGTAGTCGGCTTTGAAAATCCAGTCCACTCTCTCGTGTTTGAGGAGGGGTTGAACCTTCTCTTTTTGTCCGTCCTGATAGAGCGCGATGGAGTGTCCGCCCGAAAGCTTGACGAGCTTCATACACGGCACGTCGGTAAGTCCGTCGCCGAGGTAAATCATGTTGTTGAAAAACACTCTTCTCTCGTTTTCGGGGGTGGAAGCGTTGACGTCGGTGTTGTTGCTTATGTCGAGAACACCCTTGTTTATGCGGTAGACAAACTGCGTTTTGTTGGTGTAGTTGACAGCCATTTTTGCCCAAATGGCATTGCCGTCCTCACCGTACAAAAACTCGCTTGCAAACACCTTTTTGAAGTGTTTTGCGATGCTTGTGCCGTCGATGATTTCTTTAAGCCCTGACGAGAGAACGTAGTGTTCGACTTTGACGCCGGCCTCTTCGCCGTAGCGGTTTATGCGCTCGAACCAGTTTTCGACGCCGGGCAAGTATTCCACGTGCTTACCGCACTCGACAAGGTCTTTGCGTTTGAGCGGCTTGCCGTTTTCCTCGGCTCTGACCATCATGGCGTACATATACGCAAGCACGCTGTCCATTTGTTGTTCGACGGCGAGTTTTTGCGTACCGTCCCAAAAATCGTCGGGTTGCATACCCAAACTGGGAATAAAAGTGTACTCCTGCATATCGCGCGTAATGAGCGTTTTGTCGAAGTCGTACATAATCGCAACAATAGGTTTTTTCATACAAACATCACCTTTATTGTTATATTTTGATAAGCCAAACACTGTTTTGCGGATATATTATACCATGTATCGCGTCTCTTTTCAAGCCTCTCTTTAACGACCGACATCAGTTGTTCACAAAAGACGTGTTTTTCTGAATCACGTCGTGCGCGCCGCCCTCTTTGATGCTTATTGCGGACACAAGCGTCATTTTGGCGTTCTTGTGCAAAGCCTCGATGGTGGTTGCGCCGCAGTTGCACATGGTGGATTTGACCTTGTACAAACTCTTACGCACGTTGTCTTTGAGGCTGCCCGCATACGGCACGTAGCTGTCCACGCCCTCTTCGAAACCTAGTCCGCTCTTTCCGCCGAGGTCGTAGCGTTGCCAGTTTCTCGCACGGTTGCTGCCCTCTCCCCAGTACTCTTTGACGTAGTTGCCGTTGATGACGAGTTTGTTGGTGGGGCTTTCGTCGAAGCGCGCGAAGTATCTGCCCAGCATAAGGAAGTCCGCGCCCATAGCGAGAGCGAGCGTCATGTGGTAGTCCTGCACGATGCCGCCGTCCGAACAAATCGGGATATAAATTCCTGTTTTTTTGAAGTACTCGTCACGAGCCTCTGCAACCTCGATGAGAGCGGTTGCCTGACCTCTGCCGATGCCCTTTTGCTCACGCGTGATGCATATCGAACCGCCGCCGATACCGACCTTGATGAAATCCGCGCCACAATCTGCAAGGAAGTTGAAACCGTCCTTGTCAACGACGTTGCCTGCGCCCACTTTGACCTTGTCGCCGTAGTTTTTGCGGATATAGTCGAGAGTGCGTTTTTGCCAAACGGTATAACCCTCGGACGAGTCGATGCACAGCACGTCCGCACCTGCCTCGATGAGAGCGGGGACGCGTTTTTCATAATCGAGCGTGTTTATACCTGCGCCCACCATGTATCTTTTGCTTGAATCCAGCAATTCGTCGGGGTTTTTCTTGTGCTGGTCGTAGTCCTTGCGGAACACCATATACAACAATCTGCCCTCGTCGTCGAGAATGGGAATCGAATTGAGTTTGTGATCCCAGATGATGTCGTTTGCCTCGATAAGCGTTGTGTTTTGGGGCGCAGTGACGAGCTTTTCAAGCGGAGTCATAAATTCTTTGACTTTGAGATCGGGACTCATGCGGCTGACGCGATAGTCGCGGCTTGTGACCATGCCCAGCAGTTTGCCGTTGGATGTACCGTCGTGAGTGATGGGGATTGTGTTGTGTCCCTTGCTTGCAACAAGCGCAAGCACGTCGGCAAGCGTGTCGTCGGGCGTGAGGTTGCTGTCGGACACCACGAAGCCTGCCTTGTAGTTTTTGACTTTGCGCACCATCTCCGCCTCGCTCTCGATGGATTGCGAGCCGAATATAAAAGAAATCCCGCCTTCTCTTGCCAGTGCGATTGCGAGCGTGTCGTTGCTCACCGATTGCATGATGGCAGAAGTCATCGGGACGTTGAGTGAAAGTGCAGGTTGCTCTCCCTTGCGGAATTTGACGAGCGGAGTTTTCAGGCTCACGTTTGCCGGGATGCAATTTTCGTCCGTATATCCGGGGATGAGCAAGTACTCGTTGAAAGTTCTCGACGGTTGATTGAAATAAGTTGCCATATAACCTCCGTTTGTTTGCTCTTGCGCAACGCGCTCCGCAAAAATATAAAAATTTTTACTATTATATCACAAAAGCGGCGCAAGTCAACCGAATATATTGCGTTTCCGCCCTCTTTTCACACGCAAAAACGCACAATTTGCGTTTTGCGTGGCGTAGCACCTTGAAAATCCGAATTTGCCCCTTCCACACAAAAAGCCTCGGCGTAATTGCCGAGGCTTTTGCAAAGTCCAAAGGACTTCAGTTAGCATTGATTATGCTTGTTTGGTGAGAGTGTAGTCATCTGTTCCAACATAAAGTTTATATGCAAAACCAGTGTCCATAAACTTATATGTCGTTCCTGACTTCGTCCACGTGATTGTGTAGCCGTCTTCCGAAATGGTATAGTCAGTGATAGTATCGTTTATATTAACACCCCAAGACGAATCCACTTCTTTGTAGACAATGCTGTTTTCGCCAACAATCAAAGTATAATTCGTTGTATAACCATTTGTTCCCGTGTAAGTACCTTGGAGATCAGCTGAAACTGCCGCGCCGCCAGAGACTTGCTTTGTGATGTTGCCATTTGCAAAATCGGGACATGTGTAGCCGTCTGAATCAATTGCTGTAACCGCAATCGTATTTGCATCTGTGAGTGTAAAAGTCCAATCATAACTTACAAAACTACTCAATGTGATTTTATTGTCAACAATCGTATATTTAGCAGTTTTACCGTTATAATAGGAATTTTAACTTGTAAGAGTCAGTGTTCCTTCTCCGTTAAATGTAAACACGAACTTCTTTGCATTGTCTTCTGTTCTTGTCCAAGAGCCTGCAAACGCATCAAGAGTTGCCGCATGTTCGGTCTTGCTCAATTCGATTGCATCGTAGGAATCGGCAGCACAATAGTACCACTTGCCTGCGGTTTCTGCATCTTCGTAAACCATGTATTTTTTACCGCCGATAGTAAACTCATAGTTTGTGCCGAACATTGATTCTGTCACGTTGTAGTCTGCGCCTTCAACACCACCGACTGTGATGGACTTCTCTGCGATGACGACAACGGTGTTATCATCCAAATACCAAGTGCCGCGTGCGCTTTCGGGGAAAGCAAAGGGTTTCTCGGTTTTGGTGTACGTGACGCTCTTGTTTTCTCTGAGATACTCTTCGTATGAGCTGTCATAACCGGTGACACAACCGTGGCTGATCACGACGTTGCCGTCAACAAGAGTGAGAGTGTAATCGGAATAGATGTTGGTGTATCCTTCTGCCGCATCATCGTCTTTTGCGGAGTAAGAAAGAACAGTACCGTTCCAGTTCTTGGTGAGTCGCTTGTTTGTTCCTGCGATTGCAAGCCAAATGCGACCGTCTTCGATTGTGATTTCGATTGCATTGCCATTTGCATCGACATAATAGCCTACAAAGTCTTGTTCATGAGTTGTAACGGTGTAACCGTCTGCGATGAAGACTTTCCTTTCGCTGGTGCTTTCAACAAGCACTTTGCCACTGTCTTGGATGTTGTAGGTGCCGTTTACGTCAGAATTGACTTTTGCAATCGTTACGGTTGCGCCATCTTGGCTAAATTCGTAAGTACCGCGAGTTATGCTTGTGCTGTAAGAGCTCTTGTAGATGTAGTTTACACCGCCAAAACCGTCAAGTTCAAAGGTGTAATATGTGCTACCGCTTTGGGTAAAGATTTGAGCCTTGCCGTCAGTGGTTTTTTCAAGGTAAACGCCTATCTCGGTATCGATCGTAACACCGATTGTTGCAGTTTCGTTTGAAAGAACAACAACGTTTGCACCGTTGATATAGTAGGAATATGCCGCTCCGTCAACTGTTGCTTTGCCAAAACCGTCAAGGAAGATTGCGCCCTTGTCGCCGTTGTAAGTGCCACGCTCGGAAGATGCTTGTTTGAAACTGCCGTCAGCAGTTGCTTTTGCAACTTTCGTGATTGTGAACACAACGCTCTTGCCTTCGCCATAAGAAACGGTGATAATGCTATTTGCCGCAAGTTCGCCGCTGATGGTTGCATAGTGGCTGTCATTGTTTGCATCGACATAAACATAAGTGGTAGAAGTTTCTCCCACCAAGCCGTAGATGTATTGAGAATCGCCATAGTATGTGATGCCGTCAACGTCTTTGCCGTAGATACCGTTGTAGGAAGTTTCTCCGCTGCCTGTCACAACATAGTTGCCGTTTGCGTCAACGGTTGCAGTCTTTTGAACGAGAGTGGTTGAAACGATAAAATCGAAGTGATACACGGTTTTGCCGTCAACGGTTTCTGTGTAGAACCAGCCGTATTTGAATGCGTTTGAACCATAACCGCTGATGATGCCGTTGTCTTCAACGATAAACTGCTTGTTTCTACCCATAGTATAGAAAGCCGCAAGACCTGCATCCGCTTTCTTTTCAAGGATGGTGTCTTTGCTGTACGGATCTTCCTTATAGTCAAAACCGCTTTCGGTCATGATTGCATGGTCGCCGATAACAGTGATGGTGTAGTTCACTTTGTCGTAACCGAAACCGTCAGAATATTTCATCGTGCCGGTCTTTGCATCATATTTGAAAGCCTTGTTGCTGAGCTTGTCATACGTGACTTTCTTGTCGCTCTTGATTGTGAGCATCTTGTGCTCGTCGGTGTTGATCCAGTAGCCTGCCGCATAGGTTTGTTCGTTTGCAAATTCTGCAACGAAAGTGCGGTCTGCCGTGACTTGAAGATCTGCCGCCGCTTTTACGATGCCGTCATAGTAGCCCAAGAACACGCTGTCAGCTTTGGTCGCTGCATCTGCAAGATCTTCTGCGGTGACTTTTGCGCCTTCTGCGATTTCGATATAAGAAGTCTTGACAACTTCATCACCGTTCTTGAAGGTCACAACGTATGCAACCTTATTCCACTTTGCAGTGTAAACAACGTTGCTGTCAACAGTTGCGTCTTCGTCAAACTCGACTTCACCGTTAAACCAGCCTGCAAAAGCAAACTCCTCTGTTGCAGCGGTCAAATCTTCGGGGATGTCTGCATCTGCAATCTTTTCGCCGTCCTTCACTTGTGCAACTTTGATTGTTTCTTCACCGTTTTTGAAAGTTACGTTGAAGAGACCAACCCATTTTGCCGCAAACGTTTTGTCTGCTGTGATTGTTGCGTCTTTGTCAAATGCCGTCGTGCCGTCAAACCAACCTTCAAACGCCTTGCCTGTTGCCGTGAGGTCAGCAGGAACGTCTGCATCTGTGAGTTTTTCGCCGTCCTTTACAGTTGCGGTTTTGATCGTTTCGTTACCGTCAACAAATTTGACAGTATGAAGCTTTGTCCACTTTGCCGAGTACGTCACGTCGGCTGTGATTGCCGCGCTCTTGTCAAACGCAACATCACCAACGTACCAGCCCTCGAAAACGTATCCGTCTTTCGTGAGGTCGGCAGGGACGTCTGCGTCGGCAATGGTCTTTCCTTCTTCAACGCTGACCGACTTGACTTCGCTTTCACCGTCAACAAATTTGACTGTGTAGGACTTCGTTTGGTTTTCGTTGCAAGCAACAAAGACTGCCACGGACAAGATAAGAACCATCACAATTGCTATTGCAATGAGAAATCTTTTCTTCGTCATTTTGTGCCTCCATAATATTTATTTTTTTGTTTATTTACGTTTGTTTTGATACATGTCAAGCTTTTAAGCCTTTTTTAATGTAAAAATGATACACCCCATCCCCCGAACCGTCAATTTATTTTTATCAAAAAATTGAGGTTTTTTTGAGGGATAGGGTTTGCAATGCATAATTTTCAATACAATTGAATATATTTGTTGGTTTTCTGCATAAATACGTGTGTTTCAGTGCATAATTTGCACAAAACACCGTATTTTTGCATTTTGCTTATTCAGTGACTTTCGTTAGCGAATCACACTCGTAATAATACATGCTTCCGTCGTATTCGGTTTCGTATCTTCCACCAAAAGACTTTGTGTCGGCATTGTATTTCAACGTAAACACATATGGCTTTTCGTCATACGTGCAAGAAACCGTGACGGTGTTTGTAGCCGCATCGTAATTCGCAATACCCCTGACGTTTTTGTCAAATACAAACGTGCCATCAGATTCAATTGTCAAATCGATATTGTTTCCGGTGCCGCTTGTTGCATTCGAACGTGTCCATGTGCCTCTCCACGTTCCGCAGATAGCTTCGGGGATCACTTCCGTCACGTCGCCGACTCTTGTGAGAGATACGCTTTCGCTGCCGTAAGAAATGGTGTTTGTCGTCACGTCAAACAAGTATTTTATGCTTGAAATCGTAAAGGACACGTTCTTCACACCATCGTACACCGCAACGAAGGGATTGCCCTTGTACGTTCCTGTCAAATCTTGTTTGAGGTTGAGCACAACCGCCGTTCCGCTCGATTCCGTACCCGTGTAGCTGCCGACTGCGCTCGCAGGGAGTTTGGGAAGTTCTGTCGTGCCGGTGTAGCCCACTTTGGGGTACGTTGTCTCCTTAAGAACGCCTGTCGTGCATTTGACAAAGAGCAGGTTGTTGTCATAATAGAACACAAAATCGTAGACTTGCGATGAGTTGTATTCCACGTGTACGCCCGTTGCGGTCACGGTGTATTGCGCCCAACCGTTGTGGTTTTCGCTGCTCCAATTGGGACGATATTCTTTGTTGTCCGCGCTATAATACAGCACTCTGGAATGGCCGTAGCCGTCAACCATGAGCAAATAGTATTTTTCGATATACTCTTTGCCGATCACATTGCCGTTTTTGTCTTGGACATTGATGTTCCCGCCTTGGTAGTACACGCCGCCGTAGCCGTCCGCTTTTGCAAGCGTCACAACGCCGTTTGCCGCTTTTGCAGCCTTGAAGTCAAAGCCGACAATGCTGAAATCGTCAAACACCGCAACCACGAGATCGCCGTACACTTCGTATGCGGAATAGGTTTCCTTTGCTCCCGTTATGCCGCCGATACCGTCAAGCGTGAAGGTCTTGTCACCATAGGTGTAAGTGCCTTCTTCCGCGCCGATGGCGTAAAGGATGTATTGAGACTTGTAGCTTGCGTTTTCATTGCTATACTTGGTGTAGACCACTCTGTAATCCACGCCGCCGATGGTGACTCTGTCGCCGTTTGCAAAGTTGTTCGGCGCAACGATTTGCGTGCTGTCTTGCAATTGACCGTCCTTCATATAGTACGCGCCCGCGTCATTGACGTACACCACGTTATTGATGTCGCCAGCAATGAGATAAGATCTCACGTTGCCGTCAGACGCAGGAAGCACCAACGCGTCGCGCTGTGAATCGGATCTGTGCAAATCGCCGTAGAACAAGCCCTTCTCCGCATCGAAATACAATGTTCCGATGCGACCTTCGAGCGAAATTCTCGCAAGCGTGTTGTTCTTGAACATTGCGTACGTGCCGAGCGTCTCGGAGTACAAACTGCGATATGCCACAACGCCGTCTTCACGGAATTCGATCTCGTAGTTTTGAGCATACGCGATCTTGTCGCTATCCGTCGTGGCAACGTACGGGGTGTAGTACGTGCCGACAAACGGTTGTCCCTTGTAGTTTGCCGTGGGTTGAGCAAATATCGCGTTGGTGTAGCCCGCAACGCCGTTCTTGCCGACAAAGTTGACCGTCAAAGTCATGTCTTCGTTGACGGTTGCGCTCATGGACGTGAAATAATCGGCAAGCCATTTGCTCTCGATCGTGATGTCATTGCCGTCAATGGTGTACGTGCCGCTGTAACTCTTCACAATGCCATATTTATTCTTGAGAGATTCGCTTTGATAGCTGATTTTGCCGTCACTGAACGTCAACACGTCGCCGTCTTCGTTGTAGTATTCACCAAACACTTTCAAGTCGGACTTGGTGTAGGTGTACTCCACTTGTCCGGACATACCGTAATCAAAAACGAGCTTGATGCTGCCGTCTTCCGTCAACGTTCCGCTGACGTCGCCGTAGTTGTTGTAGAAGGTGAGCAACAAGATGCTGTTGCCGTCATAGGTGTATTTGCCGCCGATTGCGTTGCCGTTGACAAGTTTCAAAGTTCCGTCCGGAGCGAGATACAACACGCCGCCGTCAACTTGACCGTGATATTCGCCCTTGCCCGTGTAGACGTGTGTGACTTTGCTCGAATCGCCGAAACGCGCCTTGAAAGTCATGTCTTTCACAACCGGGACGTAATAGCGGTATCTTGCGCCGCTTTCAAACTCCCAGTCGAAGAACAGATTGTTGCCTTCGTTGCTCAATGCTTCAAGCTTGCCAACGATCGCAAACGAGCTTGCATTGAATTGTCTGACTTCTTCTTTGATGATCGTATCGCCTTTGACAAGGGACACGGTGTGCGTGCCGCTGATTGCCGTATCGGTCTTGGGGATTGCGATGCCGCCTTCAAGCGTCCATTCGCTCATATCCCACTTGACGTTTTGGGCAATCCACTCTGCGTCAAAGGTTGCGCCTTCTTCCGCTTTCGTGCCTGCCGCGTTGGTCTTGTCCGTGGTGGACGGCGAGAGTTTGTAGAAGCAGTTTTCAATCACGGTGCCTGCATCGTAATATCCGCCGCTGTAATCGTCCGTAAAAGTGTAGCCTGCGATGCCGCCCGCATAGCTCTTATAGGTTGTGGACGTCGCTCTGGTTGCAGTGACTCTGCCCGTGCTGAAACAGTCCAAAATAGTGTTGTCGTTGCTTGAATATCCGATGATGCCGCCCGCATAAGAAACGTCTTTGTTGGTGGCTTTGACTCTTGCGTAGTTTGCGCAGTTGATGATTGACATTCTCGAGCAGCTTGCATAGCCCATGATGCCGCCGACCCACTCGCCGCCTTCCACTGCCGCATTAGCGGTGGTCACGCAGTTGATCACTGCAAGCGCACCGTTGGACGCCGTTGATGTTGCGCCGATGATGCCGCCGTTGACAGCCGAATCGAGACTTGACGCACTTCCGTCGTCTTCAAACCTCTTTGCCACGACTTTCACTTCGGACACGCAGTTTTTCACGTATGCGATATATGCGATTTCCGAATCGTAGACGTCAAGTCCGCCCGCAATGCCGCCGATGCGTGACGGGTTGGACGCGCAAAGGCTCATGTTGAACTCGCCCGACACTCTCACGTTGGAGATGTTGGTGAGATTGCCATAGCCCACAATGCCGCCGACGTATGCGCCGATGCTGCTTTGATCTGCGCCGCTGACCACCGCATAGCTGACGTTGTCAAGCGTGAGATTGGTGATCGTGGCTCTGTGGCAATAGCCGAACAAGCCGACGTATGACATTCCCGAACGCAAATTTCTCTTGATCGTGAGATTGCTGATCGTGTGTCCGTTGCCGTCAAAGCTGCCGCTGAAACCGTACACCATTCTTTCGTTCTCTTCACCTTCGTTGAGCGTGACGAGTTGTCCTGCCGAAACGTAAGGAATTCCTTCCATATCGATGTCCGCAACGAGTTTGAAGAAAGATTTCGCATACTTTTCATTGTCATCTTCTTCGGGATGATTGACTTTGTCTGCAAAGTCCGCAAGGTCGTCGGCAGTCGCAATCAGATACGGATTGTTCTTGCTGCCGAGTTCGTTTTTCTTGACCTCTTCCCAAACCGCAACGAGTGCGGTATTCTTCGTTATGGGCGTTGCAAAGTCGAAAAGCTCGCTTTGACCTTCTTCCGCCCAGCCTTTGAAATCGTAGCCGTCTCTTTGAGGATCTTGCGGCCTTTGCGCGCACGCACCCTCTTCAACGGTCTGCGCGGAGATACCGCTCACGCTTTCGCCCGAAAACGTGACGGTATAAGTCTTTGGATCATTGCCTTTTTCGTTGCAAGCAACGGCCACGCACGCTATGCATGCGACAAGGGCAATCGCCAATATGCTCAATGCAATTCTTTTGTTTTTCATATGCGCTCCTTATTCCCCCGCTTCGACAAGATATATCGTGACGCTGCCGTCCTCGCTTACGAACGCTTTTGCGCCCTCAACTTCGGTGAAGCTGATTTTGTATTTGAGCACAAGTGCGTCCTCCTCTCCCGATTTGTCGATGTCGTACACATAAATTTCGCCGTCGGCTACTTTGTATGCATACATATATTCGGTTGTTTCGTGCTCGCCGTCAACGTCCTCTACGAGAGTGAGCGTCGCATATGCGTACACGTATTCCGAACCTTTGCTTCTTCCGTCAAGCTCGATTGTCGAACCGTCCGCCGCCGTATAAGTGCCGGCGTATTCGTCCGCAATCGTAATGACGGTCACTGTTTGTTTGTTGCCGTCGAGGATAACCGCGTTGTTGTCGTCAAGGTATCCTACGTAATACAAGAACGTACCGTCGACGTAGAGCGAAACGTAGTTTGCGTCAACGTAGTACACGTCCACTTCGATTCCTGCAAAAACGCCCTTCGTAATGCCGTTGATGTCCATTGCTGCGGTAATCTTGAAGGTGTTGTCGTCCGACAAGAGATATTCTTTGCCGACGAGTTTGTGATACAAACCGAAATCGTCAACCTTCACTCCGTCCTTTTCAATGGTTGCGCCGCCGTTTGCAAACGTGATGACGTAAACGGTTACGCCGTCTTTCGTAAGCGTCACGATATCGCCGTCCACCGTGTAATCGTAATTTTCAACGCCGTCCGCCGTGGTGAGCGTCGCTTTGCCGAGACCCACCGCGCTCTTGCCGTTGAGGTGCAACACTGCGTCACCGACGTGATATTCGTATTGGCTTGCGTAATCGGGAGCCTTGAAGACCACTTCGTTTACCAAAATTCCGTTTCCGTCGAGTTTTGCGACGTACGTCACGTTGTCGATCGTGAACGTTGCTTCGCCAGTCTTTTTGTTGTAATAGTATTCAACTTCGCTTGTCTTTCCGTCTTTTTCAACAGTCACGAAGCCCTTGACGTACCATCTACCTTGCGACGTGGTTATGTCGATGTTGTACGGACCGAATCCGTTGAACGTGTATGTCACGCCGTTTGCGCCGTTCCACGTTCCGTAATACGGATCGTAATACGCCATGTTGTAATCGTCGATGAGCATACCCGTTGCGAAGTAGTATCCCGCAAGATAAAGCACTTGTGATCCGTCCGCGCCTGTTGCAAGATTGAACATGCCGTAAAGGGACGTGCGATAGTACATGTTGACCATCAACGTTCCCGTTTCGTCGTATTCTGCAACATAATTGAAGCTGACTCCGTTGGAATCTCTACCAGTACCGTAGCCGTTTTTGCCGATGCCGTCGAGCACGATCGTATAATTGAGAAACGTATCCGTCCACGTTCCGATAAACGAACCGTCTCTGCCGTAAGTGGTGGACACTTCACCGTCTTTCACAACCAAAAGTCCGTTTTCGTCAAACGTTGCCACGATTGAACCGAAAGTCGCCTTTTCACCGTCCAAAACGTATTCGTACGTTGTGCCTTTATATGTTACGCCACCCCTTCCGTCAAAGGTTATGGTTTCGATTCTGTTGAAGCTGGACTCCCATTTGCCTGAGAAAATATCGCGCTTTTCAAGTTCGAGTCCCGCGCTTGTGGATTTCATGCTCATTCCGTCCGAGGTGATGGATGCGATGATTCTTGTAGAACCTATCGTAATCGTAACCACGTTGTCGTTGCAAGAATAAGTGAACGTTTCAGTGACGTTTGCGTTCGTTCTCGAACCCGTAAGGTCGGAAAGGAACGTGTACGTTGCGCCGTCGCTTGTGTACCACGTACCCATTGCGGCGTTTTGCTTTCTTGCCACGATGACGTTGTTCTTTTCACTCGTAAAGAACAAGTTGTCGTAAATGTTCAACACGTTGCCGTCAATGTCGGCATAGTAGTCGGCAAGCAACGAATAACCGCTTGTCGTCGTATATGCGATATATGCGAAATATGCGTCTTTGACGAGGAGTTTTTCTCCGTTGTAAACGTACATATAATCGGCGATAATGCCGTCGTAGTACATCGTCATCTTGCCGTTGTTGTCAAAGATAAGGTGCAATTCCGCATTGTAAATTTCGTTGTTTTTCAAAGTTTGAAGCACTGCGTAGTAGTCGCCTTCAACCTCCGAATAGTCCGCAAATCCGACGTAAACCGTTATATCCGACGTGATAAGGAAGGAGGACGGAATTCTTTGCGTGCAAGCCGCGTCGAAGAAGTAGCCGTAAGAAACCATGTTCTTCGTATCGTCCGCACCCTCTTTATCCGCGACGAAATTGTTCATTCCGCTGCCGCCGTAGATGTAGTAGATAGGCACGACGTCGGTTATGGTTACGGTGTCCTCGCTTTGCGTGAGCGGATTGCCGTCCGAGTCCTCTTTGGTGACATTTCTGCCGAAAACGAACTTAACGTTGACGTTGCCTGTCGCCGTATCGCTGTATACGGGCAAAATCGCGCCGTCTTCCTCTTTCCAGTCGGCAACGACCCAGCCGAGCAATTCGCTCAAATCCGCAAGGGAATTTGCAGAATACGTCTTGCCGTCCGTGACGATGCCGTCTTGCGTGTAATACGCTTTGAACAAAACCGCCTTTCTCGTGTCGATTTCGTTGAATCCTTTTCTGAAAATCAAGCCGGAGATGTCGCTCACTTCGTCCTCGCCGATTTGTTTCGAACTGGACAAAGTGCCGATTGCAACGCTTGACGAAATTGCCGCTTCATTGTCGCTTGCGCCCACGATACCGCCTGCGTAAGAGGCATCGCCGCCGCTTCTCGCTTCGATTTTGCCGTCAACGTAGCAATTTGCCACAGCCGAATCCGAACGCAAGTATCCAACGATACCTCCTGCGTACTTGTTTCTGCCTTCGACGTTGCCGACGAACGAGCAGTTGTTGACGTATGCCGGAGACGAGTTCGCCGGACCGTAAGTTGCAGCCGCAATTCCGCCGATTGCATAAAGCGAAGATTGACCGTTTGACACAAGGTCCGCTTGCACGGAGCAGAAGGATGCGGTTGCGGTATATTCCGTGCCGTAGCCTTGCATAAATCCGACGATTCCGCCCAGATAAACGATATTGTCGTCGGGCAAAGACGCCGTTACGGTGTACGAGCCTTTGAAGTTGCAGTTCACGATGTCGCCGCCCATGTTGTAAGCAACGATACCACCGAGAATGTAGTTATATTGTTTGTTAATCGCTTCGACTTCGATATCCGAATCAATTGTAAGATTCTTGATCGTTGCCGTTGCAATATATCCGAAGAATCCGGCAATGGCCTCGTCGCCGTCGAGATTGAAATTCGATACAACGTGTCCTCTTCCGTCAAATTCGCCTTGGAAATAAGTCTTTTGCCCGCCGATCGGTTCAATCGTTTCGCCGTTGAAATCGATATCCGCGGTGAGAGCCACAAACGCCTTTGCGTATTTATCCTCACCTGCGTTGATGCTGTCGGCAAACGCTTTAAGTTGTGCTGCGTTTGAAATGAGATATGGGCTTTTTGCGTTGCCGAGTCCCTTTATCTTTGCATCGTCGTAACGAAGACCTTCAACGCTGACCGTAACGGATTTTTCAACCGTGAAGCTGTATTTTCCGTTCGCGCCGAGCGTGCACTCTTTCGAGCCTGCGTAAACTTTGACTTCACCGACGTAATAGGGAGACACGCGCAAACCGAATTCGACGAGTGTGCCTACCGCAACGTTCTTGGGCGTCGTGCCTGCAAAAACGAAAGTAACGGCCTCGTCGTCCGACCATCTTATACGCGCGGTGTTCACAACCTCGTTCCATTGCGCAACGAGGGTTATATCGTTTGTGATTTTCGTGTCGAAATCGAAGGCAACGCTTGCACCTTCTTGTTTCCACCCCGCAAATTCGTATCCCTCTCTTTCGGGATCTTGGGGCTTTGTCACCTGCGAGTTTTCATCAACCTTGACTATCTCGTTTGCCGTATCGCCACCATATACGAAAGTAACCGTATATTGCGTCGTTTCCGGTTCCGGGGGTGTGTCGTCGCACGCAGCCAATGCAAAGCAAAGCACTATGCACAATGCCAATGCAAATATGGGTACGATTTTCTTCAATGTTGTCATATGTTTTTTCTCCTTGCAAGACGTCCCCGGTCTTGCTTATCGCCTGAGCGACACTCTATTTTCCCCTGCTTTGTCGCAAATTACTTTTTGATTTTAAGCAAATCTTTGATTTTGTTTGCGACATCCTCTTTCTTTTGTTGTTTTTGCGCCTTCATCTCGTCGAGTTCGGCATTGCGTGCGTCATCGAGCTTGCAAAGTTCATCGTAGAACGGCATCTCGTCAAGCACTTTTTGGTCGTACTTATGGCACGCCACGTAGTGACCGCCGCCGAGATCGGTAAACTTGGGTTGGAACAGTTTGCATGCACTCATGCAATCCGAACAACGAGTGTGGAATTTGCAACCCTTTGGCGGATTCGCGGGTGACGGAATGTCGCCTTGGAGCACGATCCTGTTGATTTTGCTGTCGGGATCGGGCACGGGCACTGCCGAGAACAACGCCTTTGTGTACGGGTGAAGCGGATTGTCGAACAAGTCGCGCTTCGAGCCGTATTCCACCATATTGCCAAGGTACATGACGCCCACCTCGTCGGAGATGTGTTCGACAACCGACAAATCGTGTGAGATAAACAAGTACGCGAGGTTGTCGCTCTCTTGCAAATCCTTGAACAAGTTGATGATTTGCGCCTGTATCGAAACGTCGAGAGCAGAAACCGGTTCGTCGCAGATGACGAGTTTCGGTTTGAGCGCAAGCGCTTTTGCAATGCAGATACGTTGTCTTTGTCCGCCCGAAAATTCGTGCGGATATCTGTCGAAATAATGCGGTTGCAATCCGCACTTCGTCATTATGTCGACGATATAATCCTTATATTGTTCTTTTGGTACTATATGGTGCACCTTCACCGCTTCGCCCACGATTTCGCCGACGGTCATACGCGGAGAAAGCGACGAATACGGATCCTGGAAGATCATTTGGAAGTTCGGACGCATCTTTCTCAAAGCGTTGCCTTTGAGTTTTTCGATGTGCTTGCCTTCGAATATGACTTCGCCGCCCGTCGGTTCGTACAAGCGGAGAATGGTTCTGCCGAGAGTCGTTTTTCCGCAGCCCGATTCGCCCACTATACCGATTGTGTGTCCCGCCTTGAGTTTGAGAGAAACGCCGTCCACCGCTTTGAGGTACACGGTGTTGCTCTTTATAAGGCTCTTGGATATAGGAAAGTACTCTTTAAGGTCGTTGACGACAAGAAGATAATCGTCGTCTTGCGCCTTTTGCTCGTTTTCTACGTTCGTCGTGACTTCGGTATCAACGATTTCTTCTTTTACGTCGATATCCGTCGTTGCAATTTCAATCGTTTCAACGTCGTTTTGAACGCTTATATTTTCATTCGTCATACGATTTCTCCTTTGTCCATGCAACGATAGCACGCCACGAAGTGCGTGGGCGAAACTTGAATCATAGGCGGATATTCGCCTTTGCAAGCGTCGCATTTCATATTGCAGCGATCCTTAAAGTAGCACGTTTGCAACATATTGATAGGATTGGGCACGTTGCCGGGAATACTGTAAAGTCTATCGACTTCTTTTCCGACGACGGGCTTGCTCTTTTGGAGGCCGATCGTGTAAGGATGGAGCGGATTTTTGAAAATCTCTTGCACCGTACCCTTTTCCACGACTCTGCCCGCGTACATGACCACCACGTAGTCGACCATTTCGGCAATGACGCCCAAGTCGTGCGTGATGAGCATGATCGAGCCGCTTATCTTGTTTTTGACGTCGCGCAAAAGGTCTAGAATTTGCGCCTGAATGGTGACGTCAAGAGCGGTTGTAGGCTCGTCTGCGATGATGAGTTTTGGATTGCAGCAAAGAGCCATTGCAATCATAACTCTTTGACGCATACCGCCCGACAATTCGTGTGGATAGGACTTGTAAACATGTTCTGGCATCGCTATGCCGACGAGTTTGAGCATTTCTATGCTCTTTTCTTTTGCGGTTTGCTTGTCCGCACCATCAACGTGAAGAAGGGTGACTTCGTCAAGTTGGTTTCCTATCGTGAAAACGGGGTTGAGCGACGTCATCGGCTCTTGGAAAATCATTGCGATTTCTCTGCCCCTGATTTTCGACATTTCGGAGATAGGCGTTTTTGCAATGTCGTAGACGACTTCACTTTCCTCAAAAATCTTTCTGTGGCGCACTTTGCCGTGCTTGTCAAGCGAGGGTTTGACCATCGGTTCGCCGTTTTCGTCGAGCATCTGATTGCCGTTTTCGTCGAGCACCGGTTCGGTGATTTCTTCCGTACCGACGACTTTTCTTTGCGTCGAGCGGAAACGAATGCTACCGTCCACGATTTGTCCCATGGGTCCTTGAACAAGTTGCATGAGCGAAAGGCTGGTGACGGATTTTCCGCAACCCGATTCACCCACGACGCCCACGGTCGAGCCTTGCGGAATGTCGAAGGACACGCCGTTGACCGCCTTCACGACGCCGTTGTCCGTGAAGAAGTAGGTGTGCAAATCATCGAATTCGACAACGTTTCTGTCGTCTTTCATTTCGGTGATGTAGTCGTCTTTGGTATAAGCCGCTCTTTTCTTTTTGAGTTGCTTTATCGTGCGAAGGTTTTGCTTTGCGATATTGCGGGACTCTTTGGCGGTTATATAATGCTTGTTCTTATCCGTAGTTTTTTCTTTCTTTTCAAACATAACATTATCTCCTTGCCTTCGGGTCGAACGCGTCGCGCAAACCGTCGCCGACGAAGTTGAACGCAAGCACTGCAAGTACTATGCAAATACCGGGTGAAATCCACAAATTCGGATACAAACGGAGCGCAGTGTTGTTTGCGGCTGCGTTTATCATGTTGCCCCACGTTGCGTATTCCGCCGGAAGACCGATGCCAAGATAGCCGAGCGTCGCTTCCGTAAGTATGATACCGCCAAGGCCGAGCGTCATCGAAACGATGAGTTGCGGCATAACGTTGGGAATAAGGTGCTTGAATATCTTTCTGCTTGCCGGAAGACCGCTTGCCTCTGCGCTCAACATAAAGTCTTGCTCTCTCAAAGACAAAATCTGTCCCCTTACGAGTCTTGCCGTGCCTGCCCAGCCGAACAGCGTCATCATCGCCATCAGTATATATAGCTTTGCGGGACCGGTGACGTCTTGCGCGTCGAGCGCAACGCCCACGATCATAAGCATAGGCATTGTAGGCACGCAGTTGAAGATATCCACTATACGCATAATGATTTGGTCAACCCACTTTCCGAAATAGCCTGCCAAACCGCCGAGGAACACGCCGATTATCGTTTCGAGAATGATAACGACAAAGCCCACCGTAAGCGACACTCTGCCGCCGTACATAAGACGCGAGAACACATCGAATCCCTTGTCGTCCGTGCCGAGCAAGTGGTCTTTTGAGGGTTTGAGATAGTTGGTCGGTTCGGAATAAGTGACGATATACACGGTATCTTCGCCGAAATCTGGCGCAGATACTTCGGTATAATACGTTTCTTTGACCTTTTTGCTGTCGTCCGCTTCTCTTTCGCCCCAAATGAACGGGAGATTGGAAAAGAGCGGGCCTATGAAAGAAAACACAAACAGCACGATAAGCATCACAAGTCCCGTTATGGACAACTTGGATCTGAAGAAGCGTTTGAGGACGATTCTGCCGGGGCTGAGGGTTCTCGACGTTCTCTCCTCGACGCTTTCCTCCTCTTCGTCGCTTTGTGCGGTTTCTACGTTTTCTTCGTTTTCTTTGTTGACTTCCTGCGCGTTTTCGACGTCGTTTTCTATATCGCAAACGTCGGCGTCCGTGCCGATGTTGTTGACAACGTCGTTTTGTTCGTCAAGCAGGGTTTCCGTCGGATTGCCGACGATTATTTCGTCTTTGATTTCGTCCATACTTACCCCCCTACTTTCCTATCTTGACACGCGGGTCGACTATTGCGTACATCAAATCGCTGAGCAACGTACCCACAACAGTCAGTATCGCTATAAACATGTTGTAGCCCATGATAAACGGTATATCCGCGACGACGAGAGCGTCGTATGCTAGTTTACCGATACCGGGAATACTGAACACGGTTTCCGTGATCATTGCGCCGCCGAACAGGCTCGGCAAAATTCCTGCCATCATGGTGACAAGAGGAATCATGGTGTTTCTGAATACGTGTTTGTAAACGACTTTTCTTTCACTGAGACCTTTTGCTCTTGCCGTGCGAACGTAGTCCGCATTGAGGGCTTCCAAGGTGTTGGTACGCGTATAACGCATAAGCGAACCGATGGAAAGAATGACGAGAACCGCCATAGGCAAAACCATATGCCACAGCGTATCTCCGAGTCGCACTATCCACGACGCGTCCATAGGCAAAGACGCAGACGCTATGCCGCCCACTTCGAACCAGCCCAGTTGCACCGCAAACAAGCGGATTGCAAGAGCCGCAAGGAAGAACGTGGGAAGACTTATGCCCATCATTGCCAAAACGGTGACGGAATAGTCGATAAATCCGTATTGGTGCGTCGCCGCCTTGATGCCGAGCGGAATTGCGATTGCAAATTGCAAAATCGTTGCGATAAACGCAATTGCAAACGAAATGCCCATATTTTGAACGATGACGTCCGAAACCGGTCTCTTATACTTGAAGGACATGCCCAAATCGCCTTTGAGGAGGTTGCCCAACCAGTTGAAATAACCTTTGATGATTGCAACGAACTTATCTCCGCCCGTTGCGACTTTGTAGGACATATTCACCGTCACGACGCTACCGTTTGAAAGAGTAAACGTCATGTTGCGGATTGTACGAGTGTCCATACCTTCTGTTTCGTTGACGACGTAAGTTCCTTTTTCGACGGGGGTGATGATTTCGTCAAGCGTAATCATGGAATCGTCGGCGGTTTCGTCGCCTTCTTTCGTCGTTTCGTCGGCTTTTGCGCCACGGCTTGTAACCTTGCAGATACTGAACGTGCCGGTGTTGAGATATTTTCCGTCGGCGTCGGTGTCCGCAGTGATTATAACGCGGGTATTTTTGCTTCCGTCAAAAGAGCCTTCGTACCAGGAGTTGTAGCTCTTGATGCCGAGGGATATATCTTCGTCGTAAGTGACTTCTTTCGTGTTTTTGGTGAACGTTTCGCCGGCAAACTGACTGTTTTCGCCAATCGTGAGATGCAAATACGCATCCGGCATGGCAAGACCGTACAGTTCTTTGATTCGGTCGACGTCCTCCTGTTTCATAGTGCCCTGTTGCACCGCAGACGAGTATTGATTGTCAACGTAGTCCGTCGGCATCATACGCGCGAGCGAGTAAATAATGATAGACACACCAAATAGAATCACCACCGACAGAAGCAGTCTTTTGACTATGTATTTTAACGTATCCATAAAAACTATTTTCCTGTCTTTCCGTCGGGCGTTTTCACACCCGACGGTATCGGTTTAGTTGAGTTTGTTCGTTGCGCCGCAAGGCGCGTTTTCAAATTTTATCTGTAATTCAATTCCCAAATTCTGGAAATCAATCCGTTGTACGGAGAGCGTTCGCTTGCGGGAGTCATCGTGCCTTCGTCAAGCACGTTCTTGTTGTATGCGGACATATCGTTTCTTTGATAAGTCGGCATTTCGACTGCAAATTCCATAACCTTGTCGAGAGCTTGAGCATAGATGCCCTTTCTTTCGTTTTGGTTGGTTGTGGAACGACCTTGGTCGATGAGGTCGGAAAGCTCGGTGATGATTCGATACTCTTCAGCGTAAGCCTCGGTGTTCTTGCCTGCTTTGATTTGCTTGTAGCCCCAGTTGCTTGTAGAACTTGCTTGCGAATCCATGTGGTAGACTTGGTACATATCGGGGTCGATTGTGGAAGACCACGCTGCCGCCCAAATTGCAAGTTTACCTGCCGACAAATCGCTGAGTGCGGTTTGCGAAGTCACGACTTTGACGTCGAATCCGACGCTGTTGAGGATTCTTGCAGCGTTGAGGAACATGGAGTATGCGGGGTGATCCGTCGAGCCGCCTGCGATTGTGAGCTTGTAGTTGAGCGTATCCACGCCGAATCCGTCGATGTTCTTTTCGTAGCAGGTGCCGTTGAACACGTAACCCGCATCTTCGACGAGTTGTTTGATTTCTTGTCCCGTGCTGTCGTAAGCATAGGTGACGTCGTCTTGTTTATAGATCGTCGCGTCCTTTGGGTATGCCCAGTTCGTCTTGGACATAGGACGATAGATGATTTCCGCAAGGCCGCCTTGATAATAGTTTTGCGTGATAAGCGAGGTGTTCATCGCCTTGATGATTGCTCTTCTCACGTTGATGTTCGGAACGAATCTCGGGTTGAGCCCGACGTAGCCGTAACCGCTCGTTGCGATTTCGACGTGTCCGAGACCTGCATTGTTGACAGCTTGAATGTTGGGTTGCGTTGCGCTGGGCTCACCGAAGTCGATATCGCCGTTGGTCAACGCGTTGATGATTTGGTCGCTTTCGACGACTTTGTAACGCACGTATTTGATCTTTGCGTTGCTGATTCCGCTGCCGAGAGTTTCGAAATACGGATTGCGCTCGTAGTAGACCATGTTGTTGTTGAAGAACGTGTCGCTCGTCACTTCGCCGCTGCCGCTTGCGTTGGACGCTTTGTACGTGCCTGCGCCGACGGGGAGACCGACTTTGTTGGATGCGTTGATAACTTCGTTCATGAATTGGATTTCACCGAATTCAAGGCCGAATTCCGTCGTTCCGTTGAATGCCGCAACGTAATCTTTGCCACGCCACGTGCCCGAATAATAGTGCATGGGAGCAACCGTGAAGGAGAAGTTGTAGATTGCCTTGGGGTCGACGTCGTTGATCTTGATAGAAAGCACGTCGTGCTCTGCGCCGAGGTCCTTGCTGTTGAAGTTGGTCACTTTGTGAGTGGTGATACCTTCGATGTTGGGCACAACCTTCGTACTGCCTTTGAAATAGTCGCTCTTTGCTTCCGCAGTGAATTGGTCGAGCACCGTAGATGCGGTTTGCCAATATTTGACGATGGTTTCAAAGTTGGATGCCGACGTCTTGGTGATGTCGAGTTGTCCGTCTGCGGTGGTCTTGAAGTATGCGGTGAAAACGCTGCTGATGCAGTATTCTCTGATTGCGTCTTCTCTGCTCAAACTGCTTGCTTCGACGTAGGGCAAAATGGAATCGTTGTAGAACTCGTCCGCAGCCGCTTTGTCGAGCTTATAGTTGCCGTTTGCGTCTTTATACTTGCGACCGGGATTTTCGGGATCTTCGAGCAAAAGTTCGTTCATGCCGCCGTCGTTGAGCATAAACACTTGCCATGCATCAGTGAAATCGTTGTCTTTCTTGTAGGTTTCGATGTCAACGCTGTTCCAGTCCGTCGTGAGCTCTTTTTGGAAAGTTTCCGCAACGTACTTGAAATCTTTTTCGAATTGAGCCTTCTCTTCGTCCGTCCAACGATCGGAGGGGCGTTCGTCCTCTTTCGTGCCGGTGTATTTGAAGGTTACATATTCGATAAGCTCGTCGATACGCACGTTTGCGTCAGAAACGAATTGTTCTTCGAATGCCGTGGAATCGCTTGTTACGAATTGTTGTTGACGATAGTTTTTAAGTCCGACGATATCCGTTGAATAAACGGTTGCGGAACCCGTGTAGGACGGATCGAGATAAACGTAGAGGTTGAACAAAACGTCTTTGATCGTAAGGTCGTGTCCGTCGGAGAATTTGATACCGTTTTTGATAAGAAATTCGTAAGTGGTGTATTTCTTTCCGCCCTCTTCGGTTTCTTTGACGATATAGTCTTTCGTCACGGTCGGCTCGTTGTCACCGTAGGTGATGTTGCCCTTGGAATCGGTGCTGAGCATTCCGATTTGAGTCATACCGACGATTGAAGAGTCGTATGCCGACGTTGAGAAAAATGGGTTGAAAACGCCGTCCGGAGTTGAAATACTCATTGCGAAAGGACGTGTTTCGGGATCGTAACTCTGCCCGGTTTCGTTGCATGCCGCAAGCATAGTCGTCGTGAGCAAAACCATAGCCGCAATGAGAACGATTGTCGTGATTTTCTTTGCGTTTTTCATGTTGTCTCCTTATATGAAGTAAATATTTTTTGTTTTGTCGATTTTATATTTCGAAAGCCTGTTTTACGCTCCCGTTATCGTAACGCCGGAATAGTCGCAATTCAGCGTCGTCGATGCGTCTTTTGCAATCCATTCGTACGCCGTTGACGTCTTGTTGTCGCCGAAATCGCAATTGAGCGTGCCGTTTACGATCTTGACGTCGGTGATTTTTGCGCCTTCTCTTGCTTCGTATGCAAAGAATCCACCCACAAATTCGCCGTTGTCGAGTTTAACGTTGAAGTTGACGACTGCGTCTTTGATCGTAAGATTGTAGATGTCCGTCTTTGCACCGAGCGTTCCGAAGATGCCTGCGCCCAGCGTATACTTGTTGCAGTTTCTCGTCAGATTGATGCCTGTGATTGTGTGTCCGTTGCCGTTCAACTTGCCGTTGAAAGAGCCGTATCTCCAGGTTTTATCGGTAAAGTCGAGGTCACAATCGAGGTAAATATTCTTGTTTGAGCTCAATGCCGCCAGAAGTTGATCTTCACTCTTAACGATCGTCCACGAACCTTGGATATACTTGCAGTACACCGTTATATCTTCCGTCCCGAAAACGTAGGGCCATTCGAAAGTTTCTTCGCTTGTTGCGTCGACGTAGTATTCATAAAGCGTATAACCGCTCTTTACGGGTTCGACGACGGCGGACGGTCTTTCTTTTCTCGATTCGGGAGTGCCTGTTTCTCTCTTGACTTCCTCGCCCGTTTCTCTATCGACGAAAACCATTGTGGGCACGCGGAGCAATCTTGCGTACAGCGTCATGTCGGAGTTGACTCTCATCGTTGAAAAATCCCATTTCGTCGCAAGTTTGGCCATTTGCGTATCCTCGTCAACGACGACGTTGCCGTCGGCATCTTTTTCGGGGAGATACCAGCCTTCGAGATAGTATCCGGACGCTTCGTATTGCTTGAAATCGTCTCTCGTGCCGGGCTTCAATCCAACCAGAGAATTTGCTTTCACGCCGAGATATTGCGTCTGACAGTTCGCATCGAGCGTGCCGACGTTGTAGTCGAAAGTGACGAGATAGTCATAGTCGGGTTTGGCTTGCGACGTATTGCATGCGCAAAGCGTGACGCAGAGCGTCAACACGACAAGAGCGCAAACCAACAGTAAACTTCTTTTTGTTTTCATTTTTATACTCGTTTCGGATTATAATCCATATTTATTCTCGCCCGTCCGCGCACGCTTGCGCGG
>ULOK01032326.1_pt1 | contig 30186 bp, 34 predicted proteins | sample 1952501 | NCBI WGS metagenome assembly ULOK01 (sample SAMEA4835601, study PRJEB28245) | human gut metagenome | biome: gut microbiome; material: fecal sample | place: Denmark | collected 2008
TATTTTTTCTCATTTCTCTTTTTTGATACATATCCATTTTAATCACTTCCTTTTTACAACTTGTAAGTTGTATGGAAATGTTTATAACGAATGTTGTAGGGGCGATTTTAATCGCCCGTCCTTCGAAGCGCGGGCGAACAAGTTCGCCCCTACACTTTGTTTGCGCCAAATTAATACCTAAAACTTACTATTTCTTACTATCTAAATCCTTTGAATAGTAATACATATCAACACATTGTAAATCTCCATCAAATATTTCCTCATCATAGTTATCTACAAAGTAATTTTTTATTGTCTTTTCGTATTTATCAAAACCTTGTTTTACATAGAATGGGATATTATTTTCTGTTGTTCCAACTAGCATTTTATTATATTTTTGTTTATAGTTATCACACAAATATTTTAGCATTTTTTTAGCATAACCTTTATTCCTATATTCTTCTTGTGTGGCAATATTTTTTAATTCACATGTATTATCATCTACTTTAGTTACAACAGCAACACATGCAATTTCATTTTCATAAGTCAATACAAACAAATCTCCATCTTGCAAATATTCATTTATCATATTTTCACTCGGATCCGCTTCAAGTAATAAGTCCATATACTGCTCTTTATTATCTTTTTCCTTTTTTATATTTACATTTCTTTTTACAGGAAGAAATTCAAATCCTTTTGGCAATTTTGATTTCTTATTTGTTGTGTTAGTTGAATTTATTTTCTCCTCACTACTAAATATGCAACCACAATACTTTTGCATATATAAGCCTAAGTCATGTGCTTTTTGGTGGCCTTTCCAAAACCCTATTCTAAAGTCTCTATATAAGAAGTCTATTTTATATTCTTTACTATATTGCTCCATTAACTGTTTTATATAATCGTGTTGTTGATATATGCTATATAGTAGTGTTGTTGTTACTGTATCATATCCATGTTTTTTTGCATATTCAAATGTTTTTTTTAATCTTACGGGATAACAATAATTTACGCACCTACTATTTAAATTTGAAATTACATTTTTGCAAAACGAATCCAAGCCATATTCTTCTTCAAATATGGCTTTTACATTTATAATATTGGCATATTCTTTTAAACAGTCTCTTCTAGCTTTATATTCCATATATGGATGTATATTGGGATTATACCAATATAATGTTGGTTCTATTCCCTCATTCCTTAATTCTTCTATACAGTACACACTACATGGTGCACAACATACATGCATTAATAACTTCATATTCTTATCTACCTATTCTATTTTTATTATTCATTATATTCTACTCCTATGTGTTCATATGCCGGTTTAAGTGGTATCCTTCCCCTTGGTGTTCTTGTAATAAACCCTATCTGAATTAAATAAGGCTCATATACATCTTCTATTGTGTCAGCTTCTTCCCCTACAGTAACTGCCATTGTTTCTAAACCTACTGGTCTTCCACCATATTTAATAATCATTGCTTCTAACAATCTTCTATCGATTTCGTCTAATCCATACTCATCTATTTCTAATTTATTTAAAGCTGTTTTTGTTATTTTTAATGTAATATTTCCATCTCCCAGAACTGCCGCATAATCTCTTACCCTTTTTAATAATCTATTTGCAATTCTTGGTGTTCCTCTAGAACGTCTTGCAATCTCTATTGCTGAGTTCTCATCAATTTCAACATTTAATATCTTCGCCGACCTTTTTACTATTGTTGTTAAGTCTTGCGTATTATATAATTCTAATCTATGAACAATACCAAATCTATCTCTTAGAGGAGTGGTTAAAGACCCTGCTTTTGTAGTTGCTCCTATTAAAGTAAATTTAGGCAAATCTAATCTTATTGATCTTGCACTTGGTCCTTTTCCTATTATTATATCAAGTGTATAATCCTCTAACGCAGGATACAAAATTTCTTCTACACTTTTGTTTAATCTGTGTATTTCATCTATAAATAAAACATCAAATTCAGATAAGTTAGTAAGTAAAGCTGCTAAATCCCCCGGTTTTTCTATTGCAGGACCTGATGTTATTTTTATATTTGATTTCATTTCATTTGATATAATATTAGCAAGTGTGGTTTTACCCAAACCAGGAGGTCCATATAGTAAAACATGGTCTAAAGGCTCCCCTCTTTTTTGGGCAGCCTCTATATATATTTTCATATTTTCCTTTACCTTATCTTGTCCTATATATTCATCTAAAAGTTTTGGTCTTAAAGAATTTTCTAATCTTTCTTCGTTGCTACTTTCGAGTTCTGGATTAATTAACCTTTCTTCTTCCATTACTTTCTTAGTCTCCTTCTAACTAATTATTACAAAATTGTATCCTATAAATAATCCGCTTTCTATTACTCCTGTAATTTCTTTTATATCTTTTTCTAAAGTTTCGTATATTTCTTCAAATTTAGTATCTAATATAAAATTGTTATTTTCTGTAATTAATGGACCATCTTTTTTTACTGCTGTTCTTAACTTTATTTCTGTTGCTCCTAAATCCAGTAACTCTTCTTTTACGCTGTTAATAGCTTCTGGATAACATTCAATTGGAATATATGCTTCTTCTCCTAGGTTTCTTACAAATTTTGTTTTATCTGCCAATATATATGTTACTGGAGAATTTGCAATATTTAATTTTTCCCTAAACATTGCAGCTCCTCTACCTTTTATTAGCCAATTTGTATCATTTACTTCATCTGCACCGTCAAAACACCAGTCAGGTTTGTTTTCCATTATTGTAGTAGTTGGTATTTCTAATTCTGAACATAGCATTTTAATCTCGTGTGATGTTGGAATAGCCAAAATATCTATGTTTTCTTTTTTTATTCTCTTAGAAATTTCTTTTACCGCTAAATAAGAAGTAGACCCTGAACCAAACCCTATAGTTTCCCCATTTTTAACTTTTTGCGCTATCTGTATTGCTATTTTTTCTTTTTCTTCTCTATTAGTTATATTTTCAAAATTAATATTCTCTAATACTTCTTTAGACCATTTCATACATTTTCCTCCAAAAACTTATTTTTAGTAATTTCTTCGAAGTGCGGGCGATTAAAATCGCCCCTACATTTTTCATAGATTACTTTACGCTATCAACTTATTAAACTACTTTTATAAATTTATTTTTTCCAAATTGAAGTACTATTGGTTCTTCTAAAACAATGCTTTCCCCTAAATTATCAACTATATTACTATTAATTTTAACACCTTTTCCCTGTATCATTCTCTTAGCTTCACTTTTAGATGGAGCAAATCCTGTTTTTACAAGTAAGTCACATATATTAATTTCCCTAGTTTCATTACTTATATTAATTTCTTTAATATTATCTGGTATTTTTCCTTTAGCAACTTGTTTATATCTTTCTTCTGCTTCTTTTATTCTATTTTCCCCATGATACATTTTTATAATCTCTTCTGCATATTTTCTATGTGCTAGTACTATGTCGTCTGTAATCCACTGTTTAGCATCTTCCAATTCTACATCTGTTGTTAGTTTAAAGTATTCTAATAAGCAGTCATCTGGAATTTTCATTGCTTTTTCATACATAATTTCTGGTGACTCATCTATTCCAATATAATTATCTAAAGATTTGCTCATTTTTTCTTTTCCATCTAGCCCAACTAACAAAGGAAATGTTAAAACTACTTGTCTTTCTTGTCCATAATCTTTTTGTAATTCTCTTCCCACTAGTAAGTTAAATGTTTGGTCTGTACCGCCAATTTCTATATCTGCTTTTAGCGCTACAGAGTCATATCCTTGCATTAGTGGATACATTAGTTCATGCATTGACAATGGTAATTTATTTTCATATCTATTTTTAAAGTCATCTCTTTCCAAAATTCTTGCCACTGTATATTTACTTGTTAAGTTTATAATATCTCTAAAATTCATTTTTTCTAGCCATTCAGAGTTATATGTAATTTTAGTTTTTGCTGGATCAAGTATCTTTGTTACTTGTCTAAAATATGTTTCCCCAGACTTTCTAGTCTCTTCAAATGTTAGAGCAGGTCTTGTTTTATTCTTCCCAGATGGGTCACCTATCATAGCTGTAAAATCTCCTATTACGAATACTACATCATGTCCCATATCTTGAAAGTGCTTTAAGACACGCAAAACAACTGTATGTCCCAAATGTAGATCTGGTCTACTTGGATCTGCTCCTAATTTAATTATTAATTTTTTCCCACTTTTTATTTTTTCATCTAATTCTTCTTCTGAAAATATTTGAACCGCTTTTCTTTTTATTAATTCTAACTCTTTCATTCATAATCCCCCTCTATTAGTTATTTTTAATATTTATAATTTTTTCCCACTCTAATTCATCTTTTCCAAAGTGACCATAATTAGTAGTTTTTGAATATATAGGTTCCCTTAAGTTCAAATAATTAATTATTCCATTTGGAGTAAGGTCAAATTTTTCTTTTATAATTTTTATTATTTCTTCATCTGATATTTTTCCTGTTTCAAATGTGTTTATATATATTGACAATGGTTCTTTTACTCCTATTGCATATGAAATTTGGATTTCACATTTATCAGCCAATTTATTTGCCACAATATTTTTTGCAATATGTCGTAACATATATGTTGCTGATCTGTCTACTTTTGTTGGATCCTTTCCGGAAAAAGCCCCTCCTCCATGTCTACTATAGCCTCCATATGTGTCAACTATTATCTTTCTTCCAGTTAACCCGCTATCTCCTAAAGGTCCTCCTATTACAAATCTTCCTGTTGGATTTATATATATTTTTGTGTTTTCATCTATCATATTAGAATCTATAACAGCATCAATCACTTCTTTTTTTACATCTTCTCTTAGTTTTTCGATATTTATTTCTGCCAAATGTTGTGTTGATATTAATACTGTTTCTATTCTTTTAGGTTTACCTTCTACATATTCAACTGTTACTTGTGTTTTTCCATCTGGTCTTATATATGGGATAATTTTTTCTTTTCTTACAATAGTCAATCGATTTGCAAGTTTATGTGCTAAGTTTATAGCATATGGCATATAGTTGTCTGTTTCATTACATGCATATCCAAACATTATGCCTTGATCTCCTGCTCCGCCTATGTCTACCCCTAATGCTATGTCTGGGCTTTGTTTTGTAATATTTATATTTATTTCGCAATTTTTATAATTCATTCCTGTATATTCATCATCATATCCTATTTCTTTTACTTTTTCTCTTACTATTTTTTCAATTTCTATTTGCGCATTTGAAGTAACTTGTCCCACAACTTCTATAGTATTATTATATGCAAAGACTTCTATTGCTGTTCTTGAGAATTTGTCTTGTTTTAGGCATTCATCTAATATGCTATCTGCAATATAATCGCATAATTTGTCTGGATGTCCTTCTGTTACACTTTCTGATGTAAAATAATATTTATTCACTTTTATATCCTTCCTTTCAAATTTATAAACCATTATATCATACATAATTAATCTAATCCATAATATTGTCTTTTGTATTTCTTACTGTTCTTGCCATCTCGTCTACTAAGCTTTTTATTTCTTGTATACTTTCTTCATTTTGTTCTTTTTCCGTTACCACTCCAGTAATATTACAAGGAATTTTATCTATTATAAATGTATATCCTACAACATAAGCACTTGCCTTCACTGTTCTGCCACATATTAATTTTCCCTCATACCTATACATTTCTATTTCATTAATTTTTTCTGTTTTCTCTTGTTCAATCTCTAAATTATTAATATATGTAAAGTCTTTTACATTTTCTTTTATCTTTGAAAATACTATGTCCTGAGCTTTTGTTAATTCCGTTGCTTCCATGCTCTTTTCTGCAGTTATTGCAATGTATTTTTTATTTTTCACAAAATATATTTTAGAATATCCATTTTGTGTTTCTTCATATGTACTTGGAGCATTTATATATATGAGTTTTTGTGGTACTTTATATATTTTTGAAAGTTGACCTTCTTGATTTTTTTTAGTGCAGCCACAAAGGCACATAGCTAAACTTATTATTATCATTGTTAAATAAATTATTTTTTTCATTTTTTTATTATTCTCCTTTGCAAATATTTTAATATAATAACTGTACTTTTTCAACTGTTTTGTTTATTTTATGTATAAAAAACAAATATTCAGGTAAAATAATATTAATATAGGAGGTGTTTTTTATGTCAGAAAATCAAAATAACAATAAGAATAATAATAAAAACAAGAACAAAAATAGTAAAAATAATGAAAAGTCTAATAATAGCAATAATTGCAAATAGAAAAAAAGTGTACTTTTAACTCTTGTATAAAGTACACTTTCAAAATTTTACTTTTCTTTTACACCGTATTCCTTTTATTTGGTAATTTGAGTGATATATTTCTTTGGTCCCTACTTCTTGAAATTTTCCAGTTTGCAAGTTTAATATATACTCAAATGCGACATTATTTTCGTCAACAAATGTCATGTTATATTCTACCAACCCTGGTTTAGTACCAAACTTACTTTTAGGTTGACTTGAATGGTTTTTTCCTTTTCTCATAGTTGCAGTAAATGACGGAATTTTTTCTTCTTGAATACATGTTTTTATAAATTTCTGATACATGCTATATAGTTCATGTTCTCCCATTTTTTCAGGTTTTACGTATAAGTGAAATACTTCTAATATATATTCTAATTGTGCTTTTCCCTTTAGTCCTTTTTTTATTATAAAATCTTTCACTTGTTCAAAATAATCATCTGTATAACCTTTCTTTTCACTTATATACCCTATTCTTTTATCTATATCTCGCAATTTTTCAGAATCAATTTGAAGAAAATGAGATGTTTGGCACCCTGATTGTACGTTTTTTAGATCATTTGTTAAATCAGCTGTATGCCATGTAATACCATCTTCTTCATAAAATCTAAGATATCTATGTCCTCCGTCAGTTATGACCTTACTTTCAATTCCTATTATTTTTAATAGTTTTTCATATTGGTCTGTTAAAGAAGTACAAGTAATTATATTAGGATTCTTATAATTTTTATGGTCATACATTAATTCTTGTTCTTCATCTTCGTTCAAAAATCCATAAGAGACATCATAAAAGCTCCTTTTCCCCAATTCTATATACAGCCATCTGGCTTTTTCAGTATTTGTTGATAATGATTTTGGCATATTTGCTATAAAATCTTCCAGTCTTTCAATTTGCATGTATTGCTCACTCCTAAATTAAATATTTTCCTAAAAATTGTCCTGTATAGCTTTGCTCATTTCTTGCAATTTGTTCTGGTGTTCCAACTGCAACAATTTTTCCTCCTTTGTCTCCACCTTCTGGTCCCAAGTCAATTATATAGTCACTTGTCTTTATTAAATCCAAATTGTGTTCTATTACTATAATACTATTGCCTGTGTCTACAAGTCTTTGTAGTATTTCTACTAATTTGTGAACATCTGCAATATGCAATCCTGTTGTTGGCTCGTCTAGTATATATAGTGTCTTACCTGTTGGTTTTTTAGACAATTCTGTTGCTAACTTGACTCTTTGAGCCTCTCCTCCTGATAATGTAGTAGAAGGTTGTCCCAATTTTATATAACCTAATCCCACATCATGTAGTGTCTGTATTTTTTGTTTTATCCTTGGTATATTTTTAAAGAACTCTAGTGCCTCTTCTACTGTCATATCAAGTACATCTGCAATTGTTTTTCCTTTGTATTTAACCTCTAATGTTTCTTTATTATATCTTTTACCCTTACACACTTCACATGGCACATAAATATCTGGTAAAAAATGCATTTCTATTCTTAATATTCCATCCCCTGAACAAGCCTCACATCTTCCACCTTCCACATTGAAGCTAAATCTTCCCTTTTCATAGCCTCTCATTTTTGCTTCATTTGTTCCTGCAAATATATCTCTTATATTGTCAAATACTCCTGTATAAGTTGCTGGATTGGAGCGTGGTGTTCTTCCTATTGGAGATTGGTCAATATTTATTATTTTATCTATATTCTCTATTCCAATTATTTCTTTATGTGCTCCTGGTTTTTCATTTGAACCATTTATTTGCTTTGCCAATGCCTTATATAAAATATCATTTACCAATGTACTTTTTCCAGACCCTGAAACACCTGTAACACATATAAATTGTCCTAGCGGAAATTTAACATTTATGTTTTTTAAATTATTTTGAGTAGCTCCTTTTACTTCTATTGCTCTTCCATTTGACTTTCTTCTTTTTTCCGGAATTGGTATTTGTTTTTTTCCGCTCAAATATTGCCCTGTTATAGATTCTGGTATCTGTTTTATTTGTTCTGCTGTTCCTTGTGCAATTACTTTTCCACCATGAACTCCTGGTCCTGGTCCAATATCTATTATTTGATCAGCCGCATACATTGTATCTTCATCATGTTCTACAACAATAACTGTATTTCCTAAATCCCTTAACTTTTTTAATGTTGCTATTAATTTTTCATTATCTCTTTGATGAAGTCCTATACTTGGCTCATCTAATATATATAATACGCCAGTTAATCCAGAGCCTATTTGAGTTGCCAAACGTATTCTTTGTGCCTCTCCTCCTGATAGTGTTCCTGCGCTTCTTGATAATGTTAAATATTCCAATCCAACATCAATTAAAAATTGTAATCTTTTATTTAATTCCTTTAAAATCTGTTCTGATATCATCTTATCTTTGTTATTCAATTTCAATGAATTCAAATAATTTTTTATTTTATCGATTGACATTTCTGTTAGTTCATTTATGTTTTTATCTCCTACTTTAACTGCTAAACTTTCTTTTCTTAGTCTTGCTCCATTACATGTTGGGCAATGACTATTACTCATATACATTTCATAAAAGTCCTTCATTCCTTGTGATTTTGTTTCTCTATATCTTCTATCCAAAGTTGGAATAACTCCTTCAAATGGAGAACTAAACTTTCTTGTACCTGCTGATGATGAATATTCAAAATCAATTTTTTCGTCGCCTGTTCCATATAATATCTTATTTAAAAAGTCTTTTGGTAGTTTTTTTATTGGTACATCTTTAATTTCAACTCCATAATGTTTCGCAATACTCTCAAAATACATCTTTGCCATTGTGTCGCCTTTTTTCATACTACTTGCGCCAAATGCTTTTATACCATCATAAAGGGTTTTGCTTTTATCGGGAATTATAAGGTCTTCATCCATTTTCATTAAATATCCAATACCTGTACAAGTTGGACATGCACCAAATGGATTATTGAATGAAAACATCCTTGGCGATAATTCTTCAAAACTAATACCACAATCTGGACAAGCATAATTTTGACTAAATAGCATTTCTTCGGAGTCATCTTTAGAAGTTCCTACAACTATAAGCACTAGATTATTGGCGTGTTTTAATGCTATTTCCACAGATTCTGTTAATCTACTTCTTATATCTTCTTTTATTATTAACCTATCAACTATTATTTCTACTGTATGTTTTCTCTTTCTATCTATATCTATGTCATCTGTCAGTTCTACAGTTTCTCCATCTATTCTTGCTCTTACAAACCCTTCTTTTGAAAAGTTTTCTAGTAATTTTTTAAACTCACCTTTTCTTCCACGAACTACAGGTGCTAAAACTTGAATTTTTGAACCTTGTTCCAAATTCATTACTGAATCAACTATTTGGTCTATTGTTTGTTTTTCTATTCTTTTGCCACAATTTGGACAATATGGTACCCCGATTCTTGCATATAATAAACGTATATAATCATAAATTTCTGTAACAGTTCCTACTGTTGAGCGTGGATTTTTAGATGTAGTTTTTTGGTCTATTGATATTGCTGGCGAAAGTCCCTCTATTAGCTCTACATCTGGCTTTTCCATCAGTCCTAGAAACTGTCTTGCATATGAAGATAAGCTCTCTACATATCTTCTTTGTCCTTCTGCATACAGAGTATCAAATGCCAAAGAAGATTTTCCAGACCCAGAAAGTCCTGTAATTACTACAAGCTTATCTCTTGGAATTTCTAAATTAATGTTTTTTAAATTATGCTCTTTTGCGCCTTTTATTATTATATTATTATTCATGTTGAATCTCCATTTTTTAATACTTTTAAAAAAGAGTCTTTTTTATCAGACTCTTTTCGAAATGATTAGATGATTAGATTGTCATCCTCTCAAGACTAACCATTTCTTTTTCCTCCAATTCTGCTATCCACCTTTCTGCGTAAAGGTTATTGGAGGAATAGACTGCCACCCATTGTGAAATGGGTGACCACTCATTTCCGATTTTCACCGCATTGCAACGAAAAATCAGAAAATCGAGTGGATTTAAAAAATCTTGCTCATACCGTGAGCGGAATTGTTCATTCCGTACCAGCTCTTCAGCAAGATCATCATGACTTTCGCACCTTCTAAAAGTGCCAAAAAGTATTATACCTTTGGTTATCATGGTGCACCTCCTGCGTCATTATAGGTTATATACTATCACGTTATTTTTCCTAAATCAAGTGCTATTATTTTAAATTATCACATCATTTTTTCCATTTCTTTTATTTTATCTCTTATTTCTGCTGCTTTTTCAAATTCCATATCAGCCGCATATTTAAGCATTTCATCTGTCATTTTAGATATAATATCTTTTATTTCTACATCTTTGTCTAATTTATATTCTTCTTGAACTTCTGCGACATAACTTGCTTTGATAGTATCTCTTACTGATTTTTGAATTGTTTTTGGTGTAATATTATGTTCCTTATTGTATTGTTCTTGTATTTTTCTTCTCCTATTTGTTTCACTTATAGCTTTCTCCATGCTTTCTGTTAGTTCATCTGCATACATTATTACTTTTCCATTTGTATTCCTTGCTGCACGCCCTATTGTTTGTATTAATGAACGTTCTGAACGTAAAAACCCTTCTTTGTCAGCATCTAATATTGCAACTAATGATACCTCCGGAATATCCAAACCCTCTCTTAAAAGATTTATACCTACTAATACATCAAATTGCCCTAATCGTAAATCTCTAATTATTTCCATTCTTTCAAGTGCTTTAGTATCAGAATGCATATATTTAACTTTTATATCTATTCCTGCTAAATATGTGCTTAAATCTTCTGCCATTTTTTTTGTTAAAGTAGTTACTAACACTCTTTCCCTTTTTTCTGTTCTTATTCTTATTTGTTCTATTAAGTCATCCACTTGGTTTGTAACAGGTTTTACTTCTATTTTAGGGTCTAGCAGTCCTGTAGGTCTTATTATTTGCTCTACAACATTTTCTTTGGAATGTTCTTTTTCATAGTCAGCTGGAATTGCGCTTACAAAAATACATTGATTTATTCTTTGCTCAAATTCTTCAAATTTAAGTGGCCTGTTATCAAAAGCCGAAGGTAATCTGAATCCATATTTTACCAATGCTTCTTTTCTAGCTCTATCTCCGTTATACATTGCTTTTACTTGTGGTATGGTTGCATGTGATTCGTCTATTAATAAAAGAAAATCTTTTGGAAAGTAGTCAAATAAAGTATATGGTGCACTTCCTGGCTCTCTGCCACTTATATGTCTTGAATAGTTTTCGATCCCTTGACAAAAACCAGTTTCTCTCATCATTTCTATGTCAAAATTTGTTCTTTCTTCTATTCTTTGTGCTTCTATTAATTTACCCTGTGATTTAAAATACTCTACTTGTGCCTTCATTTCTTCTTCTATTGTTACAATTGCCTTTTCAAGCTTATCTTTATTAGTTACATATTGAGATGCTGGTGGAATTAATATATGGTTTCTAAAACCGATAACTTTGCCTGTCAATGGATTGATTTCGTTTATCTTTTCTATTTCATCTCCCCAAAACTCTACTCTTACAGCTGATTCGCTTTCTGAGGAAGGATATATTTCTAAAACATCTCCTTTTGCTCTAAAAGTTCCTCTTTTAAAATCTAATTCATTTCTTGAATATTGCATATTTATTAGTTTTTTCATAATACTATTTCTTGATTTTGTCATTTGTGGTCGTAATGAAAGCATCATTTCATTGTAGTCTACAGGATCTCCTAATCCATATATGCAAGACACAGATGCTATTATAATAACATCTCTTGTTTCAAACAATGACAATGTAGCTGAATGTCTTAATTTGTCTATTTCATCATTTATAGAAGCATCTTTTTCAATGTATGTATCAGACTGCGGTATATATGCTTCTGGTTGATAGTAATCGTAATATGAAACAAAATACTCCACTGCGTTCTCTGGGAAGAACTCTTTGAACTCCGAATATAATTGTCCAGCAAGTGTTTTATTATGTGCTAAAACAAGTGTTGGTTTTTGTGTTTTTTCTATTATGTTCGCCATTGAAAAAGTTTTTCCTGAACCCGTAACACCTAGAAGTGTCTGGAATTTCTTACCTTCTTTTATTCCTTTTGATAAGTATTCTATTGCTTGTGGTTGGTCGCCTGTTGGCTTATATTCTGAGTGTAATTTGAACATTTTTCCTCCTTTCTTGTGACTTTTTTATGTTAAAAAAAGATAACTGCCAGCCAAGCATTCGTCCCAAAACTCGTCCTCATAGGACTAATTTTTACTGGTTAATATAAATCTTTTTGTTTAGGACGAATAAAGGTCACAAACTTCCTACGCATTATTAAACGATATTGAATGATACTAAGTATCATTTTTCACTATACTATAATATCATTTTTTGCCTTAAAAAACAAGGTTTTTAAAGCACCTTATTTTTTCATCTATATTTTAAATTACTCCTAATTCTTCTATAATTGATTCATCTATACCTTCTAACAATTCGTCCTCAAATCCCTCTCTATCTTTTGGTTTGACTAATTTTATAAATGGTTCTAGTTCATCTAAGCAATCTGCTATTATTTCTTCATTATCCCCATATACATCTACTGATATTATTTCACTTGAGTGTCCCATAACTTTCGATATAGCTTTTAAATTAAAGTTATTCTTTATAAGCAAAGTACAGTATGTTGCTCTTAAATCATGAAATCGTATATCGGGCAAGTTGTTATCCTTAAGTAATTTTTTCCAATATTTAAAATGATAGCTTTTACTTCTTGGATTATCATATGTTGAGCAACAAATAAAACCATAATCTTTGAACGGTGTAGTTTTATCATTTATTCTTCTGTTTCTATTCTTTTCGTATTTTTTTCTTTCCTCTAATATTGCTTCAAATACTAAATCAGGTATTTGTAATTCCCTATTACTTGAAAATGTTTTAACTCCTATCTCCTGTTTTGTATATTCTCCCACCTTTAACTTTGAATTATCTGTATTAGCTTTTTTTCCTAATTGTCTTTGTACTTTTAAAGTTCTATGTATATAATCTATATCTGAATATTTTAAACCATTAATTTCTTGTTTTCTTAATCCCATAAGCACAGCAAATAATATTTGCATATGTATGGGTGTTTCTTTACTTTTTTCAATTAAAATTTTTACTTGTTCAGCGTTTAATGTTTTTTTTACATTAACTTCTATTGTTCTATATTTCTTTTTCTTAACACACTTTGGTAAATTAACATCTTGTGCTACAAATATTTTTTCTATGGCAATTATATCTTCTTGCACATTTATTAAATCCAATATGTATTGATTGACCTTCTTTTCTTATCCTATGTTTTTTTATTTCTTTAGAGATAGTAGTTTTATCTTTACCTAAATATTTTGCAATATCTGCAAAGCTAGTATTATTCATTAGTTCATGTTCTATGTATTCTCTTTCGTCCAAAGTTAATGCATATTTTCACTCATAAGGCACCTCCAAAACTCTCCAAACACAGTACCTTACTAATATTTTACCACTTTTTTGTACAAAACTAAAATCCACTCTTTCAAAAAGTAGAATTAAAAAAAGAAATTAAGGTTAAAGTAGATTAGAACTTTAAAATCTTGTAAAATATAGGAAATTATAATATAATTATTTTAATAGCAGTTATATTATCATTAGAAGACTTTTTAGTGATAGCAGACACTAAAATCATCAATAATGGTATTTTATCTGTTAAATTTATAAGGAGGCAGTTGTAATGAAGATTTATAACTCTATGACTAGGCAAAAAGAAGAATTTGTTCCATTGGATGGCAAAAATGTAAAGATGTATGCTTGTGGCATTACAGTTTATGATTTAAGCCATGTTGGACACGCAAGGCAAGCTATCGTGTATGCAATGGTAGCAGATTACTTGAGATACAGAGGTTACAATGTGAAGTATGTTCGAAACTATACAGATGTCGATGACAAAATTATTAATAGAGCGAACTTACTTGGCAAAAATGCCCTTGAATTCTCAAGAGAACAAATCAGGGAAAACGAGATAGACATGGCTAATCTTCATGTTACGAATGCTGATGTAAATGCATTGGCATCTGAAAACATTGAAAACATCATTGAGTTCGTAAAAGGACTTATTGATAAAGGTCATGCCTATGTGGCTAAAACTGGAGATGTCTATTTTGATGTCAGAAGTTTTCCAAACTATGGCAAACTTTCTAACCGTAACATCGATGAGGTGCGCAACGGTGTAAGAAAAGAAGTTGAACCTGGTAAGAAGGATCCTATTGATTTTGCTTTATGGAAATCTGCTAAACCTGGCGAAATCTCTTGGCCATCTCCTTGGGGTGAAGGAAGACCTGGATGGCATATTGAATGCTCAGCTATGGTTTTGCACTATTTAGGAGAGACAATCGACATTCACGCAGGGGGAAAAGATATAATCTTTCCTCACCACGAAAACGAAATTGCTCAAAGCGAAGCTTTGACTGGTAAATTGTTTTCGAAATACTGGTCTCATTGTGGACTAGTTAAGATCAATGGAGAAAAAATGAGTAAATCTCTTGGAAATTCATTGACTATCCGTGATGCATTGCAAAAATATAACCATGAGGTTATTAGATATGTAATGTTATCAAAACACTACACATCTGACATTGACTTGGTTGATGAAGAGTTTAACCTTGCAGAAAGCCATATGTATTATTTTTATAGCACAATTGCTGCTATGGAAAAGTACATTGCAACATTTAGGGACAATTCTTCAACAGCAACTAGGGAAGATGACATTTCATCAAAGATTATTCCTGACTTTATTAATAGTATGGATGATGACTTTAATTCAGCAGCTGCTCTCTCAAACCTTCACGGTATTTTCAAATATGCTAATAACATTATGAAAACTGCCAAGAAAGGTAACAGAGTAAATACTGCAAACACACTTGTTAAAATACTTGATAGCCTTCACGAGGCTTATGGTGTTATCGGTATGTTTGGTCAAAATCCTGAAGAATTCATTTCAGAAATGAAAATGAAATATCTTCGTGGTTTGGAAATTGATGAAGCTATTATTGAAAGCAAAATCAGTGAAAGAACTGAAGCTAAGAAAAGTAAAAACTTTGAATTGGCTGATGCAATAAGAGCAGAATTAGATTCAAAGGGAATTATCCTTATGGATACAGTGGATGGAACAAAATGGGATATCAAAGCTCTTTTCAGTTCTCAATCATAATTAAAGCTTTCAAGCAACTAGAACATTTATAGTTATCATTCCTAAACTAGACATACAATCAATTAAAATATAATCGTAATTATCTCTTATATCTCTAATAGAGTTTTTAAGTGTGAACTCTCTGCTCATTGCATTTACTAAAGAAAACTCTATTGCTGATAAATCTAAATTAGAGGGAATTAAGTCTATTCCCTCTTTATGATGAAGAATGCTTTTTTCTGCATTTACTTCATTATCACATATAGTATCTGACATTAAAGTTCCAATATTATTTTGCAATTCATCTTGATTATAATATCCCATACAAGTCGTTAAATCTCCTTGTGGATCTGCATCAATAAGTAATACTTTTTTCCCCTGTTTAGCAAGAGCTACACCTAAAGAAAAAGTGGTAGTTGTTTTTTCAACTCCACCCTTTTGATTTGCTATTGCTATAACTTTACTCATTGGCATTCTCCTTTTCTTCTTTTCTTTTTCTTGATTGTTCCCTATAACTTACAAATTGCTCATAAAAATCATGCTCTTTTATATCTTCAATATATTCTTCTGCATTTTCAATAAAGTCTTCAATAGTATTATTAATTGTAGAACACATTTCTTTATAGCTCGGAGCATCATATAGCTCTGCAAAATAAAATGTAATGCTTTCTGCTATTTCATCTTCCATATCTACTAAATAATACAAATTTTCACACATTGCTGGTATATCTTGTCTAAAAACATGTTTTATATCATCAGTTGATAACATTTGATATAATAAAGTATATAAACTATTTTCTGATATTTTAGCAAAATGTAATGAATTTCTTAATCTATCTTGTGAATTTTTTATTTTTCGCATATCATCTTCTGTTTTATTTGCTTTAACAAGTAAATTATTTATCTCTGTCATATCAGGATCCATCCAATTTTCGTATTTAATACAATCTTTAGTTGTATTAATTAACATCGCTTTTATAGTTTCGAGCAATGTTCTTTCATCTAGTCCTTCTAAAGCTCCTTCGTTTAATAAGTCATCTTGTACTTCATACTTTTTTTCAAAATCATAAATTGTTTTTTTCATTCACTTTTTCCTCCTAAAATTCAAATTTTGGAGGCAATAAAAAAAGAGCTAACTATTTTCTAAATTAACTCCTATTTGTTAGATATTATTTCAATAACCATATTCTTACTAATTTACATTGGTATTAATGAGGACGAATCAGGACGAATAAAGGTCACAAATTCGTTTTTATTTGTTCAATATTATTATTTATCATTTAATGATATTTCGTTCAACTTGTCTGTTATTTTCAAGCATTACATAGTACTAAATAACACTAATTTTTTTAACAACCATACTATGACACAAAGTATTCAACCCTGTTATCTGGAAAAAACTCTTTGAATTCGGAATATAGTTGTCCTGCTAGTGTTTTATTGTGTGCTAAAACAAGAGTTGGTTTTTGTGTTTTTTCTATTATATTCGCCATTGTAAAAGTTTTTCCTGAACCCGTAACACCTAGAAGTATCTGGAATTTCTTGCCTTCTTTTATTCCTTTGCTTAAATATTCTATTGCTTTAGGTTGGTCGCCTGTCGGCTTATATTCTGAGTGTAATTTAAACATTTTTTCTCCCTTTGTGACCTAAAAAATGATTAGTATTAACCATAAAAATTCGTGTATTTTAGAAATTTTTTCGTACTTTTTGTATTTTTTCATTTAATTTTTGTTTTCAAAAAGTTCTACACAAATTAGGTCACAAACTTTATTTGATAACTAAATAATTCTAATATATTATTTATAGCATTTTTTACATAAAAAGACAAGGCATTTTTAACACCTTGCAATTATATCAATTATAATATTATGCTATCATTATATCTTTAAACGCTTTTTCCATAATATCATCTGTTTCTATATCTCTGTACAGTCAACTATGTTTTTTTCTGATTTTTGTGGTATAACACTTTCAATAAATGGCTCTAAATCCTCTAAATAATCACAGATAATTTCGTTTTTGTCCGTATAATTTTCAAATGTAATCATTTCCGAAGGATGTCCTAATAAGACTGAAATAGCTTTCATACTAAAATCGTTTTTGGCTAATATTGTTGTATAAGTTGTTCTCAATTTATGAAATGGTAAATCTGGTAGACTATTTTGTTTTTTTATATTTTCAAAATATTTAAAAACAAATCCTCTTGATCTTGGTTTTCCATCTGTCTTTAACTCAACTTCTTGTGTTGTTAACATTTTCGGCTTAAAATCTTTTTTTGTATCATTTACTCTCCTACCGCAATTGCCTCTCCAAATATAATCTTCTATGGACATAATCTATATCTGAATATTTAATTCCATTTATCTCACTTTTACGAAGTTCCATTAATGCTGCAAATAAAATGTGTAAATAAATTGGTGTTTTTTTGCTTGCTTTGATAATAGTAACTATCTGCTCAATTGTAAATGTTTTTCTTTCATCAATTACTAAAGTATGATAAGTGTTAGACTTTTCTGTTATTGCCTCTTTTTCTATTTCTTCATCAGATTTTGGAATTTTAATCCCATAATTTCGCCTTTTCGTAGTCCGCAAAATATTCCCAATAAGATTTCTAAATAGCAATTTTCGGATTTACTTAATTCTAATAGCAGTTTTAATTCATCTTTATTTAAAATTGTTATTTGTGGCTTTTTTCTTTTATACTGTTTAGTTTCTGTAACAGGATTATATGATATAAATTTATCTTTCAAAGTATCTTTCATAGCTAAGCTCAAAACTTCTCTACATTTATTTCCTGCTGATTCTGTTGTTTTAGATAATTCTTGTAATAATGAATCTAAAAAAGTAGTATTTACTAATTTTGATTTTATATCTTTAGTTGAATCATCTTGTCTTAAAAAGGAAACAATTAAATTATAAATAATATAGGTAACTCCTATAATATAAGTATTTTCAATTTCTCTTTCTTTAAATATATTTTCAAACCAATATATTAGATAATCGCCAAGATACACTTCTTTATCTATATTTAAATGATGTATAGTTAATTGTTTAATAAATTCTTCATTCATTTTTTCGTAACTTGCTTCAGCTTCTTTTTGGGTTTTAAAACCACCTTTTTTCCATATCTGACTGTATAATCTTCTTGCAAAGTTTTCGTTCTATGATACCATGATCCTCTCTCCCAAAAAGCTACACTTTTATTACTTGCCATAAAATATCACTTCCATTTCTCTTTTATTGTTCTACAGCTACTTCCTCTAAAAACAAAAGAGAAGATATCTGTTTGCTACAAATAGTTTACAAATATCTTCTTTTTTTGAACAATGTAAAAAATTAATTTTTTTCTTAATTTGCATAATTGATATTTTATTATCAATTTTTCTTTTAGCCATTTGCCATATTTCTTTTTTCGGAAATTTAATTATAAGCATTTTTATATACTCTAAAATTTCTTATGTATGAATATTTATATTTTCCGAACATTCTAAATTATTATATGATATTAGACTCAATATAATAATGTCTAATTCACTATAATCTTCATCAGTTACTTCTATATATTCCTTAATGACTTTTAGAATATTACAATCTATCAATATTTTATTAATATTAATTCCTAGAGCTATTAAAATTGCTCTTTCCATATTTTTTATTTCTTCCTCATTTAGTTTGCCTATATACTCTTTTAGCCTTGATTTATCTATTACTCTTATTTGTTCTGCTAATAACATTGAATCTTTTATCATTCTATATCTATAATTTTTTAATAGAATATGTGTTAGCAAATCGGCTTTTACAGCTATTTTAGTTGTAATTGGAACTACTATTACAGTTTGGCTAAACTCATTTCCTATATTGTTTTGAACTATAACAACAGGTCTAATCCCTTTTTGCTCACTTCCAGCCGTATTACTTTTTTCAAAATCAGCATAATAAATGCTTCCTCTATTTATTCTATTTTCCATTCTTCTTTTTTCTCCTAACTTCATAAATTTTTAAATATTCTATCTGTTCCTTATCTTCAATCATTCTTTCTAAATCTGTTTCGTTCATGCTTGCACCTAACATAATTAAATATGTAAATATTCCAATTGATATAAACATTATTAAAATAATCCAAATACACATGATTTAACTCTCCTTTTTTTCATAAGAGGCTATCCATCAAATAGATAGCCTCTTAACTATTATTTTCTATATTACTATCTCTCTCCATTCATTAAACGGCAATTAGCTTAATTGCTCCACAGGAATTTCACCTGCCTGTCAGCGACAGACTTGTACCTATTGCTTGCGACGGTTTTATCTCGCTCGAACTGTAGCTATACAAGTGTATCATTATACCTACTACTTGTCCTCGCCTTATAGGAGGTTAACCTATATTTAAGTAAAATAGTTTGTGAAGCTATTTTTTAACTAGCTCTAAATAGTAGGAACGTATTTAATGAATTAATATTTACTTTTCAAAGTACAAAAGTTTAATAACTTTTGTACCTAAAGATACAAATACTTTTATAGATGCACACTTTTTTATTTATTTTTTAAAATTTGAAGTCAAAGTTTTGTAAAGTTTTAATATTATCTCTTGTTCTAAATCTTCATCAAACCTTCCATATATGTAAGAATATCTTTTTATTAGTGGGTTATAATCTGATATTAATTTTAAAAACTCCTCATCACTAAAAGAAAAATTATTAAACATATTAAATCCCCTTTCTAATTTTGTTAATAGCTCTATCTCTTATTTTTCTGATTGAATTTCTATGTAATTTCATTTTTCGAGCAATTTTATTAATTTCTTCCTCGTCTTTATAACAATAAAAAAACACTGTCCTTTCACGTAAGGGCAATGCTTTCACTTTTTTTCTTATAATTTCGTCTTCAATACTATTTTCAAAATCACATAAAGTCATAAGTTCACTTTCTTCCTTTTTCAAAAGAGAATCTAATGCTGATTTACTTTCTACAAGTATATTGCTATTTAATTCCTCAAAACAATTTAAACGTGCATAATGGTTACTATAATAACGATTACGCACTGACACAATACATTTTTTTAAATATAATTTTTCTTTTGAATTTAATTCTTCGACTAAATAATTCTTTCTTTCCATTTTAATTCTCCAATCTATAAAATTGGACAATTATCCACTAAATAAAGGAAGATACTAATTAAAATTAATATTCCTATATTAAAATCAATTTATTTAGCTCATAAGTCACCTTCCAAACAATAAAGTCTATTCATAAATTATTAATTCTTTAGTATATCAGATTTCTTTTGTATTCAATATACTTCCTTTATTAATAGACTTCTGTCCATAAATAAAGAATAGCACCCATAAATCCTAAAATGTGAAAAGTAGTAAAAGGTAGTAAAAAATAGTAAAAGTTTGCATATTTTCCACTTTATTCCATTCTTTCTAAAAAACTATTGCACTATAAAAATCAAAGTGTTATAATTGTTATGTAAATTTTATTAAGATATATGGAGGTTTTCATGATAAAAAAATTATGATTGCTGACGACAACAAAGAATTTAATTGTTGTTGTAAAAAATTTTTAACAAAAGATAATTCTATAGACGTTATTTGTTCAGCTCGAGATGGTTTATCAACGCTTGAGGAATATTTAAATCTAAAACCTGATATATTATTATTAGATTTAGAACTACCTCTTCTAAATGGAATTGAAATTATTAATCGTCTTACTTCTATTCCAGAAGAAAAAAATTTATGTAATATTATTGTTATAAGTGGATCACAAAAATTTAGAAGTCAAATAATTAATACCTCAAAAATTTTTAAAATCATATCTAAACCATGTGATTTGGTAGATATTTTAATGACTATACATGAAATGGATATAGCAAAAAGGCCAAATTCTATTGATATAAAAAAAATAAATACTTTAATGACTAAATTAAATTTCAATTTATATACTAAGGGAACAAAATTTTTAATAGATTGTATTATTATCGCTAGCAACAATAATAACTTGTTTTATAATATTAATGATTTATATGGTTGCGCTGCAAAAAAAATAACATAAATTCTAATATAATAAAATGGAGTATAATAAATTCTTTATCTACTATGAATAGATTTTTAGATAAAGAGTTATTATACTCCTTATTTGAAGAATATGATGGCAGAAATGTGACTCCAAAATACTTCATTGGGATTATAGTAGCTTATATGAAAAAAAGATTATAAATTGTAGATTATATTAAATAAAGGAATAACTATCAAATGTTATTCCTTTGTTATATTCATTATCCTAGAAATATCTCTGTCAATTATTCCTATTTTTTTTTCAGTCGCTCTATTGATTGTAGCTTCAGTTGGAACAATGTTTTCTACTCTATAATCTGCAAGCATTCTTTCTCTTCCTGTTTTTTCACATTGCATCTCTTCTAAAGCTTTTCCAAATCTATTTGCCATTGATTTTCTTCCAAGTAAACTCATAATTTCATACATATCAGGTGTATTCGTTTTTCCTGTCAAAGCAACTCTTAAAACAGTACTTACATCACCAACATGTGCCTTATATTTATCAGGATTTGCTTTAAATTCTTTCACCTCTTTTGCATATCCTAATTCTCCTGAAAGAGTTTTAATTTTTTCAAACCAAGCATCTTTATCATCATTCTCGTCATAATATTTATCTAAATACAATTTAAGAATACTTTCTATATCCTCTTTATTATTTATAGTTTGGAATGGATATTCTCTTTTTGATGCAAAGAAAACATCATCATACATATATTCTATTCCATCTTTTACATCAGACCATTTTGAAATGTCTTTTCTTGGTTTTCTTCCACCCCTTTCTATTCCTAATATATTTATTGAATATTCTCTATCTCCTAACATTTTAGCTAATTCTTCATCATACTCTTGAGCCCAAGCCAAAACCTTATCATAAACTTCTTCTGCAGACATCTTTGATATAACTGTTCTTGATACATCTCTTAATTTTTGCACATCAAATAAAGCTCCGCTTAATTGCATCTTGCTTAATTGAAATTTGAATTCTTCCATCTTTTTATCTGGATTTGCTCTTCTCCAATCTTCAAATGTACTATTTGCTATATTCATAAGATACTCTAAAACTGCTGACTTTGGAATTCCTTCTTCTAAATAATAGCTTACAGATGCTTCTAAATCTTTTCTTTTACTAATTTTTCTCTTATTACCATTATCATTTTTTAATAAAGTAGCTGTATGAGCATATTTTGGAGCTTTGAATCCAAGTTCTTGAAATAATTGTAAATGTAGTGGCACAGAAGATAGCCATTCATCACCTCTAATTACAAGCGTTGTCCCCATTAAGTGATCATCAACAGCATGTGCAAAATGGTATGTTGGTAACCCGTCAGCTTTAATTATAACTATATCTTGATCATTCTCTGGGAATTCAACATTTCCTTTTATACCATCTTTATGTTTTATTTTTCTATCTTCTCTACCTGGCGATCTGAAACGAATGATATATTTATCTCCTCTTTTTATTCTCTCCATTGCTTCTTCAATTGATAAGTTTCTATATTTAGCCCAGACTCCATAATATCCTGTTCTTAATTTAGCAGCTTCTTGTTTAGCTCTCATTTCATCTAATTCTTCTTGTGTTGCAAAACAAGGATATGCTTTTCCAATAGATATCATATACCTTGCATAAGCTTGGTATATTTCTTTCCTTTCTGATTGTTTATATGGTCCATAGTTTCCTATGCTTCCTAACTCAGAATCCATTCCTTCATCTGGTGCTAAATCAAATAATTTTAAAGAAGCATTTATTTGATCTACTCCACCTTCTATTTCTCTTTTTTGGTCAGTATCTTCTACTCTTGCATAAAATATACCATTACTTTGTTTTGCCAATGTTCTATTTACTAATGCTTGATATATTGTGCCTATATGCACATTTCCTGTCGGGCTTGGACCAACTCTTGTAACTAATGCGCCTTTCGGTAAATTTCTTCTTGGATATTTTTCTTCATAGTATGAAATATCTCTTGCATCTGGAAATATTAAATTGGCTAAATCTTCATTTGTCATAACAACCACCCACAATCTGACAGTAATAAATACTGTTAAGATTTCCTTTCTATAATAAATTTTAATATTTTTTTGTTTCAAAACAGTATAATTATACCATATTTTCAATAAAATGTAAACACTTTTAATAAATTATGTAATCTAAAAATATATCATAACATTTTCAAATTAATAATTGACAAATATCACATAAATAGGATATAATAATATTGCTAAATCTTTATAATTCATTTATAAAGATTGTGAGAAAATTATATATGCCAATATATAATTTTCTCACTTTCTTTTTTTAGCATTTATTACACTTTATAATTATATTATTTCAGACATTTGTTGAGTCACGTATTTTTCATCTTTTGAAAATGCTACTCCTGTTTCTGTTGTTATAAAGATAGCAGATATGCTAGCAGCATTTAATAAAGCACTTCTAGTAACTTTAGTCGGATCCATTATTCCTTTCTCGAACATTGATACCCATTTTCCACTTTTAGCATCAAAACCTATTCCTTCTTCAACTTTCATTTGATTTTCTATAATTTCATCACTATTATAACCTGCATTTTCAACTATTTGATACATTGGCTTTAATAAAGAATCTAAAACAATTTGTATTCCTTTTTGTACATCAGCAGAATCACTCTTTAATTTACTTTTTAATGCAACATAAGCATTTACAAGTGTAGCTCCTCCACCCATTACGATGCCTTCACTAATAGCTGCTTTTGTAGCATTTAATGCATCCTCTATTCTCAATTTTTTCTCTTTTAATTCTGTATCATCCGTAGTACCACCAACTTTAATTGCTGCAATACCATTATTTAAATTTCCTAATCTTTCATTTAATTTCTTTTTATCATAATCGCTTTTTGCATAATTCACTTGTTGTTTTATTATCATTTTCAATTCGCCTTAAAATAATAAAATTTTTTAATGGTTTCAACATACATTCCTCCTTAAATAATATAAATATTTATAAGCTCATCGCACGAGCCATTTTCGAAAGTGGCTGTGAAACAAGTTTAAATTTCTGTTCTATTAATTTAGCATATATATGAAAAACATCTGCATTTCCTTCTTTAAATTCAAACTCTAATTCACTAAAAGCACTCACATTTGAGTTTCTTGATAATGTTCCAATATCAAAATCTAATTCTGCAATACATTCTCCTTGTGGTAATTCTATTCTAAGATTATAAATTTTTCGCCAAAAATTAGTCCTACATAATTCAATGAGCTCACTATTTTTTAAATAATTGCATAATTTTGCTGGTGCACCCTTCTCTGGGAATTTTTCTAAAGCCAGATAAATATCTCCTGACTTTATTTCATATTCTTCTCTTGTTTTACAAGCGCCTTCAACTTTGGTTGCTAATTTTAAACAACACACACTTATATCGCCCTCTATTCTCGTTCGAAGTGCCCCATGAATATCTTTCATAATCCCTTCTTTTGTATCATAGTAAATTGCTTGCATATGTACTTTTTGTTTATCAGTACAATATTCTTTTACACTTTTAGAATTCACAAGTTTTTTTATACACTCTTCATCCGATATTTTCCATTTATATTCTTGTTCCACTATGTATTTCTCCCTAATTCTAAGATATTGTTTTATTTATAAATTCTGTTATATCTTCTAATTGTCCACGAAGTTGGTATACTTCGCATTCTTCAAATAATTGATTTACAAACTCTATTCTCTTAATGCATAATTCGTTGGTGTCTATTGAAGGAATTTCAATAGGAAGAATTGTACCGTTATTTCCTATTGGTATTAAATCCGAACCTCTAATTGTTCCACCTATGTTTTGAATGATTTGCATTTTTGGTTTAAACCAATGTTCCTTTCTTTCAAAAGTATTATCATTATATTTTTTAATTGAACACCCAGAAACCATAGTATCCAACTTTATAAAGAATAAATATTTTACAGGTAATTCACTCTCATTTGAATAAACTCCCATGTCGTGTGGATTAATTTTCATCTTATCAAACCAAGGAGTATTAGATTGCTTAGAATTGTCAACTTTCTCATTAAATATTTCTTTTGAATAGGCTTCTAGCCCATTAAATCTCACCTTAAATACTGTATCTCCTCTAAGCATAATTGGTATATTTTCTTCAAACTTAATTACTGCCGCATCATTTGACTTTAATTTACAACCAAACTTTTGGCACATTGCCATTGCAGTAGTCGTTTTTCCACCTTCCGATGGTGCTAAAAACAGAGCCGTTTTACCATTCTTTTCAACAGAAGATGCATGAACTTTTATTTCTCCTCTTGTTTGTCTAAGCCACTCAACGATATATCTAAACATCATTGGTAATACTGTGCTAGTGTTTATTTCTTTCCAAGGAGAATCTAGAGTCATTTCCTTTTCTTTGTCACAAAAACTTATTTGATATTTGTTAATATCGTTATAAATAAATTTTATATCAGGCAAATTTATTTCATCCAATATTTCAATGTTTATAGTTAATCTTTTAAATTCATCAATTTTATTTCTAACAAATTGAATTGCATCTTCACATTCAGTAATAAATTCCACATAAAAATTATCAGCTTTAATAAATAATTTTTTTATATGCATATAATATTCCCCCTTTCAACAAATCCTTTTCTTTCATAAATTTTCTATATTCATCAAGAATCATTGTTGCTAAATCAGATGGCATTTTATCTTCTGTAGAAAGAACTAAGTTACATTTATGCATTACTTTTTCTACTCCCCACATATTTTCTGTCCATCTTCTTTTTTCAAATATTTTCTCTGCCTTATCTGGTTGCATAAAATTATATTCTCTAGCAACAAACCTTTTAACTAATTTACTTTCATTACAAGTTAGTCCTACAAAAAATGGATATTGCATTTTTTGTTCTATTGCTCTTATTTCTTCAAAACTTCTTGCCCCTATTACTATAATATTTTCATTTTTGCTCATTTCTATAAGTTTCTTTACAAAATAATCATTTCCATGTTCCTTCACCATATTTGATACATACTTAAGTCTTTGATTTGTAAAAAAATCTTTACTATTAACTTTAAAAGTTTTTTCTACACTTTCTAAAACTTTTTCAGCATCTCTATATACAGAATTAGCTTCCTGTTTCATTTTTTTTAAATATAATCCTTTTACAATATGTCCAATTTCATAAAGTTTATAGCCTGTTCTGAGTGATATTATATTACCAACTGTACTTTTACCAGTACCAGTTCCACCCATTATAATAATTCCCATATTTTTTCTCTCTTTCTAAGATACCTATATATTAAATAACTCTAACATAAAAATGTTCTGTGGCATATGGAATAGGATAAAACTCTTTATAATCAATAATTTTTAAGAAATTATTCAAAATTTCTAGAAATTTTCTTCTGGATACCGAAGTTGTATCAATGTAATTATCAATAAATATTCCGATAGTTGTCAAATAAAATATATAGTTACCATATTTTACTTCATAAATTGTATCAAGCAATTTAACTAAATCAAATCTGCTATTTTCTGGAATATTTATTTTTGAAAAATCATATTCTTCTTTAAAAATCACAACTGGATACAAATAATTTCTTTCAAATTCTTGTTTTTTCTGAATTCTATTATTGAAATCTTTTTGTTTTATCTTTAGATGCATCTTTCTGTCATAAGGCCATCCTTGATATTCGTTTAAGATATTATTATTAAAGTTAAATTCTTCAATAATCTTTTTTATGTTTTCGTTATAAGGATAGTTATTATATATATACATAATTGCTAAACCAAAAAATTCCATCAAATTATGTTTTTTAAGCATTTCTTTTAAATAAAAAATGTCTAGTTTTTCTTTAGTCATATAATAAATATCATTAATATCTTTCATATAAATATTACTGTGTTTAAACAAGTGAAGAGTTGTAACTACTATCTGATCTTCCAATGATATTTCATTGTTTTTTACTTTAGGATAAAATAATTCTAAACGATTTATTGGAAAGCCAGGGAATGTTATATCCAGTTCAAACATATATGTATCATCAATTATTTTTTGAACATGAAAATGACCACTTATCACTTCTTTTCCCTCATAAAGCATTTTCTTAAATGAAAACAAATTAGGTCTTATAGTAAATCCATTCCTTAATAAATAATTTGTTAATCTAAATGCATCATTACTATTCGTTGCAATCAAATCATAATCAGAATGAATACGTAAACTTGGATTTTCATAATATTTTTGTGACACATAACCTTTTACGAAATATATATCCAATCCTCTATTAATTATATATTCTTTAACTTCTTCAAAATATTTTAAAGTAATTTCGTTTTTTTGAATCAGATAAGCTGCTGCTTTCCATTTTTCATCTAGTAATTCAGGATAATTATTTATTAAATGATGGAGTACAAAACTATTCATTGTATGGTCTGAAAGAAATTTATGGTCTTCTTCTGTCATTTCTTTACAAACTTCTTTAAGCAACTTCTTATCCTCATCATTCAGAATTATTTTTCCAAGTGGCAACCATTTTTTTAAATATTCTGTTGAATATTCCTTACTTCCATGATGGTCAAGCTTTTCAGTTTTTTGATTAGCCCAATTAATTCTACATGTTCCAACACAAGCATCACATTCCATATTGTTATGAGTATCTGGCTTATCACCAAATTTATATGTAGTAGTCTTCAATTCTTCTATAAATGTAATTAATAATTTTATAGGAGAAATTAAACAATCAAATCTTTGATTATATTGTTTTTCATTTAGATCAAAAAGATTAAATATATAACTATTATCATTCAAAATATCATTGTATAGCGTAGTAACCATATCTAATGTTTCATTTAACTTTCTATCATTAAAATTCATCTGAAGGTAACTACACATAACATTGCAAAGTGAGCAAGCATTACTTGCTGAAAAACTGAATAAAAGCTTTTCATTATCGATTTCTCCTGATATAACAATTCTATCTCCACAAGCTATTCCTTCTTTTACTAATATTAAATCAGGTATCAACAATATCCAATTCTCTTTTTCAATAAATTCTCTTATTTTTTCTGAATAAATTTTTTTCATATAATCATTTCTCCTAACTCTTTACAAATTAGTTCAACATCATCATCTGTAATGCCTAATCCTAAAGAAATACGATTAATTGCATTGCTGCCAATTTTTCTAAGTGCATTTTGAGAACATAGATTTCCAGAACGAATTATTATATTTTTTGTAGCTAAGTATTCACAAACATCATGTGCGTGCAACGATGGGTGAATAAACGAAATAATATAGTCTACACTATGATTTTCAAAAAATATATGTTTATATCCATATTCTTGCAATGTTTCAATTATTTTTTTAGAATACTTTTCATTTCTTTTTCTTATTTCATCATATGATATTTCAGAAATAAATTTACAAGCCTCAGCCCAAGCACCAATTAAAGCTACATCCATCGTTCCAGCCATAAATTTTTTTCTTTCTTCTAACCAACTATCTTGAAATCCAACATTTTCTACCATACCACCACCAAGTATAACTGGATTAAGTGTGTTTAAAACATCTTTTTTTATGGCAGCTAGAGCTATATTTTTAGGTCCATACATTTTATGAGATGCAATAAAATATCCAGATATTTTTTCATTTGTAATCATTTTCATATGACCTGTTACTTGTGATTCATCTACAAAAAAGTATGTATTATTTCCTATAATGTTGCAAATCTTTTCAACATCTATAGAATATCCAAAGGAATTTGAAATTGCTGAAACAGAAAGTATTTTTATTTTATCTTTATTTTTTTCTATATATGAATAATCTATTTTTCCTTCAGAATCTGTAGGAATTTCGCAAAATAAAGCCCCTGTTTTCTTGGCTAGATATTTCCACGGAAGATAATTACTATGATGTTCAAAAGGTCCTACTACAATCATATCGAGAATATTTATTTCTTTTTCTATAGATAAAGCTAAAATATTTATCGCTTCTGTAACATTTTTGGTATAAATATTACTATAATTTTTTGATAGTCCAAAAAGATTATGAAAAATTTTTTCAGATTCCTTTAGGATAGATTCTGCTCTTTTAGTTAATATACTATTACCTCTTCCGATAAAAACACCACAATTAGAATTTAATTCTATCCATTTATCCATTACTCTTTTAGGCATAAAAGTTGTAGCAGAATAATCAAAATAATGCACTTTTGTATTACTTAATGTTGGAAAACTTATCTTATTCAACAAATTATTATTTTCCATTTAACTTTCACCTCATTGATTTTCATTTTTTTCTGGGTGATTCCACCTAAAGTTATAATCATTTCTATGAAGTCTTTTTCCTATATAATCTTTTCCTCTTGAATGTAATAAATCACCTAAATTTAAAAGTTGCTCTTTTATTTCTTTTTCTGAATTAATATGTGGTCTTAAGTCTATTGGTTTAAAATTGCATACTTTAATATAACCATTAGCAGACATTCTAAATCTATCACATCCTCTACATAAAGTATCAGATTGATTATCTAAAATCCCAAAAATATTTCCCTCTTTATTTTTATAATATTTTGAAGGTCCATTTCCACGATGTGTATAATCTCTCTCAAATTGTCCAAAATTGTCTTGAAGAGTTTTTAATATTTCTTCGTGTGGTACTTGATCTTTTGCTGAATACCATTGTGATACAGGTCCATAAATTCCTAACTCAAGAAATCGCGGAATAATTCTTTCCCTAA
>ULOK01050367.1_pt1 | contig 29776 bp, 19 predicted proteins | sample 1952501 | NCBI WGS metagenome assembly ULOK01 (sample SAMEA4835601, study PRJEB28245) | human gut metagenome | biome: gut microbiome; material: fecal sample | place: Denmark | collected 2008
TCTCGCAGTTTTGCAGAAGAAGCTTGCCGCCGCAGGACTTGACAAAGACTCTATAGTAGAAGAGATATGGACGCAACGATTGAAAACAGACCAATAGACGAGTTTTCAGGCATACTACACCATGACGAGGGCGTTGACCTTCTTCCTTTAAACATTGAACTGTCCGGTATGGAAACAGGACTGTTTAGCATAATGAGCCGAGAGCATGTTCTCCGAAACTATATTGACTCAGTAAGGAAGAATTACGATTATATTTTGATCGACTGCATGCCTTCCCTGGGAATGATGACAATCAACGCACTGGTTGCCGCAGACAGTGTAATCATTCCATCCCAGCCGAGTTTCCTGTCAACGAAAGGCTTAAATTTGCTGTTGCATTCGATTAACAAAATCAAACGCAGCATAAATCCGAACCTGAAAATCGATGGGATACTCTTTACTATGGTAGATAACCGCACAAATAACGCTAAGGACATTATTCCTCTTTCCACCTTTGCCGGTGAACCTACGCAGAATGTGGGCAAAAGCTTCCTGAAAAGCTATGCCGGTGTCTGCCTGGAGGGAGCAATCATCGTACTGGCCTGCATTATCTTCTCGGTATTTGCCGGAAGCCCACCTACAGTCAACCCGGACGCAGCAGCAGCCAGTATGGTATGGAGCTATATCGGAGAACTGATCTTCAACATGCTGATTCTTGTGGGATCCGTCAAGATGGCTGACCGGATCGTAAGAGAGATGATGGGACTGTGAGGCGAATCATGAACGTGAATTTTGAATGTGTACGGATTCGGAAGCCGTGTTGAATGGTGCGCCTGCTTCGTCAGCTGGTGCGCAGATCAGTGCGGTTATATTGAAACCGGCGTCTGCCCGAAGTACGCAGGCTGCGTAAATGGCGTGGCATGGTTCCAGGAACGAGACCAGTGGCTCGACGGATCAGCGACTCCTTCGCCAGGCATGATCATCTTCTATGACTGGGACAGCCCGGACTGCGAATCTGGTCCTCAGGATGGTCTGTCAGATCACACGGGTATCGTAGAGAAGGTAGAAAACGGTATTGTTTATACCGTGGAAGGCAACTCCGGTGATGCTTGCCGGCAGAGGCAGCGAGCTGTCGGAGATGACGAAATTCTGGGATACGGTGTACTTATCCCATAATAATATGCTCCGGCATCAGGCTCTGAGATGGGCTTGGTGCCGGAGCTTTTTCTTTTTTGTGGTTTTGGAGAGTAGGTGTTGTCAAATGACGACAGAGTACGCATAAACCTGTGAATATTCACGCTAAAATATTGACATTTTTCGAATATCGCGCTATAATATAAATTACTATATTATAGGCTTACTGTAACCTTGTATAGTTTGTTCGTGATGATGCTATTTGGAGAGGACTTAACATGAAAATCAGCTATGAAAAACTTTGGAAGTTGGTTGTTGACAACAAAATGAAACGGCAGGATCTGGCCCGTGCTGCTGAAATCAGCGCGAATACAGTAACAAAGTTGGGCAAGAATGAGGCTGTTTCTTTGGACGTTCTTATGCGCATTTGCAAGGTCTTCCACTGTGATATTGGCGACATTATGGAAATAATCGAAGATTGAGTATTGAGGTGAGCACATGACCTGTGATTATAACGGCGGATTGACGAGAGAACAATTCCTGTTTTTCGAAATCCGGATTGTTGCAAAGTTTATTTGTGATGGTTTACAGCGCGAGGAGATTCTGAAAAGACTGACGAAAGAGAACCTGTTTCAATTCCCGACCGAGAGAATGATTTCTTCCATAGCAGCAACATGCTTTAAGCGAATTGACGCTCTCGAATCTGAATCATTAGTTTATCAGTTGGCTAATTCGCCTGTAGAGGTTGCAAAACAGATTAATCTATATGCCATGATGAAATACAACAAGATTGTGTGGGATTTCATGACAACTGTTATAGGCGAAAAGTTTAGGACACAAGAGTTTGATTTCTCGAAAAAGGATCTAAACGTCTTCTTCTTTCGCTTGCAGGAACAGAATGATGCAGTTGCCTCATGGAGTGATTCTACTATTAGCAAGATAAAGCAGGTATTAACAAAGTCGCTTGTCGAGTGTGGATATTTGGATACTACAAGATCTACCCAATTGAACAATATATCAATTGAGCCCGAGCTGGAAGATGAAATCAGAGCATCCGGTGATTTTGCTGCACTTTCGGCTTTCAATTGTTTTAGATGAGGAGTAGCTTATGGATAATATTATGACCAATTTGAACAAAGTCTCGGCAAGACTGTCTGAAGAAGCATTCCTCAGCAATAAAGGCTTATCCAACGAGGTTGGAATTCATATTTTCTGCTATGACCCGGCTGATGAATTGACTGTTAGGGCATACTTCGAAAACTTAAAAAGCCAGACTGATAAACCCTATCACCTAATAGAGTGCGATCTCTATAAAATATTCCTCGAAATTTGTGAGGAAAAGAGAATCCTGAAAAGCATTCCCAATATGGAGGAGCGCAAGGGCAAGGATCATCTTGCAGAGCAGTTGCAGAAGGTGGCAACACCGGAGGCGTTTGTAGAAAAAATGCAATACGAGCCGCACCAAAAGGGCGATGTACTGCTTATTTCCGGCATTGGCAAAGTATATCCTTTTATGAGATCGCACAAAATCTTGGATAACATTCAACATATCTTTGCAGACATTCCTGTTTTGATGTTGTATCCGGGAACTTTCAATGGGCAGGACCTTGGCCTATTTGGAAAGTTTTTGGACGGTCATTATTACAGAGCATTCAACTTGCTGTAAAACTGGGAGGGTCAAAAAATGCAATTACAGTACATTTATAAATCAGATATCAATCGTGACATAAACGGCGTTATCAAGGTTGCCCAGAATGATGAAAAGAGCATAGAGCAGGAACTGCGTGAGTACATCATTACCAGAGAACTGAGAAAGCATTTTAACACGTTCTTTAATAATTATGAGAAGTCTTTGAGTTATCCTACTGACAAAATCGGAGTATGGATTTCCGGCTTCTTTGGAAGTGGTAAATCTCACTTCTTGAAGATCCTTTCTTATTTGCTTTCCAACGATACCGTTGCAGGCAAACCTGCTGTTGAGTATTTCACGGATAAGTTTGATGATCCTATGATGTTTGCTCAGTTGGAACGCTGCGCAAAGGTTCCTACGGATACAATCCTTTTCAATATCGATTCCAAAAGTCCTATCAATAAAGATAAGACTGCTATTCTGCGCGTCTTTGCAAAGGTTTTCTATGAGTATCGTGGCTTCTATGGTGACGATCTTAAGGTTGCAAGGCTTGAGCAGTTTATCGACAAGTCCGGAAAGACCGCCGACTTCAAAGCTAAATTTGCTGAAGTCAATGGTGATGAATGGGAAAATGTGCGTGATGCCTTTGCTTTCTTTGAAGACGATATTGTTGCGACCCTCGTCGAAACGCTCGGTATGAGTGAGACAGCGGCCCGCAACTGGTTTAACGGAACCGAAACTGCTGATATGTCTATCGAGCAGCTCGTGAAAGAAATCAAAGAATATATTGACTCCAAGGGGAAAAGCTTCCGCTTGATGTTTATGATTGACGAGGTCGGTCAGTACATCGGCTCTGATGGCAGCCTTATGCTTAACCTTCAGACCATCGTTGAAGAAATCGGCTCCAAGTGCGATGGACGTGTTTGGGTTATGGTTACAAGTCAGGAAGCCATCGACTCTATTACGAAAATCAGCGGTGATGATTTCTCAAAAATTCAGGGACGCTTTAACACTCGTCTGAGCCTGTCTTCTTCTTCAGTAGATGAAGTTATCAAAAAGCGTATTCTTGCCAAAACGGAGACAGCTGAACAGATGCTTCTTATGAGTTACGGCAAAAACAGTGCTGTATTGAAGAACCTCTTTACTTTCAATGATGCTGTGCTGGACCTCAAAGGATATTCCGGTGAATATGACTTTGTTGAGACATATCCGTTTGTTCCGTATCAGTTCAGATTGATGCAGAATGTTCTTGCTCAGATCCGTAAACACGGTAATTCCGGAAAGCATCTTTCCGGCGGCGAACGTTCGATGCTTTCCGGCTTTCAGGAGGCCGCACAGGCTATTGAAAACAAAGACGAGAATGCACTTGTTCCGTTCAGCCTGTTCTATAACACCGTTCATACGTTCCTCGAAAGTGCTATTCGTCGAGTAATCGACCGTTGTCAGACCGCTGCAGATAGCCACGACGGAATTGAGCAGTATGATGTTAGCATTCTGAAGCTTTTGTACTTGATTCGCTATGTGGATGACATCAAGGCCAATGTGGATAATATCACCACCTTGATGGTTGAAGATATCCGTGCGGATAAGATCAATATGCGCAAAGATATCCAGGCTTCTTTGGATCGTCTGGTTTCACAGAACTACATCGCAAGAAACGGGGATACATATACCTTCCTGACCGACGATGAGCAGGACATCGAGCGTGATATCCGTAATACCCCGGTGGATAGTGCAACCATCGTTCAGTCTATCTCTCAGATTATCTTTGGCGATCTGTTTATCAGCAAAAAGTTTAAGTACGGCAAGTACGACTTCCCGTATGATCAGATCATCGACGAGACCACGATTGGTCAGCTGACCGGCGCGGTTCGCCTGCGCATCTTGACAGTTGCCTCCGACCTGTATAATGCAGGCGATCAGGCTCTGTTGATGCGCTCCAATGTGGATAACGAGGCAATTCTTTTACTCTCAGATAAGTATCCTTACTTCGATGATCTGGAGAGCGCTGCAAAGATCCGTAAGTATGTTAAGAGCCGTAACGTTGCCCAGTTGCCGGAAGCAATCCAACATATTATCCGCGGAAAGCAGCAACAGGCCTCCGCATATGAAAAGACGGCAAAGGAACATATTTCCGCTGCTATTCTCGAAGCGAATGTATACGTGTCGGGAGAGACAAACACGATTAAGACTTCTTCTGTGAAGGATAAGATCGAAACAGCACTGTCCAGCCTGGTTGAGAGTGTCTATTCCAAGCTGGGTTATATTAAACAAAACTTCGATAACGATAATGAACTGCTGCAGATTCTCTCAAATCAGAATAAGCAGATGACCATTAGCGGCGGTGTTGCCGTTTACAATCCTGAAGCAGTGGATGAGGTTGAACAGTTCCTTGAATTGCAGGGAATGAAGATGCTGCCTACCTCTATGGGCGATATTCAACGTCGTTTTTCTGCTATTCCGTACGGCTGGCGCGAAATCGATATTGCAGCTGTTGTTTGCTCGCTGATTTCGATTCAGAAGGTTGCACTACAGTACAGTGGTAGCATGATCCAGCCTACTGACAAGCATATCCCTGACTATCTGAGAAGGAAGACGGAAATTGATAAGACGTTGGTTGCTCGCAGAACAGCTATTTCCGACTCTTTGATGAAGAAGTCCCGCGAGTTCCTAAAAGAATATTTTAATACAATGGATCTGCCTTCCGATGAAGACAGTCTGATTTCCTATGTCCTTGATAGTTTTACAGCAGAAAGAGATAAGCTGCAGAGTCTGCTGGACAACCAGTATGCATCCGGTACCTATCCGGATAAGGCTGTTGTTGAAAACGGAGTCAAGCTTTGCACGGATCTTCTTTCTCAGAAGAAGGATAATACGGCACTGCTTACCAAAATGGTCGCTTTGGAAGATGAATTCCTTGATTTGAGTGAAGACATGGCTGATGTTTTTGCCTTCTTCAAAAATCAGAAAACCATTTTTGATAGTGCTGCCACTCTTCTTTACACTCTTTCTGTTGAGTCCGAATATTTGCAGGCCGAGCAGGAGGCTACAAGAGCTCTTGCTCAGATTAAGAATATCCTTGCTATGCAAAAGCCATATAAGAATATCGCTGATTTGCCTACGCTGATGCAGCAGGTCCAGACGGTATACGGACAACTCCTTGACCTCAAAAAGCAGGACGTATATGCCGAGATTCAGGGCGCTATGGGAGAAATCCATCAGACTGCTCAATATGATCAGAAGGACATCGTTGCCAAAGCAGATGATGCACTTGGCGCAAAGAAGAAAGCTGCCGCGGATGCTACAACACTGACGCAACTGGATGCAATGAAGATTCAGATCGCAAGCATTCGTCAGCAATACATCAAAGCTCTTATGATTCCTGCACAGCCTGATGAAAAAGTTGCTACGGCTTCCAGAAGCACTCTTGGTTATAGCGTTAAGCTTAAGAGCGAAGCGGACATCGATAAGTATGTTGCAGAAATCAAAGATAAATTGATGGAACTGTTGGACGGTAATGATGTTCTGCATATCATCTAAGCAACAAGGGAGAAGCATATGAATTTTGAATTTTTAAGAAATCTTCGTGGACTAGGGTATATTTACGAAAACTGTACTAATGCAGAAAAGTTGGTCAGCAGCATGCCGGTTCAAAGCGTCTTCACTTCTAGAAAAAGTGCTGAACTGTTAGCAAAATTTATCTATATGGCTGCTCATAATCAGGAGATGGAAGATCTTTCTTTTGCTGATATTCTTGCCGACCCCACGGTACGTGGTTTCGTACATAATCGCGATATTATGGATGCATTCCATTATATACGTAAAAGTGGAAATCGCGCAGTTCATGGCAATGATCAGGAAACCTCGGAGGATGCTATTGCGGTGCTGCAGGATCTTCATTATGTTGCCGGAGAAACCGCATGTATGCTTGGATTGATAAAGAACTACCCCGACTTTGAAGCGAAGATAGGAGCCTATCCTGATGCGGTATACACTGATGAAGAAAATATCAATCAAAAAGCGAGAGAGATGTTTCTGTCTTATGTTGAGGAATTCAATGCTCAATTGGAGCGTGATCAGTACATTGAGATGAAAGATTATGACTGGCTTACATACTCTATTGAGAGTAATGTCGAAATGCACGAATATCTTGAATTCAAATATCGTCCTAAACAACTGGAACTTATAGAGTACCTTCAAAGCTATTTATCGACGTTGCTCAGATTGTCGATAGAAAGATCTCCTGAAAAAGCCGAAGAGATTGAACTCAGCTATCCGGTAACGCTCGATGCCAAGTTGATCATCGGGCAAAAGCAATATTCATCACAGAATACAGAGGATTTTGTTCTTGCTTTGGCTGAAGAACTTCCTAAAGCAGAAGGCTTTACTATTGATTTAGTTTGTAATGGTGTACTTCGAGAACTCTTTAATGACGAGTTGGATGAAGAAGGTAATGGCAGGCTAAACATGATTCGAAAAGATGCCGTTTGGACCGGCACAGGAATGTTCGACACTCTCGAAGCCTATAAACGAAGAAATGCATTTACTTATAAACTTGCTGTGTTTTATCCTGACAGCGGAGAATTCAAATATGAAAAGATATTGAACGGAAAAGAAATCGATGTTTTAGATAATTGCACTCCAAAGATTCTTGAAAAAGCTGTTTCGCAAGAATGGTGGTCATACAACCTCGATTTGTGGGCAGAGTTTGACTTTGAAAAATACGCAAATAAGCTCAGCGAACTTCGCAATATAGTTCGGGCAAACATCCCCCAAAGTGAGGTGAGGTATTGTGAAGGTTCCTGGGCTGACGGTGAATCTCACATTCTGTGCAGCAGTATTCAGTGGAACACCCATAACCTGAACGACGTTCAGCATTTTCTTGATAAAATAAACATTGTGTTACTTCCAATAAAGGACGAAGTTGAGGCCGGTGGAGAAGGAACCTGGGAAATTAAAGATGATTTTGCTGTGGCTACTTGGGACTGGACGGACGAAGGATTTAAGGTAAAAGGGATCTGCTATTAAATGATAGGAAGGTATAAAGTAATAACCCTGTGCGGAAGCACGCGTTTCAAAGATGAATTCCTTGCGACTCAGAAAAGGCTCACTCTCGAAGGTAATATCGTAATAAGTGTCGGTTTATTCGGTCATTCCGGAGACGATGAAGTCTGGACAGAAGGAACCAAAGAAATGCTTGACGATATGCACAAGCGAAAAATCGATATGGCAGATGAGATTTTCGTGATAAATGTGAATGGATACATTGGGTCCAGTACTAAATCCGAGATCGAATATGCTAAAGTCACAGGCAAGAAAATTAACTATCTCGAATAGAGGAAGAATCATGGCGGGAATGCTTAAAAAAACGTAAATACCGAATCAGACCTGCTACTTTACCTTGGAGAAAAAGCAACTGAGTCAAGAAGGCTATATCATTACACTACATATGATTCCTTGCTTGCTATCTTAAGTGGTAAATCGTTTAGACTCAGCAAGACGTCTCTCCTTAATGATAAAAAGGAACGAGAGTTTAGCGGGTTTAATGATTGCTTTGTGATGAGTTTGACCGCTGAGAAAGAATATATCTCTATGTGGTCTATGTATGGGAGAGCAAGCGGCATTAAGACAAGAATCGATTTCTCGCAGGATCTGTTTAGTAAATGTTTTGTCGAGAAGAACATTTATGCTGACCCCGATTTGAAAACTCGATATCTTCCGTTAACTCCGTCACTATTTGGAGAAAAACCGGAATATTGTGCGCTTAAAGACGTTGTCTATCTAGACAAAACGCGTACAGAGTATCGTCATAGAGAGAATGCATTTCAATCTATTTCCGCATCAGAAAAAGGCATAGAACAACTAGGTGGGTTTATTAAATATGATGCATGGGAATTTGAACGAGAGATTCGTGCCAGGGTTCTTGATGTTGGAAAGGCGGATATTAATCACGTTTATATTGCACTTACTGATGAGCTGTTAAAAGATATAAGAGTTACTTTCAATCCTTGGATATCAAGCAATATGAAAAACGAAATCAGTACTGCCCTGCTAAAACGTGGAATTCGTTGCATCAATAGCGACTACGATGGTCAGGTCGATGAACTGTAAAGGAGAAACGCTATGAATAAAACCGCAATAAAGAACTATGCTATCTGGGCGCGTGTTCAACTTATAGAATCCGCTAAACAGAGAGCTTTTGAATACGGGATTACTGAAAATGGTGAAAATAAGCCAAATGTCGATACTGTTGGGGGACGTCTGCTTTCCGCTGCCGAAAAAGAGCAGCGGACTCAGTTGATTGGGCAAATCCGTCAGAAGGGCTTCGCTCAAGTTATGGAGGAGGCTGCTTATACCTGGTTTAATCGTTTTATTGCACTTCGCTTCATGGAAGTCAACGGGTATCTCCCTTCAAAGATTCGTGTATTTACAGATGAAAACGGTGCTTTCAAGCCGGATATTTTGAAGGAAGCTATGACTATCGAGATAGATGGTCTTGAACGTAGCAAAGTTCTTAATCTTCTCGATAAGCAGGATAATGAGGCTCTCTATAAGTATCTTCTTATTACTCAGTGCAATGCCCTGAATGTAGGCCTTCCTTATATGTTTGAGAAGATTGCAAACTGGACAGAACTTCTTTTCCCGGCAAATCTTTTGAGAGGCGACAGCGTCCTCGATCGCATGGTGACGGAGATCCCGGAGGAGGACTGGCAGGACGCAGTCCAGATCATCGGCTGGCTGTATCAGTATTACAACGACAAACAAAAAAACGAAGTTATAAATATCTACAAGGGAACGGTTAAAAAAGAGGATATTCCCGCTGCGACGCAGCTTTTCACAACAGACTGGGTCGTCCGCTATATGGTTGATAATTCCCTCGGACGCTACTGGATTGAGCGCCACCCGGAGAGCAAGCTTGCGGAGAAGCTGGAGTTTTTCGTCGCGCCGAAGAACGGTGAGATTAAGCATATCAACGAGTCTGTAAATCCGGAGGATGTCAAATTTTTCGATCCGTGCATGGGCAGCGGTCATGTTTTGGTATACGCCTTTGAGGTTCTGATGGAGATTTACAAAGAAAGCGGCTATACCGAGCGTGATGCGGCGGCGATGATCGTCCAGAACAATCTTTTCGGCTTGGATATTGATGACCGAGCTTCTCAGCTTGCCTACTTTGCCGTTATGATGAAAGCAAGGAGCTATGACCGACGTTTCTTGAGCCGCGGTATTACTCCGAATATTCTCGCTATAAAAGAGAGTAACTACATGGGCATAGCTGTTCGGGAAGAGCTGACTGCGGATGCACAGATGAACGCTGTCAGCCGATATCTTGCGGATACCTTCCGCGACGCAAAGGAAATGGGTTCTATTATCACCGTCGAGCCAAAGGACTACGACGGCTATATGGCATACCTTGACGGCTGTGACGGACAGGGTCAGATCACGATGGATGATGCTGACTGGCTGCAGAATACCCGTCCCATGCTCAAGGCACTGGCACATCAGGCGAAGGTGCTGTCGGGGAAATATTCGGTTGTCTGCACAAATCCGCCGTATCTTAACAAGATGGATGGCAAATTAAAAACCTTCGTGACCGAGAAATACAAGGACTATTCCGGCGATCTGTTCAGCGTCTTCACTTATCGCAATCTGATGTTCTGCAAGCAGGACGGCTATTGCGGCTATATGACGCCTTTCGTCTGGATGTTCATTAAGACCTATGAAAAGCTGCGCGAGTTCATCATCCGTAACAAGAGCATTACCACGCTTGTTCAAATGGAGTATTCCGCTTTTGAGGAAGCGACTGTGCCGATCTGCTCCTTTGTCTTGAAAAACGGGAAAGCAACTGAGAACGGGCTTTATTTCAAGCTGTCCGATTTCAAGGGCGGTATGGAAGTTCAGAAGCAGAAGGTCTTGGAAGCACTTGCGGATAAAAACTGTGGGTACTTCTATGAAGCTGATCAGTCTAACTTCTCCAAAATCCCCGGTTCTCCGGTGGCGTATTGGGTGAGCAATGCCATGATTCATGCGTTCAATGCAGGCACAGCCTTGTCCTCTATCGCATCACCCAAACAAGGAATGGCGACAGCAGACAATAACCGTTTTGTACGAAAATGGTACGAACCTGATTTTAGGAAGGTTGCTCTTCCATTCTCGGCAGACCTAAAATGGTACCCGTATAACAATGGTGGAGGCTTTAGACGGTGGTTTGGCTTTAATACAGACGTAGTGAATTGGGAAAACAATGGCGCTGCAATTAAGGCCTTTCCAAAGGCATATGTGCGAAACGAAAGGGATTATTTCAAAAGCGGGATAACATGGAATGCCATCACCAGCAGCGACATATCTGTTCGTTATTTCAACAGTGGATATATTTTCTCAAATGCCGGAATGGGAATCTTTTCCGATGAACACAATTTGATGCTCATTCTTTCCTTTATCAATTCTGCTGTCGCAAAAAGTATACTGTCCGCAATTAGTCCGACGTTAAATTACAATGCCGGAGATATTGCAAATTTACCTATAATTGCATCTAAGGATTATGATGTGCAGCTTGTAACAACGTGCAAAGATTGCATTCAACGTTCAAAAGACGATTGGGATTCCTATGAAACTTCATGGGACTTCAAGCGGAATCCGCTGGTGTGAGGTGATTGTATGTTAATTTCTTCTTGTGATGAATCAATAGTTGCCTTTCAAGAATTCAAATGTAAAGCAAAATGTAAACCAATAAAAGCCACGATAGAATTTATTTATTCAAGCTTTGAAAATAATTCTATCGTTTGTGATGTCATTTTTGCTACAAACGAACCCAAGTTACATATTATATTTAAAAACGACATTCTTGAGGGTAAATATTATAGTGGTTATGATGCTAATTTTCAAAAGATGACTATTTGTAAAGATACTTTGACAATAAATTGTAAAAATAAAGTAGGAACTGAACTTCAAATAAAAATAACACCAGATTAATGGGGAAGTGGAGATTAAACCTATGTCACAACTGATTTCCGAGAAATATGCTGCGTGGAAGGACGAGTGCGAAGCGCGCTTCCGGCAGCTCAAGAAGAACGAAGAGGAGCTCAACCGCATTTTTATTGACATTTACGGCCTGCAGGACGAATTGACGCCGGATGTGGCGGACAAGGATGTGACCGTGCATCGCGTGTTTGACAGCAAGGACGATGTGCCGGAGAGCATGAAGGGCTCGAACTATGTCCGCACCATGCGCGATGAAATAGTCTCCCTCATCTCTTACGCCGTGGGCTGTATGTTCGGGCGGTATTCGCTCGATGTGGACGGGCTCGCCTATGCGGGCGGCGAATGGGATGCCGGCAAGTACAAGACCGTTATCCCCGACCGAGAGAACATCATTCCCGTCTGCGATGACGAGTATTTCAGCGACGACATTGTCGGCAAATTCGTTGATTTCGTCTGCAAGGTATACGGCGAGGACACGCTCGAGGAGAACTTGCGCTTTGTTGCCGACGCTCTTGGCGGAAAGGGCACATCCCGCGAGGTGATCCGCAGCTATTTCCTGAGCGACTTCTATTCGGATCATCTGAAAACATATCAGAAGCGCCCGATATATTGGCTGTTCAGCTCCGGCAAGAAGAACGGCTTCAAGGCGCTCTGCTATATGCATCGCTATCAGCCCGATCTCCTCGCGCGTATGCGCACCGACTATGTGCATGAGCAGCAGGAGCGCTACCGCACGCAGCTCCAGATATTGGAGGACAGTATGCAGAGCGCCGCGCCCTCCGAAAGAGTGAGGCTGAACAAGCAGATCGCAAAGCTCAAGGATCAGGCGCTGGAGATTCAGAAATACGAAGAAAAAATACACCATCTCGCCGACCAAATGATTACCATTGATTTGGATGATGGTGTGAAGGTGAACTACGCCAAGTTCCAGGATGTACTTGAAAAGATAAAATAACAGAACTTTGCTATATCGAGGTATTAGTGTATGGGCATAAATGTAGAACAAAGCTTAAAAGACCGCTTTGCGGCTCCATTACCGGAGAACTATAAACGCCGCATTATATTCTGGCAGGATCCTGACGGCGAGTTTGCAGGTCAGGTCGATGAGTTATGCCTTGATGGGGTCAAGATTCTTAAACTGACCGGAAAGAATAACTTCGCGGCCAAGATGCTGCTCTCCGAGACAGACCTGGATAGCGATTATCTGGTGTACAATCCCATCTCATACTCTGATATCCGTGATAACTGGCTGCTGGATATAGAGCTCTATAGCGAGGAATTACGCGCAGATCTGCTTTCTATTCGCATGCAGGAACTTGGTATGCCTGCGACCTCTCAGATGCGAAAGGCGATGAAGGCCTATTCCAAGTTCTTTGAGAACAAGGAACGAGTAGCAAAGTTGACTGCATTTAAGAGCAATTACTCCAATGCCGGTCAGCTGCATATTGATATCTTTGCAGTCTTAGCCGGAACCAGCGCCAATACGGCACCCGGTGTTATACGAGCCATCCTTATGGGCGGTCTGGATGTTGAAAGCAATGACGCTATAACAAACATCAAAAAGTTCGGCAACGAGGCAGTGCTTTGGGAGTTGATCAATCGCTATACCGGTTACATCTATGATGAGAACGTATCGTTAATCCCTCTGGCTTCTCATATCCTGCTGACTACGCTTTCTGTTACCATGAAGGCTTCCTGCCTGAATGGCCTTGAACGGTTTATCTCGGAGCAGCATCAACAGCTTTGCTACTCTCTTATCAACGAGTGGATTCATTCGGATGACGATGATGAGCTTTATGAGATTGCACGTGTGGTTGAAGAACAGCATCACCTTGTGAAGCGTTTTGATGGACTGGATGTAGAAGACCTGATGAACAGTGAATGCTTCCCGTGCATCAATGAATGTATTCTCAGAAGATATATGTCGGAGATCTCCGACAACATCATCAAGGCAGATGATATGGTCGTTGCAGTTGAAAAGCGCAGGACGCTGAAATGGTATAAACGAGTTCGCTATTATTATGATGGCTTGCTTCAGGTGGCTCAAATGCAGCAGTTCTATCAGGCCAACATCGGAGGCTTCCATATTGCCGAGTATTCTAAGCTATGGAAAGAATACACCGGAAACTATTGCAAAATGGATCACTTCTACCGCCAATTCCATGCTGCCTTCGGAAAGAGCCTGAAGGAATCCAGCACGGTCCTTGAAGATCTCTATAAGAATGTTGCTGCTTACGTTGAAAAGCTCTACAAGAACTGGTATTTGTCCACGCTTGGAACGCAATGGACAACCCTTGTTGTCGATGAACTTTCCAAGAATTCTGCCCTCACCGGAATTCCGCAGCAGGCAGATTTCTATAGAAACTATGTAAAGCCTCTTGCTTCTTCCGGCAGAGTTTATGTCATCATTTCTGATGCGCTTCGATATGAGGTTGCTGTAGAACTGACCAGTCAGCTTCTCAGAGAGACCAAGGGAACAGCAAAGATTTCATCTATGCAGTCCGTTTTCCCGTCTGCCACGAAGTTTGGCATGGCAGCACTTCTTCCTCATAATGCGTTGCAAATTACCGACGATATCAAGGTTCTTTGTGATGATGAGCCTACTGAGGGTACCACTGGAAGAGAAAAAATACTGAGCAAAGCACACGAAGGCAATGTCGCCATCACATACAAATCCCTACTTTCCATGAAGCAGGCAGAACGCCGTGAAAAGGTCAAAGATGCTGAGGTTGTATACATCTATCACAACGCCATTGACGCAGTGGGCGATAAAGCTGCGACAGAAGATCAGGTCTTTAATGCATGTGAGCAGACTATCCTAGAACTGAAGAATCTGGTTCGCCTAATCACGAATGATATGAACGGAACAAATATCCTCATCACTTCTGATCACGGTTTCTTGTACTCATACAAGCCGTTGGAAGAAAGCGATAAGGCTGAAAAGAGCTTTGTTTCCGGTCATATTATTGAACTTGACCGCAGGTATGTGATTGCTGACGGAGATTGCACCGCAGACCATATGCTGAAGATTCCGATGACACATCTAAGCAGCAACCTGATTGGATTCACGCCGCTTGATAACATCCGCATGAAGAAACAAGGTGGCGGAATGAACTATGTTCACGGCGGTATCTCACTCCAGGAGTGTGTTGTGCCGGTCGTTGAATTCAAAAACATGCGCTCTACTTCCAAGAAGTTCGTGGATGTAAAGAAAGCAGCACTTGAGTTGATCAGCCAGAGTCGCAAGGTTTCCAACAGTATCTTCTCCTTGGATTTCTATCAGAAGGAAGCTGTAAGTGGGAAAGTTGCGGCAGCTACATACGAGATCTACATGGCAGATGCGTCCGGCAAAGCAGTTTCTGATAAGAAAACAGTTATTGCCGATAAGACCAGCAACAACGGATCTGACCGTGTGTTCAGAACGAGATTCACGCTGAAGAGCGTTGAGTTTAAGAAAACAGATACCTACTACCTGACCGTAGTGGAAAAAGGAACTACTAACGTAGCTGACAGAATCGAATTCACAATTGATATCGCATTCGTGAATGACTTTGATTTCTGATAATAGGAGGCTTTGAGATGATGACAGAGTTTGATATGAAAGTCCTGGACAATTTTCCGGGAAAGGTAGTCAGAAAAGACCTCACCACCCTCATGAAGAAGGGTGCCAACGTCCCGACTTATGTTCTTGAGTACCTGCTGGGAATGTACTGCGCTACAGATGACGAGGAAGCGATTGAAGTCGGCCTCGGGAAAATCAAGAAGATTCTGAGCGAGAACTACGTGCGCCCCGATCAGAGTGAATACGTTAAGTCTAAGATCAAGGAAAATGGACAATATACCATTATCGATAAAATCACTGTTGTCTTCGATGACCGTGAAGATAAGTATATTGCCAGATTTACCAATCTGAGAATGGATCCTTTTGAAGTTCCTTCTGATCTAGTTATTCATAACGAAAAGCTTCTGATTGGTGGCATCTGGTGCATTCTTAAGATTGAATATGTCGGACTTGAGAAAGAAAACGAAGAAGACGAACAGGCAGATTTTGAAGAGGATATCTTCGGTAATCAGAAGAAAAAGAAGAAGATCAAGAAAAAGAAGTCAAAGTATGACTCTCCGTTTGAGATTTCTTCTCTTAAACCCATCCAAATGCCTAACTTGGATCTGGATGAAATCAAAGAGGCTCGTGCAAATTTTACCAAGGATGAATGGATGGCACTGCTTCTCCGCAGTGCCGGTTATGAACCGGATGAACTGTCTGAAAAAGAGAAGCTCCATTATCTGCTCCGCTTTGTTCCCTTCATTCAGAAGAACTACAACTTGGTTGAACTCGGACCTCGTGGAACCGGTAAATCTCATGCCTATAGTGAACTGTCTCCGTACTCTATCCTGATGAGCAGCGGAACCACTACAGTTTCCAACATGTTCTATAACATGTCTTCCCGCAGAGTTGGTCTGGTCGGAAACTGGGACTGCATCGCATTTGATGAAGTCGCAGGTATTACGCAGGCTTCCGGTGACATGGTTCAGATTATGAAGAACTATATGGCGAACGGCAGCTTCGCAAGAGGTGCAGATTCCATCAGCTCTGATGCTTCCATTGCCTTTGAGGGCAATACTTTCAGAAGCGTCGCAGACATGATGCGTACGACCAACCTGTTTGAGCCGTTCCCAGAAGCGTTTAATAATGACTCTGCATTCTTTGACAGAATCCATGCATATCTTCCTGGATGGGAAACTCCGAAACTCAGATCCAGCCTGTTTACTAAAAACTATGGTTTGATTTCGGACTGCTTCTCGGAATTTTGCCATGCCATGAGAAAATATGATTTCACGAATTCTTTTGCAGAATATTTTGCTTTGAACAACCAGTTCAATACTCGTGATACCATTGCAGTCGGAAGAACATTCTCCGGCCTTGCGAAGTTGGTCTTCCCAGATGAACGTATGTCCAAAGAAGAGACTCGTGAAATCCTTGAATATTCTATTGAATGCCGTCGCCGCGTCAAGGAGCAGCTTCGCAAGATGACACCGGGCGAATTCAGTGACGTAAACCTTGGATACATAGATCTTGATACGGATGAAGAGCATATCGTTGATCTGCCTGAAATTTCTAACGGTACCCTTATCTTTGAAGGGCTTGAAACTCCGGGATATGTTTATGGTGTCGGACGTTCTGTAACGAACGTGCTTGGTGTTTACAGATTGGAGAACAAGCTCGTCAGCGGAACCGGTTCGCTCAGCTTTAAGAATGTTGAGGGACTTGCCCGTGCTCCGAAGAGCGTGAGGGATAGCATTACTGCAGCATTTAATTATTTCGGAGAGAATTCCAGAAAGATTATTTCCGGAGCCTATGAGGATTTTGACTATAGCCTGTATTTCAATGACCTTCAGAACAGAGGCGTCAGCGATGAAATTTCCGTCGCTGAGGTTGTAGGTCTGTTCTCAGGCCTTGCTAATAGAGCAGTGATGCCTTCGTTGGTTATCTGCGGGCGAGTTGTTATGTCCGGTAGCATGATGCCGATTACAACAGAACTTGATGAGATTTTTGTGACGGCAGCCAATGCGGGAGCCAAGAGAATCATGCTTCCTTCGGAAAGCAAGGAAAAATACGATAAGCTAAGGTCTGATCTGAAGAACGAAATCTCTGTAATTTTCTATTCCACACCGTTGGATGCTGCTAAGAAAGCACTTGGAGTTGACTGATTATGGCTGAATATAAGTGTATCAGCTGCGGAGAAATAAAAGAAAGTGAAAACCCCTGCAGTTGCCCGATGTGTGGGTATAAGATGTTCGAGATGCCTTATGAGCGTAAGAACGTCCTTGCATCGGAAATAGACAACTTTATATCTCGTCTCGAAGTGACAACTGTTGTGCGTGAAGACCTTATTTTCGAAGGAAAAGAGAAGGATGACGCACGTTTTCCAGATTACGACAAGATTCTCAAATACGTTACGAGTCAGGCACGTACAGAGGGTTTCTTGACTAATCTGCTCGAAACAGCTGAGCAGTTGAAGCTTCATTTTACCTCCCAGTTCTCGAAAACATACCCGATATCTTTTGAGAACTTGAACGGTATTATTAAGGAATACGATGAGGTTTTAATTGCGGCGGCAGAGATATTGTCCCCTGGAGTAAAAATTGAGCTGTCCGATCTTGTATGGGAAGAAGCATCTCTTATGTACTCTGAGAACCAGAATAAGTACCTCTGGTTTTCAGCAAACGAGTTGATTGACCTGATTGAAAAACTTGCGAAGAAAATCGTTAAGTTCATCAAGGTCAACAATCTCTACGGAAATAATCATAAGTATCATCCGAAGAAGCGTGGCGATCAATATACTGAAAACACCGAGTTTAAGGATGAACTTGAAGATGCTATCTCTAAGGCAGAAGGTATCCTTGCCAAGAAATATGTGCTGGATATTGCAGACGATGGTTCAGATGAATTGAAGGAAATGCTGACCTGTCTTTGGAATAGCGTTGAACTTATTATGTGCGCTCCGCTTTTCATAAAGAGCTACGATTATTTGCAGGAATCCGGCGGCGTATCAGAAAAAGAGTTCCTTGAAGGCCTTTCTGCAAAGCTTCTGGAGCACTATGCAGAGTTTAACGCTGCAGTTCAGAAGGAATCATTGTTCATTGCCAAAACTGAGGATGAGTTATTCGAGTTATACAAGCAATTGATAGCGCTTGATAAGTTTGGATTCCTTGTACCTGCAGGCACAACGCTGATTAACATCGGCGAAAGCGAAAAGAAACTGGGTGAGTTAATTGGCTTATCCGGAATCAAGGAAAGCATTCGGAAGATTAAAGCCTATGCACTGAACAACAAGGACAGTGAGGACCTTAATATCCATATGTGTTTCCTGGGTAATCCAGGCTCCGGTAAAACCGAAGTTGCCAGATATATCGCTGGAATTCTGTACGAAAATAAGATCCTTCCGACCAACAAGGTCATTGAAGTGGATCGTAGCGGACTTGTAAGTCAGTACTTTGGAGCAACTGCCGAAAAGACAAGTCGGGTTATATCCCGTGCTATGGGTGGAGTGCTCTTTATCGATGAGGCATATGCGCTAGGAAATAATGCAGAAGTCGGCACCGACTATGGCAAGGAAGCAATTGACACTCTCGTAAAGGCTATGGAAGATTATCGCGGAAAATTCTGCGTAATTTTAGCGGGATATAAAAACGAAATGCTCCAGATGCTCTCTACCAATCCGGGATTCAAGTCGAGAATTCAGTTTATGCTCGACTTTCCGAACTATTCCAGAGACGAGCTTAGAAGTATTACTGAGCTGATGCTTAGGAATCGCCATTACACAATCGGTGACACTGCACTGAGCCGAATCCTTGATATTACCGACATTAAGCGCAAGGATCCGAACTTTGCGAACGCAAGAGAAATACGCAATATTCTGGATCAGGTTATTATGTGCCAGAATTTACGACGCGCAGGTTCAGATGACACCGAACTTGGTATTGTTGACGTAAATAAGTATATTCAGGATGCCAAGATTAATCTTCCCACCTCCGGTACAGGAACTGCTAATAAAATTTTGACCGGTGAAGAAGAGCTGGATCAACTGATCGGGCTCGCGGCAATTAAGCGTATGATTAAGAAAATCAAGGCTTATGCGAAGCGCAATCAAGGACAGGAAGGCTTTAATCTCCATATGTGCTTCTACGGCAATCCGGGTACAGGAAAGACAGAGGTTGCAAGAATCCTCTCCAGGATTCTCTATGATGCTGGAGTACTGCCGGAAGCAAAGCTAGTAGAAACAGATTCACATGGTTTGCTTGGCAAATTCGTCGGTGAAACTGCACCGAAGACGCAGGCTAAAATCAATGATGCCATGAACGGTGTTCTGTTTATTGATGAGGCATACGGTCTTGTCTCTACTAACACGGCAAGTGGAGGCGTAACCAGTTATGGCGAAGAAGCTATTGCAGTTCTCCTGAAAGAGATGGAGGACCGCAGAGGCCAGTTCTGTGTCATTCTTGCCGGATACAAGGACGAAATGAAAACTATGCTCAGTGCCAACCCCGGCCTTGAGTCAAGAATTCAGTTCACGCTTGATTTCCCGGACTATACCAGAGAAGAACTTGGCGAGATTGCTGTTGCATTTTCGAAAAAGAAGAAATATGAGATTGATGACCCGGCCCTTAATAGGCTGCTGGATGTTACTGAGTATTATAGGAATAGGCCTAACTTTGCTAACGCAAGAACGGTGAGGAATATTCTGGATCAGGTTATTATGAATCAGAACCTTCGCACGGAGGATACGGATGGTGATAATCTGATCGTAGTTGATGATGTCGAAGACTATTTGATGGATGAAGGGATTGACCTAACTAAGGCCGGAAATGGTCAGCGACGCATTGGATTCATGGCTTAAGGCGGTGAATATATGGAGAAAGAGACTAAGCTTAGGGCTCTATGTATTTTGAAAATTTTATATGAGCTTTCAGATGTGGATCATCAGCTCTCAACTTCTGAGATTGCTGAGTTATTGGAAGAAAAATACGGGCTTAAGGTTTACCGGACTACCATTAATTCCGATATTGAGCAACTTCGGCAGTTTGGAATTGATATCTGTATAAACAAATCGACTCAGAACAGATACTTCATAGATGGTAGATTATTTGACGTGCCAGAATTGAAGCTACTGATTGATGCTGTTGAATCTTCCAAGTTCATAACTGAAAAGAAAAGTAAGGAATTGGTTGAGAAACTCGGGACACTTGCGAGCCAAAACAGTTCTACTGACTTAAAGCGGAATCTATGTATTGAGGGCAGACTTAAACCGGTTAATGAGCAGATCTACTATATCGTAGATGCTTTGAATGATGCCATTAATCAGGGCAAGAAGGTATCCTTCCAGTATTTCCAGTACAATGTAAAAAAGGAACAGAAGCTCCGTCATAACGGTGAAGTGTACGTCTTCAGTCCATATACGCTTGTTTGGAACGGCGACTATTACTATGTAATTGGATATTCTGATAAGCATCAAGATATCGGAAGTTTCCGTGTGGACAGAATCTATAAACAACCAAAGATAATGAAAGAGGATGCCATTCCGAGACCGGAAGACTTTGATGAAGCAGAATATGTCAAGACGATGTTCCATATGTACAGTACAAAACCGCAGATGGTTGAACTGATTTGTGATAATGACATAATGGATACAATCATCGATAAGTTTGGTGAGGACGTCAAGACTTATGCGTATAGCTTATCTTCATTCAAAGCAGAAGTTGAGGTTGCAACAAGTCATGTGTTCTATAGCTGGGTTTTTGGATTTGGCGGTAGAGTAATAATTAAGGGACCAGAGAGTGTAAAGCGTGAATACGCAGAGATGGTAAAAGCGGCAGCTGCCGGTTTATAAAAATATTTGGAATGAGATATACCAATGACTAATGAAAACTATACCATTCAGGTCTTAGCTGTTGTCAATGGAAAGAATACCAAGGGTACATTGACCTTGTCTCTTGACAAGTATGAATTCAACGGCACGCAGTAACCGATCAACTGGGAAAAAGCATCTTATACAAAAGGAACGACTAAAGTAAAATCTTTTATTTTTTCGTTTGAAAAGCCCAACGTTGCTATTTGCACTCCCGACCATCGTAGTCCGGCCTTTGTAATGGAACAGGCTCAGATAAATGAGTTTGTAGCAAAAGTGGCTGAGTTAGGTGAACGTGTCAAACAAATAAGAATTGCTGAAGAAGCAGAGAGAGAACGTCAGATTGCGGCAGAGAATGCAGCCCTAAAGGCGGCTCAGGAAGAACTTGTCCGTAAAGAGGCTTTTGAGGAAAAAGCACGGCGTGATGAGAAAGAACGTAAGCGCCTCGAAGCCGAAGAAAAGGCATGGTACGAAGAGGAAGAAAGTAAGCGAGCAAAAATTGAGATGCAACAAAAAGAAATTGATAAAAAGGTAGGAGAAAAGTCAATGGGAAATACTATTTCAAGCAAAATTCCTGATGGAGTTCTTTATGCTCCAGGTGCCGAACCGGCAGCTATTAAAAACCGTATAGATCGTCTATTTGAGAAACTTGATGAAGCATATCCAGATAAAGTTGTTATTGGACTTCATAAAGACCATAAAACATGGGGCGAGACGGTAACAGAACTTTATAGGCAACTTGGTTATCCTGATGGAAATGCCTTCCTTACAGCATACGGTTATTCTGTAGGAACAGGTGCTTCCGGTCGTCCAAGATCGGTTGATCCGGGTGCAATAATTGCGCAGTTAAAAGAGCTATATCCTGAAGGTACACCTATGTCCTCTAGTGATTTACAGAAAGCACATCCGGACATTCCTTGGAGATCTCTGCAAAACAGGTCAAACGAGTATTTCGGAATGGCTTTAACAAAGTACTTAGCAAAAGAAGGCATACTGACTTCAAGGCGGGCAACCGGTCCGAGCGGTATTAGTGATGAAAAGGAAGCGACTGAATTAGTTGAAACCTTAAAGAAACGTTATGAGGGTAAAGACAAGCCCACAGAGTTAAAAACTTTGATTGCGGATAATCCTGATTTGCCAATTTCAAGCCTAAACAGCGTCGTAGGTAAGTTGTTTGGGACAACTACTGCTGCATATCTAACTCAGAACGGAGTCCTTCAAAGCAGTAAAGGTGTTTCTGATGAGGATAAGCTAGTTGCTATTGAGAAAGCTTTGCTAGAAAGATATAAAGGAAAAGAAGAACTTCCTGAAAATGTTTCCCAGATTAGGCAGGAAAACAAAGATCTTAAATTATCTTCTGTTGAAGCCTTAGTAAACAAAGTTAAGGGCATTTCTGCAAAAGAATACTTTACGGCTCTTGGAATCCTGCTTGTTGAGAAGACATCAGAGGAGAAGCTTGAGGAGATTATTAGCGTTCTTAAGGAACGGTATATTGGAACTAGCAAAAAAGCATATACTATTTCGGACTTAACGACGCAGAATCCAGATCTGGCAATCTCGAACCTAAAAAAGCTAATAAAAGAGGTGCACGATAAAACTCAAACAGAATACCTTTTCTCGCTCGGCATTTTATCTGAATACGACTGGCAAGTCGCTGCAAGATTAGAGGAAGAACGCGTTAATGCTCAAAAGGCTGCACAGAGAGAAAAATTCAAGAATGATCTTCCGTTTGAAGAGATGTATAGGATGTATCTTGAATCTTTTAAGAAGCAGACTGTTGAGAATCATTTCTTTGATATCGATATACCTGAAAGAGCAGAGAAAGATAATTATTTTTTCAAATCGTATTATCGCGTTGGAGAAACAACGGAAACAACGCCCGATGGTTTCGTAATTAATCGTGGCGTCTCGTATGGAAAACCATATGTCGAATTGCATGAATATAATGGAAACGCAGAAGTAGTTGAGGTTCCGGATTGTGTTACAACAATTGGGAATCTGTCGACTTTTGCAAATGACAACATAAAGAAAATAATTCTTCCGGAAAAAGTCACAGGAGTTTATCTGAGAACATTTTCCGAAAATGTTAGAAAAAATATTGCCGATAAAGATGGACTGTGCATAGTCGGAAGATTTCTTGTGGATTACCTCGGAAATGCAAAAAGTGTAACAATTCCTGAGGGCGTTGAAGAAATAACTTTCTGTGCATTTGCCAGTAATACATCTATAACTGCAGTTTACCTTCCGAAATCAATTAAAGTGATTGGTAATCAGGCATTCGCAGGGTGTGATCACCTCGCTGAGATTGTTTTTAATAGCGAGACGGAAGAGCTTGATTACATAGATGACAATGCGTTTAGCGGTTGCTCAGCACTCAAAAAAATAAATCTTCCTAAACACATTAATAAATTGGGTGATGAAGCTTTTAATGGGTGCAATATTCCAACATCAAACGCTGGTTTTGAAATAGTAAACAATATTTTAGTACGCTACTCGGGTAATGACACGATTGTCAATGTTCCTAAAGGTATTACAGTTATTGGCCCGAATGCCTTCCATGGAAGACAGATTAAAAAGATCATACTTCCAGACGGCGTTAAGACCATATGTAATAGAGCTTTTAACAGTCTGAAATCCCTTAGTGAGGTATCAATCCCTGAGTCATTGGAAACAATTGAAAACAGTGCTTTCTCTTTCTGTGGAAAGTTGGAGAGCGTGGACCTGAGTGGTGTGATTAATATAGGCGCAGAGGCTTTTCGATATTGCTCTAGTCTAAAAGATATCGTGTTGCCCGAAAAATTAAAAGTACTTAGCTCTTCGGCATTTGCTGAGTGTGAATCCTTGAGAGAAATAACAATACCAGGCTCAGTGCAAAGAATAGGCGTGAGAGCATTTTGTGGATGTAAGAGCCTCACAAAGGCTATACTCCAAGAAGGAATCGAGGAAATTGGAGAAGAAGCTTTTGAGAACACTACGTCAATGGTTTCAATTAATATTCCGTCATCGGTTTCAAATATAGGAAAAGATGCATTCTTCCGCTGCAACTGCAGTAAAGAAATCGCTTTCCCTGAAATATTCTGTGAGAATAAGGGCTATTTTGGAATCCCAGACGATAATAATTGTTTCGTGGAAAACGGGATCTTGATTAGGTATGCTTCCGGAAGGGAAACCGTTGCGCAGATCACAGACGGTGTTGTTGTACTGGAGGACGGTTCATTAAAAGGTGTTTTCGGTGAATGGGGGTCTTCAGGTGTATCTCAAATTATTCTTCCGGACTCGGTAAGAGAAATTCATCATAAAAACTACGGATATTCGCCGAAGTTTAAGATGAACATTCCTTGTGGATATTTGCTCCAGAAACGCAAACTTCCGATTGAACCGCTGAAAACATTGCTTGGTTCTGTATGGAAATATGACGCGAGCATGATGGATTGGGTTTCAATTTTCATTTATCAGAACAACAAAAAGCTTTATGAGTATTGCACGGAGGCATTTGCAAAGGCTCCGAATGCATTTGTTACTTCTGCGCTTGTTACACTCGGTGATAAATGCAAGCCTAGCGATGTTGACAGAATTGGAGAGGCTGTATTTGATCTTCGCAAAGATATTGGTCAAGAATTCCTTGATAAGTTTTACGCTTTTGCAAAGGAACATAAGAGTAAAAAAGCGGTGTCTGCATTGGCTCCCTTTGTATCCTCTTCCGTTGGTGGAGAACTAAATGCGAAAAAAGAATACAAAAATGATATTGAAGAATTCTGCGATAAGAATTATGAAAAGCATGAGTTCGAGCGTATTATGCAGAAAGCCGGACTAAATGGAAAGGCTTTTGAAAAGTCAGGGATTAAGTATTCTGACAGAGATGAGGAAGTATCATCTTTTGTTTTGGAGTGCGCAATTCTTCCGTACGTTGGACAGTTAACTGAAAAACCGAGAAATATTGGATCATATAAAACGGATTATAGTACATTTAGCATCCTTGAAAACAGCGATATGATTGCGTCCAAATTTGAAAAAGCTTCTTTCGAAACATTCATAGATAATATATCGAAAAAAGCGGGCGGATACGATAAACCACAGATTTGGATTCCTGTGTGCAGATTTGGCACCGGTGATCAGGTCAAAGCCCTGATTTCTAGTATGAACGGTTGGACTGACTGGTATAGCTGCGGTTCGAGTGGCCGCATGGGCATTATGGTCTGCAGGGGCGCAATCATGCTCAGTGACTCAAGAGAAGCTATGATGTATGCTGAGAAATGCAAATGCCTTGATTATTACGCAAGATTAAGAGGTATGACGGCTGACACTATTAGAGATACCAAGCTTGCTGATTTTGGATTTAATGGCGATGGCAAGAAAATCTATGATCTTGGAAATACTATAATAGAGGCTTCAGTTGGGGATGATCTTACAATAATTCTTTTTGATACCACTGCGTCTAAGATTGTAAAATCATTACCTAAAAAAGGCAGCGATACAGCAAAATATGATGCATGCACGGCAGATTATTCTGAACTGAAGAAAAATGTAAAAAAGGTCGTTAAAACTCGTAATGATTTACTGTTTGAATGTTTCCTTTCAGGGAAGAAATTCGACTGTGCGTCTTGGACTACTGCGTATACTGAAAATCCGGTTCTCAACAAAGTTGCAAAACTGTTAGTATGGGCTCAGGGAAAACAGACTTTTACGCTTGATGATACGGGTACTATTGACAGTTTCGGCAATGCTTTCATTATTAATCCGACTGAAAAGATAGTGCTAGCACATCCTTTGGAAATGGAGGATGCGGATGTTGCCCGTTGGCAGAAGTACTTCACTGAACGTGGCTTAAAACAACCTTTTGAGCAGATTTGGGAGCCTAAAATCAAAGGCGAAGTTCGAGATAATAGATATACGGGCTGCATGATTCCGTACTATAGATTCCTTCATCAGGAAAAGCACGGTATCACAGTCCAGGATTACGATTTCCACAACCAGATTGAAATCGGACTCCAGGGTTGCAATGCAAGTATTGAACGGATTGACTGGGCAAGACATAGCATTGATGTAAAGGATAGATTTGAGATTAAATCCTTTAGCGTTAGGAGTTTAAATCGACGCACGAACCATATCATTTACTATCTTGATAAATGCACAATCTTCGGGCGAATCGAGCAAGATGATGACTCTTCTTTGCAAAATCTCGAAGGCTATACTGTTGCACAAATTGATTCTTTCCTAAAATTTGCAATAGAAAAAGGTAGCACAAAATGCACTGCGGTATTCTTGAATTATAAAAATGAGCATTTTGCGGATTTTGCAGACATTGAAGAGTTTACCCTCGATTTTTGATTAATGTAATGAGGAGGGCCGGTATAGGCCCTCCTCTGGAGAAATGCGATGACTTGTGAGCAAACAGAAAAAGCTGCAAAATTATCCAATAGGATAATCCATTTGGCTCAGAATACATTATTGCTGAATCTCAGGTTTATGGATTCGGCTATTTTCCGTTTGTCTCCTAAGGCTGCAGAGACAACATTAGCTACAGACGGCAGATATATATATTATGGGACAGAGTACATATTGAAGCGGTACAAATCCGAGCAAAATCAGGTCGTTAGAGATGTTCTTCATGTAATATTGCACTGCATTTTTCGTCATTCATTTGTTGGCAGTTCCATAGATATCCCTATCTGGAATTTAGCTGTAGATATATCGGTGGAGGAAGTCATTCGCTCTTTGAATATCCAAAATGTATTCACAAATAGCTCTAAGGCACAAGAGAAAATTCTTGATGATTTGCGCGGTTCTATGAAGACATTAAGCGCTGAACACATTTATCGCTATTACAAAGATAAAGGTATTGATTATGTTCAAGCTGAAAGAATAAGAGCTTTGTTTGTTAGCGATGATCATTCAAATTGGTACAATCCAGAAGAGCAACGACGATTGAGTGGTAAACAGTCAAACAATTCTAGTTCACAAAAGCAGGATGGTTCTTCGCGTCAAAAGGATGCGCCGTCCGGTGATAATTCCTCGCAAGCAGATGAAAACGATACTGCTACATCCCCCTCCCTTGAAACGTCAAAAGAAGAATTAGAAAAGGAATGGGAGTCTGTTTCGCGACGAATCCAAATGGATATGGAAACTTTTTCAAAGGATCGTGGAAGTCAGGCAGGCAATATGATTCAACAGCTTCGTGAATTAAACCGGGAGCGATATAACTATGATGTGTTTCTGAAGAAATTTGCGGTTATGGGCGAAGCAATGCAGATTAACGATGATGAGTTTGATTATATTTTTTATACATATGGGTTAAAGCTGTTCGGCAATGTGCCGTTAATTGAGCCACTCGAATATAAGGACGTTAAACGTGTTCGGGAGTTCGTGGTAGCTATTGATACATCAGGATCGACAAGCGGAGAATTGGTACAGCGGTTCCTTGAAAAAACATATAATATTTTAAAAAATACAGAGAGCTTCTTTTCAAAGATTAATCTGCATATTATCCAGTGCGATGCTGCTATTCAAGAACATATTAAAATAACAAATCAGGCAGAATTTGATGATTATATAAAAGGCCTGACTATAAAAGGCCTTGGTGGGACGGACTTTCGTCCAGTCTTCACCTTAGTAGATGATCTTATTGCGCAGGGGGAATTCACTCATCTAAAGGGAATGATTTATTTTACTGATGGGTATGGAGTTTTTCCGTCACAAAAGCCTACGTATGAAACGGCGTTTGCGTTTATACGGAATGAATATGATAATCCTGAAGTTCCACCTTGGGCAATAAAACTTGTCTTAAATAATGAGGATATATGAAGACGATAGTTTCAATTATCTGAAACAGGAAGGACGAAAACATGAATATCAAACAAGCGAAAGAACAGATTAAGTATGCTGTTAAGTCATACTTTACGAAAGATGAAAGCGGAGATTTTTTTATTCCTGTAGAAAGGCAACGCCCTATTTTTTTGATGGGCCCTCCGGGCATTGGAAAGACTGCTATTATGGAACAAATCGCCAATGAACTTGGTGTCGGCATAGTGACGTATTCCATGACTCACCATACTCGTCAAAGCGCCTTGGGGCTTCCTTTTATCGTTCAGAAAACATATGGCGGCAAGGAATATAGCGTATCTGAATATACGATGAGCGAGATCATCGCGTCTGTTTATAACAGAATTGAAAACGATGGAGCCAAAGAAGGAATCCTATTTTTGGATGAGATTAACTGCGTTTCTGAAACGCTTGCACCTTCTATGCTGCAATTCTTGCAATATAAGATCTTTGGAACTCACAGAGTACCGGATGGCTGGATAGTAGTGACTGCAGGTAATCCACCTGAGTATAACAGTTCTGTTCGTGAGTTTGATATTGTAACTTGGGATCGTCTGAAAAGAATAGACGTTGAACCGGATTTCGTGGTATGGAAGGAATATGCACATTCTAAAGGAATTCATCCCGCAATCATCACATATTTAGAGATAAAGAAAGATAATTTTTATTCAATTAAGACAACTGTTGATGGAAATCGCTTCGTGACTGCAAGAGGCTGGGTTGACTTAAGTGACATGATTAAGCTTTTTGAAAAGAACAGTTTCAAGGTTGATGAGACTCTTGTGATTCAGTACTTACAAGATCCACAAATAGCAAAAGATTTTGCAGTCTATTACGATTTGTTCCAAAAGTATAAGTCGGATTATCAAATCAATACTATTCTCAATGGTACAGCGTCAAAGGAAATTGTAAATAGAGCTGAAAATGCAAAGTTTGACGAGAGACTCTCATTGCTTGGTCTCATATTTGATGCATTAAGCAATAATACGAGATCGATTGTTTCAACAGAAGCTATGATGCGAATTCTGATGGGTACAATTAAGGGACTAAAGGAAAAAATCGTTATTGGAAGTGCTGAAAATACTATTACATCATTGAAAAAGGAATCGAAAGAAATAACGGAACATGCTAACAAGGCAAAACGTTCCGGAATGATGAGTGCCGAGGATGTAAAAGCGAACCTAGAGGCGTCGAAAGTACTTCAATATATGTCTCAGTCAATAGCAAGGAACAAGCCCCAAAACGGAGAAGAAGCGTTTAAAATTATTAAGCAGATCTTTGATACACAGAATGCTGCATTAAAGAAGAAGGCCGAAGTGACCAAAGCATATATTGATAATTCACTTAAGTTTTGCAATGCCGCTTTTGGTGCGGGACAGGAAATGGTACTGCTTGTTACTGAACTGACAGCTGATGCCAGTTGTGCTCATTTCTTGAGCCGATATGGAAGCGAACAATATTTCAAATACAATAAAGAGCTTCTGATAAATGAAAGGCAGATTGAAATCTTGAAGGAAATCGATGAACTAGATTTGTAATAGTATTCTATCAAGTTGGCTAATTTCATATTTGAAGTCACGAGGTGTTGCTAAATGGCGACACCTCGTTTTCGCTTTTCAAAAACCTATTGCTTTTTCGCAATAGTGAGTATAATTCTAAAAGTAACAGTTGTTACTGATAGAAGCTGACTGGAGGGAGCCACATGCGTTCCAAAGATACAACACTGAAGCAAGCAATATATGACTTCGTAAATGGATGGAAGAGAGATTATGATGCATCCCCATCGTTGAAGAAGATCGCTTCTCTCCATGAGTTCAACCCGATGATG
>ULOK01045261.1_pt1 | contig 28358 bp, 40 predicted proteins | sample 1952501 | NCBI WGS metagenome assembly ULOK01 (sample SAMEA4835601, study PRJEB28245) | human gut metagenome | biome: gut microbiome; material: fecal sample | place: Denmark | collected 2008
ATGACAAGTATCATGTTCTCTATAATCAGAACATGGACATTTCTTATCCTCTCCTGTATTATGACAGGGACACTCACCATTATTAATCTCACATCTTTTCAAGATAGCATTCACTATCTTATCATTAGGGTTGAGACACCAACCTTGTTTTCTAAATATCTGTACCATAATGCGGAGAAATGAGGTCCCGACCCCCAGTCAAATAAATGACCACTTTGTTTTCAAGACAAGTCCCAGTCCCACTGAGTTATCTCTCCATTTGCCTACTCAACTCTTTGAGATAGGACTTAGTTCAGGGCAGTCTATGAGGGAATTGAACCCTATCCACCTTCTTGACAGGAAGGTATGCAAAACCATTACACTTCATAGACTATTCTAATTATCCTATCTTCACAGACCAGATAATCTAATCTTTAAAAATCATGAAACAAAAAAAAAATTCCACCTTCAAAAGTACCCCCTGAGAGAATCGAACTCCCATTAAAGGCTTAGAAGACCCTTGCATTATCCATTATACTAAGAGGGCATTATGTTGTTCCAGCAGGAATTGAACCTACATTACTTGAGCCAAAATCAGGTGTAATAACCATTATACTATGGAACAATGTTCTTATCTCTAATCATGATGCAAAGATAAGTCAAATATTTGAGATATGCAAATCTTTCACTAATTATTTTCAAGATAGTACGAAAATACTCCAGAAGTGAATTAAGATAATGGGTTGAATCTTAATTCAAGATTCAATACCCATCAATTTATTAGCCCATTTTTCAGTATAAAAATGATAATAATTGTATTTTCCATTCTTCCAACAACATCCAATATAATTATTAAGCCAGGCATGTAGTATAGAGGGAATACCAATAACTAATAAATATAAAGGACCAAGTATCTTACTCTGTTTTACATGACCACATTCATGTTTTATAACTGCTTCCTTGTCAGTGTAATCTTGATTAATAAACACATATTTTCCAAGAGTTACACCACCCTTAGCTATTTGTAAATATACTTTAGCACCTACACTTCTTGAGTCATCATTCTCTATAACACATATTCTATTATCTTTAGATATAGACCTATAGATTATACCACACAAATTCTGTGGTAACTGCCACAGCCAAAGCAAACTACTTTTTAGTTTATTCATACCTTATATCTCTTTACATCCAACATTCTTGAGCTAACTCCTTGTGCATAGTATCTCCTGTCATTACTATTAACTGACACACAGATAGCACCTTCACACTTGACAATGTTTACATTCTTTATAACTTCTTCAATAACTCTTTTCATATATTTGTTTGTTTTTTAAAGTGTATAACAATCCCTTGAGCAGATTGGTTCTCTGCCAGAGTAAAGTTTCCAGTACCCCTACCATGATACTTCATTACAGGCGGTTAATCCCCAAGAGCACTTTACCCTCAACCTTTTCTCATATACATAGGTGTGCTACTGTAACTTATAATCAAGGCATTTTTTAGCAGGATTTTCACCTCATCCACAGGCATACCAGCCTTTATATAAGCTCCCTATTTATGGGAGAAGTGGATTACTACCCTGTCAGCTCCAAAGCCTGAACTTCTGCAAGGGACTTCTTTGGAGGAGAAATTAGATGTATAGTTCTAATTCTGGTGCAAACATACAAAAAATAAATGACATATCCAAATCTGGGGCTATTATTTATGAAAGTTTAACTATTGACTATATAATATGCTGTTCTTTTAAGGCTTTTAAACATCTTGCAGTCCATTCTACTAATGGTTCATCATTATCACAACTCATATATTGTCCAGTTTGGAATATAGAATGTACTATTTCATGTAGGACAGTAAGTTCAATTTCATCCTTTGAAAGTTTACTACCATCAGGCTTCTTTGTGCTAATAGTTATTACCCTTGAGGGACTCTCTGTTTCTCCAAATAACCACTTATCATTTTCATCAACTACTTCATCTACAAACTGTATTATCCAAGTACTCCCAAATAAATTATAGCTCTTCTCTTTCATACTTTTAATTTTTGGTCAAAGATAAGTATATAATAGATACTATCCAAATAATTTAATTTTTTTTTTTAATTTTTTTTTTGATTCATAGTCATGAGGGAGATATACACCAACCCCACCTCCCCCATCACTTAGCCAGTGGGGTTCCACCCCCTATGGTTAAACAATTTATTCATTAACAATTTAATCATTTACATTATGGACAATCAGTTAAAATTCCGTGAGACATTGACAGTTGAACAGTTTAAAGCAGCTCAACATGTAGACAAGATTCAAGTGAAACAGAATCCTAAGACCAACAAGCTGTTCTTCACATTTGGTGCTAAGACAGGAGCAGTTGCAGTGAAGGGTATTCCACAGCATCCTATGGTATCTAATGTTGAAGCACCTGATGGCACATCATTCTGGTTGCTGCATGAAGAAGGCACAGGTGGTGCACCAGTGTTGGCAACATTCTAAATGAAGGAGGGCTTTGCCCTCTTTCTGTTTTATTCTTCTAAGCATTAATAGTATCTTTTAAGCATTAATAGTTATGGACAAGATAATTTGGTTAGATGGTCATACATCAAGTATAGCTTCTGATGAAGCCTTCTCAAAGCAATATTCTGAGAATAATAAATGGTACATGAATCATGCTGGTTCTACATTTGTTTGGATGGCTAATTGTTGGATGGAGATTTAATCTCTGTCCAATATACCATTTCTCTTCCTGAGCATTAATAGTACTTAGAAGAATATTGTATGCTTTGAGTAGTCTTTCTTTATGCTTTAAAGACTATAAAAGAGTGCAAGAATGAATAGGTCTTAAATGTCCTTTCTCTATGCTTTCTTTCTATGTTTGTTGATAGTGTCAAAGTGTGGAAGAGTGAGTGTTGTTCTATAAAACCCAGCACACATTATGCCACATTTCAACACACAATAAAAAGAAGAAAGAGAGTAATGGAATAACTGGATTTACTGGTTACAATGTCAAACTAAACAGTGCTTAGAGTTACATTGGACCATAAAAAATGCTTATAATAAGCACACAACTTACATACCAATGGGCTAATTAAGGCAATCAATTGTGAACAATAGTAGCAGTTGACAGGACATATGCCATTAAAATATGTTAAGAAAGAACTAATAATTAAATAATAAGGATAAGATATTGAGTGATGTTACTTCATGTGTTGACCACTTAGGAGACCCAACATACATCCACCTGAAAGATGAAATAGTGTGAGTGAATGGCAGCCTGTAAGTCCTGCTTGAGACAAAAGTCAGTAGTGTTAAGACTCAGACATAATTATCAATAGAAGAGGTAAGTCAGAAATCCCAGAGGGACTCACATATATTAACCGAGTAAAGGAAACTTAAAAAGAAAGTCAGCCTATTTAAGGGATAGTACACCTCTGCAAGTAAATAAGCTCATATTAAAGGCACATTAGCTCAGTGGTTAGAGCATCATATCCAATGATTATTAAAGGTAGTTGGAATGAAGGTCACTGGTTCAAATCCAGTATGTGCTTCAATTATTAACAAATTAACTTATAAACTATGGCTAAGAAATACAACAGAAATAATTGTGACTCAAGACTTAGAGCTACAGTTACAGACCAATTAGGTAGAACAGTTTCACTGTTTGGAACACATGCTTTTGAATGGTCAATAGTAATTGCATCAGACAATAGCATCACCATGCAGACATTCTCCAAAGGAGATGTTGCAAGAAAAGAGTTCAATAAATATAAAAGAAAAAGATAATGGAAGACATGATAAATACTGAGAATGTAGTGACTATAATAATGGTCATTGCATTCTTTGCATGGTTGTTCATGAAAGACCAGAAAGGAGCAGGGGAATGAAGACAATCAAAATGATATTCAAGGGTATGTTATTATACATTACTATCCTTGTAACCATGATATTCATGATGGGTGTAGATAGTATTTATGACCAAGGATATTTCTTTTATGGTATAATGCTTGTGGCTGCACTTATATTTGTGTGTTATAAAACTATTAGTAAAGAAGAACTTGAGGTGCTTACATTATATAAGTATCTCAATGATTCAGATGAAGAACTTAAATAATCAATAAACTATGGTACGGACAATTTATGTGGTCTATACAGACCAAAAACTGGGTTATGCACAAACAAGAAGTATGAAACAATACATGTTCTTGTGTCCTTTTGATAATATCCAAGCAGGAGATATGATTAAGGACAAAAGATATTCTACTGCTATGCAGGTAGTAGGATGGGACAAGAACTCTTGTGAGGTTCAAAATGGTATCAAACTTAAGGTCATAGAGCCTTTCTTGTTGAATGGGAAGGTAATGAACCAATGTACTGGAAGTGATTTTGACATTGATAAACAAAGAAATAACATGGAAGAGAAAAGAAATGTTGCCATATCTCTTGAAGAAGCAAGGAAATGGTACATGGGTGATAACTATGCTCTTAGAGCAATTGCATTGAAGGCTTACTCTGAAAATGAACTGGCTGGTTATGATTACATGAAGGGTCAGATAAGCCTTATCAAGACTGCATGTGAATTACCTTATTCAGAAAGAGGCAAATGGGACACACTCCACAAATTAGCTATTATGGCTAAATACTACAATGGTGATTGGGAAATGAAAGCTGGTAAGACTGGTTATTTCATTGGCAAATCTTCTATGGGTGGTTCAGCAGTAGTACAACAGGTAAATCTGACTGATGGCATTGCAATCTATGAACACAGAACTGTACAGTATGCAGGTATTGTGTACTTCAAGAATGCACAGGATGCCAAGGAAGCAGCCAAACTGTTGTTTGATGAATTGAATTTGTTGTTTTAGGTATGTGTTTATATAAGGTTAATTAGATTGGAGTAGCTATGTTGTGAAACATGGCTACTAATTTATCTATAGTATCAGCACTGCATAGATTTGTAACTGCTGTAACTGGGGGAGGATGTAAGGTTCAAGTCCTTACCTATAGATAAATAAAATGCCCTCATAGTTCAGTGGATAGTAACAATTGTTTCCTAAACAATAGACAGAGGTTCGAGTCCTCTTGGGGGTACATCATTTTATTTATTGTTAAACTATTGATACAAGGGAGCTGGTATGTGAATATAGGCTCTTCATGGGGCATGATTTGGATTTGATTATTAATTATTTGGTAAGAGAACATGCAGAGACTGATGGAGAGACATCAAAACAATAACTGACAACACTTATAGAGTTGCTGCCTAAATTAGGCTAAGCAGCACTTGCTTTGAAACAGAAAGGTGCAAACAAAGGATTTCTTGCATAGATTAATGCAAGTGGTGGATTGTGTTGATTTCTGGTCAACCCCAGTGGATAACTAACCACATCAAAAATAGTAAGCATGTGTAATTCTTTTATTAAAGATTGGTAAGACAAGGGTTCGAGTCCCTTATGCTCCACCTGCATAGATTTCTTTGTTGAGGGTCTTTAGGATGGGTAAATAATAAGAACCTGAGTGCTGATAGGTAAGCTATTGAAGGGTGTTATGGGCTGTCAGACATTTCTACCTTGTAAATATAATAGAAATGCTCAAGAAGGTAATTATTAATACAATATATACACAAGATTATGATAGGATATGTACATTCAATGGTGGCAAACCAGTTGATAGTAATTATATAACTGAGTGGAAGAATATTGAACCTATTGTTGTTGAAGCTAAACTTAAAAAGAGATAATTCTAATAAACTATATATGTTGAACTAAAAAAAAAAAGCATGGAATTAGTATTTGAATGTATGTTAATTGGTGTAGTAGGAGGATTGTTAGGAATCTTCTACAGAAACTGTTTGAAGGTGGAAGACATGATATTCCACTGGTGGTATAAAATACTCAGGAATTGGGTAAGAAAATCCAATGGATATTGTGATGTAGAAGGACATCATGAACCTAATCTATGGTGGAAGTTCTGGGGCTTTGTAGCCTATCCTCTTGGTTTCTGTATCTATTGTAGTACTACATGGATTACATTCTTCTTATGTGCATTATGGTTCATTAACTGGCAATCATTGCCTGATTGGAACATGATAGTAATAGGAGTATTAGCTGCAACAGGTGTACAACATTTGATAGTAGCTTGTGCTTGTAGATTCCTAATTTATAAACACCCAGACTTAGATGTCTGATAAAAAAAAGAATGAAACTGATTAAATCAACAATCAAAAGAGACAAGTCCATTGGTGAATTGCCTCATGGCAGAGTAACAATTACAATGCAAGGTGAAGATGCAGAGAGTATTTGGGTAGCTAAAGATGAAGAGAATAAAGTGATGTATCTCTTGAATCATGCTTTTATGTTCTATCCTGTACCTTCTTGGGGAATGGAATTACCTCTTACATTAGGTTCAATAGACCTACATAAGTATAGAGGAGATACATTTGAGGAAACTCAATTCACAGTATGTGAGGAAGCATACAATGGCTTGAGTGACTTCTTGGATAAAGAAGGAAACTTTGATGTTGAGGGTTATATAACTTTTTGTAATTCAGAAGCAAATAAGCAATGACAACATTTGAGTATGGGAATGGCTATTTGCCAGAGATATGGTATTAAATAACTAAAGATATGTTAAATGTGAAAATATATTTGCATATATCAAACCTTTGACATATCTTTGCAGTGTCAAACAAATAAAGATAACAATTATGTCTAAATTAAATCCAAGTGTGAAACCAGCATCAAAATTTGATGATTCAAGATTAGCTGGTGGTTCTGGAGCTATGGCAGCTAAACAGAGTAATGTAGCATTATTGAGAAGAGCAGTATTAGCTAATCTTCTTTGGGAAGATGTTGCATATATGGATGGCAAGAAGGTAGCAGAAGAAATTCAAAGATTGATACCTTTGTGTCCTGCTGTTGATGTATATAATATTGCTCTTGAAGCAAGGTTAATGCAGAAGCTGAGACATACACCTCTGTTCATAGCAGTAGAAATGTGTAAATATCCTGAACACAAGCTGTTTGTAGCTGACTTGTTACCTAAGATTATTACAAGGGCTGATATGCTTACAGATTTCTTGGCATTATATTGGAAAGATGGTAAAAAGCCTATCTGTAACCAAGCTAAGAAAGGATTGGCAGCAGCTTTTCATAATTTCAATGAATACAAGTTTGCTAAATATGACAGGGATGCAGCCATTAAGCTAAGAGATGTTATGTTCTTATGCAGACCTAAGCCAAACAATGATTATGAAACTAAGCTGTTCAAGAAGATAGCTGACAGGACTCTTACACCACCTGAAACATGGGAAGTATTACTTTCTGCTGGTGAAGACAGGAAAGAGACTTGGACTAAACTAATCTTTGAGAATAAGATTGGTGGTTTGGCTATGTTGAGGAACATAAATAACATGAAGAAGGCAGATGTTGATAGAAGAGTTATTGTTGAGGGATTGACAAAACTCAGGTCTTCAATGTTATTACCTCTTGACTTCTTGAAGGCTAACAGGATGAATCCTGAGTTCAGTAGAGATATTGAAGATGCTATGCTTGAAGCATATAAGAATCTACCTAAACTTCCGGGTAAAACCTTGTTTATAGTAGATGTCAGTGGTTCTATGGGTAGTCTTACTTCTGGTAACTCTGCATTCAATAGGATGGACCAAGCATGTGCAATGGCTATGTTAGCTATTAATCAGTGTGAGGACTATGAACTTGTTACCACAGCAGGTAATGATGCAGCAAGAAGGCAAGCATCAGAGCACATCAAGTATCCTCAAAAAGGATTTGGTGTATTCAATCAGATTATGGAAACCAGACACAGAATTGGTGGTGGGGGTATCTTCACTAAACAATGTCTTGACTGGTGTAGAAACCAATTTAAAGGAACCAAGTTTGATAGAATCATCATATTCTCAGATTCACAGGATATAGACTTCCACTATAATAAGTCTATCCTTCCTGAGCCTTTTGGTCAGTACAATTACATTTGTGATGTATCAGCCAATATAAGAGGTGTGAATTATAGAGGTAGATGGACTGCTGAGATTTCAGGTTGGTCAGAGCATTTTCTCACTTACATTGCAGCTTTAGAAGGCTTGCAGAATAAGTTTGAGGAACAATAAAAACAAATGTTGTATAGTGTATAATAGACTTACTTCAAACTAATATGGAAATAGTTTACCAAAACATTAGTCTGTTAGTTGTTCTTACAACATTTTTAAAACTTAAAAATGTCATTAGTGTGTTACAGATTTACATCAGTAATCTTTTAAATTATCCAGATAATCTGTTAAATGTTCTATGACATTTGCTTATAAGACATCATTAGTGAAGCACAGAGTTACTTCATAAAATCGGTTATATTTTGCAATACACTCTTTGCACTATTCTATGATGTCTTTTTCTTATGGAGGGATAGCTCAGTTGGTAGAGCAGTATAAATGAAAATTACACTTTGTTCAATGTTCCACAGCAGTGTTGGTGTAGAATAGAGTTACTTCAAAAAGCATGTTGAAAGCTACGGGTCATTGGTTCAAGTCCAATTCCCTCCACAAATTAAATAACAACCAGAGGTGGGTAGAATGCAACTACTTATTGTATATCTTATGGGTTTGGCTCTTAGTATTAATGAGTAGGTTGATATTGAGGAAGTTATGGTTGTTATTTTAAAGTTAAAATGGGGATGTGGTGGAATAAAGCAAGTTTTATCCTCTTACAGTTGTTCTATGGAAGCATTAGTGGTTTGTGAGAGTTACTTCAAGGTTTACACAATTATTTAGGGAATAATCTTATGTTGGTTCGAGTCCAACCATCCCCACACAAAGATTAGTGATATACAACACTTACTTCATATTATGATTATATATTGAATTTTTAAGTAAGAAAGGAGTAGATTTTATATCAACTTTAGTTCCTTCAATGGAACACAATTTAAAAGGTGTTGTAGAATATTCTATCTTTTAAAGGCTATCAGTTTAATTACTGGTAGCCTTTTCTTTTTATGCACATTCATGTGATAATTAACATAGTGTTTTACTAAAAAAAAAAACAATGAAAAATGAAAAGAGTGGAGCTGAGAGCTTCGCAGAAAACATGAGAGAAAAATTAGGTCTTAACAGTCCACTTCCCAAAGAAGTAATGGATAAATTAAGAGAAGGTGTAATTGACCTTGGCAAGAAAACAGGTGATACTGATGCAGAAGATGTGTTGGATAATTGCCTGATTGAGTTGAAAAGATTAAAAGACCCTCAAAGCAAAGCTATAGTAATTACTTACCTGCTTGGCACTCTGCCTATGGACTTGCAGAAACTCATTGGAGACCAACAACAGAAGATTGTTGTAGGTATTGCAGCTAAGAATTTAGCAGGTGAAGGTCCAGAAGCCATGTTGGGTATGCTTCTTATGGGAGCTATGCTTGGTAATAAAGATTCAGATGAATAATGAAATCAAAGTAAGTCTCAGTGTCACATTACAAGGTAGTGTGATGCTGAGCCAAGAGCAGGCTAAAGCTCTTGAGGAAGAAAAAGTAGGCACAGGTTATGACACTTTCAATATGAAAGTAGAAAGTCTTGAAGGTGGTAAGAAAGATGCTAAAACTATTACTGTAAAGACAAGAAAGTGTAAATCTGCTGGTCAGTCTCTTAATCTTAGTATGGATGCTTATGACTACATGACAGGGAAAGAAGCTCCTTACTTTGTGAAAGCAAAAGATTGGGAGAGACTTACCAAGAAACAGAGACTTGAAGCACATCTTAAAAGGATTGTAGAAGGTCTTGGTGGAGTGAGTTATACCTACACTGTTCATGATAACTAAATTATTTATAGTGTAGGTAGTATGTTATTTGTATCAATTATAGTAGGATTGTTAGGTATTATCTTACTAATAAAGACTTTTGTTAGGTACCACCCTTATTTTGACTTAATCACAAGCTATAACAAGTATATACTATTGCTATGGTATGATAAGGATGGTGGAAGAACTTACATAAAACTATTGGAAATATGAGCAAAGGGAGAGTTTTAACTAAGAAGAAGTGGAGAAATGGGCAAAGAAGAAAACCAAAGAATACCTATAGAAGTTTCAAGTTTCCAAGAACAAGCAGGTTCCATAAAGAGTTTGATGGAGTTCACTTATCTATGAGAGATTCTTGGAAGATACCTATTGATTTAGAATGGACAAAGTATTAGAATTTATGATGAATATAATTAAAGGTTCAATATGGATAGTGGCATTCATATTAGGAATTAACTTATCTTTTGAGATGATTTCACAAGCCAACACAATGGAGAACATTGTAGGGTTCTTCTTATTAGTATTAATATTCTTGGTTTCCTACAAGACCAAGTGTTTTACTTCTATTAAAATGAAAAAGAAAAATGACTGAGGAAAAGGTAAAGAAGGGTAAAGAGCTTCTTGAAAGGCTCAACAAACTTAAAGACCAGAAAAGTAGATGGGAAAGAGGAGTGTGCTTCTTTATAGTTGAAATTTCTGATTCTATAAGATATAATGGAGCACAACATACCTATAGTGTAGATGATTCCTTTATCAACTTTGATGAGGTCAAGCTTCTTGCTATAGCCAAACTTAACAGGAGAATTTCAGAAGTCCAAGAAGAGTTTGATGAGTTATAAGAAATAAACTAAATGTCTAATAATAAATTTAAAGAAAACATGAAAAGTAAGTTTTTAATTGGGCTGTTAATAGCCTTTATGGGGATGGTAAGTCTATCATCTTGTGAGAGAATTGATGCTGGACATGAAGGTATTAAAGTAAGCCTTTATGGGGATGATAAGGGAGTTGGAGAAGCTGCTCTTGTCACTGGTAGAGTGTGGTACAATCCTTTTACTACTGAGATATATGAGTATCCTACTTATGTGAGAACAGTAGATTATGCTCCATTTACAGTTAATGCCCAAGATGGGTCTGAGTTTACAGTTGACCCTACTGTATCCTTGAAGATTATGGATGGTAAGTCTCCAGAAGTATTCAAGAAGTACAGAAAGCAGCTTGATGATGTTATTACAGGAACTCTGCTTAACTATGTAAAGGATGCCTTTAGAATACAGCTCAATAGTTTTACTACTGATTATATAGTAAGTCATAGAGATAGTATAGAGAAATCCATTGAAAAACATCTTAGTGAAGCATTGCATAAGGAAAACTTTCAGTTGGAACAGTTGACATCTGGTCTCAAATATCCTCAGACCATTGTAGATGCTGTAAATGCCAAGAATAAGGCTGTGCAGGAAGCAATGAGAGTGCAGAATGAAGTAGCTGTAGCTAAGGCTGAGGCAGAGAAGTTAATTGTAGCTGCTAAGGCTGAGAAGGAAGCTAATCAACTTAGAGAACAAGCTCTTACTCCAGCAATTCTTGAGAAGATGTGGATTGAGAAATGGGATGGAAAGTTACCAGTATATGGTCAAGTTCCTACAATATTTAAAGACATAAGTAAATAGTCATGACTTGGTTTATTATTGGTATAATTCTTACTATAATAATAGTGGATATTATGAAAGATACCCATTTTAAACGCTATAATGGGATGAAGGTTGTGGAGGAGTCTGAGGTAAGAATACCCTTGTGGTTTTTTATCATGATTATTCTTGTTGAACAAATTCCTGTTCTTAACATTTTACTGTTTTTGACTTTTCTTGTAGCATATTTCATATTTTCCAATATGAAGCCAGAAATGTATCTTGTTAAGTATATCCCAAGTTTAAAGGGGGAGACTTATGTAGGAAAGATTGTGATTAAAATTAAAAAGCTCTTATGCACTGAAATATAGAGCTTTCTTTCAAGTTATAGTATGAAACAAAAAGTAATTAATATTCTTATGCTCTTACTTATTGGTGGTCTATATGGTTTATACTATATGGACTACCAAGAGGAGCACAAGGAACCTGAAAAGGTGGATGTGTTGAGATTGGAACAACCAGAGTTCTTACTATCAGAGGCTCCTGATGATTATCTTATGGAGGCTTTAGAGTATTATAATGTTAAACATAAGAACATTGTATATGCTCAGGCTATTCTTGAGACAGGTCATTTCAGGTCTAAGGTCTGCAAAGAGTACAATAACTTATTTGGACTCTACAATAGTTACAAAGGTGATTATTACAAGTTTGACCACTGGAGTGAGAGTGTGGTTGCCTATCTCAATTACATACAATATAGATACAAACCCCCGGATGATTACTATCAATTTTTGATTAAAATAGGTTATGCGGAAGACCCGCAATATGTAGAAAAACTAAAGAATATAGTAAAGAGATATGGATAGAGAACAGGCTCAGGAAGAGATAATGAATATAAGGAGTAATTCTATACTCTGTGAGTTACCTACTTCCTTTGGTAAATCTAAGATAGGCATTGATTTGGCTTTAAGGGATAACCCCAGTAGCATACTTATAGTAATCCCAAGATTAGTCTTGATAAATAACTGGAAAGAGGAGTTTATCAAATGGGGACTTGAATCTTGGCTTGAAAGAGTACAATTCAGTACTTATGTAGGATTGAATAAACATGTAGAGGAAGAATGGGATGTAGTCATCTTTGATGAAGTGCAACACATGTCAGAAAGATGTAGAGAATTTGTATCTACAATGGAGATACATCATTCTATCATGCTTTCAGCTACAGTTACCAGAGATATGAAGTGGGAACTTGGTCAGTTGTTTCCTGATTTTCAGTGTTATACAGTGAAGATGAAGGAGGCTATAGACAATGAAATCCTTCCTGACCCAAGAGTGTTCCTTATCCCTCTTGAACTTGATAATACACATGCTGTACATACTGTGATTGAGCATCCTAAGGCTAAGATTATCAAAGAATGTCTATATAAAGATAGATGGTCTTACTTAAGGGATAAATCTATTCAGGTGCATATTAAGTGTACTGAACTACAGTATGTGATAGAGTTAGGAAACAAGATAGAGTTCTGGAAGAGGCAATATATGAGAACAAGAAATGAAGGAGTAAAGACAAAATGGTTATTCCTTGCAGGTCAAAGGCTCAAATTCCTTTCACAATTAAAGAACCCTATTATCTTATCTCTTCTGGAGAAGCTGAAATCAGAGAGGGTACTCACATTCTGTAGCTCTATTGAGCAGACAGAAATATTAGGGGAAAACTGTATTAACAGTAAGAACAAAGAATCCTCTATGGTACTTGATATGTTTAATCACAAGAAGTTGGACCACATTACAGCATGTAATATGCTGAATGAAGGTATGAACCTTGTAGATTGCAGAGTTGGTTTATATGCTAATCTGAACAGCAGTGATATTATCATCAAACAAAGATTGGGTAGAATACTCAGGCACAAAGACCCCATCATTATTATCCCATACTTTAGTGGTACAAGGGAAGAGGAGTTAGTTGAGAAGATGCTTGAGGATTATAATCCAGAGTTGGTTGTGAAAACAAATTTAAGTGAAATAAAAGTATGAGAAACAGAGTTAAAATTACTAAAGCAAGCTATATTGTAAATCCTGAGAAGAAGGTGGTAGTTTGTGTTCTGGAATGTGATATGCAGTTACAAAAACATCCTGCATGGAATGATATTTATCCCAGAATGTGGGCTAATCTTCCACTTGTAGACCTCGATGGCACATTCAAGGTAAGAGCCATTGCAAGGTGCAATGAGGAAGATGCCTTCAATGAAGAGGTAGGTAAGAGGATTGCAGAATCCAGAGCAAAGGGTAAAGCATTTGCTACTGCTGCAAAGGTTTACAAAGAAATTGAGAAATATTTCTTGAACTGTGTTGCACTTGTGAATGAATCTGTGGAGGCTTGTGAACAGACTGTGAAAGTTGAGGAAGCTCATGTTGAATTGCTGATTGGGTAGTAGTATGACAATCTCATTGAATGACAAGGTTATTAAAAAGAGTGGGGTTTCTCTTGGAGAGGTCTTGCTTATGATAGCTATTCAAAACAATGTAGATTTCAATGCTGCTGAAAGTGAGTTGAAGAAAAAAGGACTTATTAGTACAAGTTATGATAGGGAAACACATCTTCCTGTAGGGTTATTTGTTACTTCTACAGGGAATAATGTGGTAAATAATATTATTCTTGACTCTGATAAGTCTGTGGGGACTGATGACTTCAATCAAAGAATTGAAGCATTAGTACCTCAACTTCAATCCATTTATCCAGAAGGAAAGAACTTTAACAATCAGTATTGGAGAGGGAATAAAACTGACATTAAGAGGAAGTTACAGACTTTCTTTAAGAAGTATGGGAATGATTACACTGATGAACAAATCATCAATGCAACTCAAGCCTATGTTTCTGGCTTCAATGGAGAGTATAAGTTCATGAGATTGCTTCAATATTTCATTTGGAAAGAAGAGGTAAAGGATGGTACTAAAGTACCTATCTCAGAGCTGGCTAATTACATTGAGAATGCTGGTCAGGAAAGTGACCTCACTGATAATTGGACATCTACATTAAATTGATATGGAAGAGAAGGATTCATTTGATAGGGCACTGGAGAAGTTAATACTCCGAAGACAGAGGATACTGGATGGCAAGATAAATTGTATTCCATTGTCTTTCCCAAGATTAAGAGTGTGGCTCCCAGGAATAGAGAAAAGAAGGTATAACATTATTACTGCAAATCAAAAGGTTGGTAAATCAAAACTTGCTGACTATATGCTTGTTTATGAACCCTTCTTCTATGCAATTGAGCACCCTGACCAACTAAGGTTGAAGATACTCTATTTTACCCTTGAAATGGGTAAGGAAGAAAAGTTCTATGAATTCTTATGTCACCTGTTATTCAGGCTTGATAGAATAAGAATAAGTCCAACTGACTTGAAGAGTACTTCTGCTGATAGACCAGTTCCTCAAGAGATATTAGACTTACTTGCATCTGAAAGGTATGTAACATATATTCAGAAGTTCAAGGAGACTATAATCTATATTGACTCTGAGAGAAATCCTACAGGAATCAACAAGTATTGTAGGAATTTTGCTTTGAGTAGAGGAAAGTTCCACTTCAAGAAGGTTATCATGAAGAATGAAGCTGGACTTGAGGAGGAAAGAGAGGTTATAGACTTTTATGAACCAGATGACAAGGATGAATATGTTGAAATTATCTTAGACAACTATTCAAATCTGATGTCAGAAAGTGGTATGAACAAAATGCAGACTATTGAGAAGATGAGTAAGTATTTCATCACTCAGAGAGACCAATTTGATTTCAATATCACTGCAATCCAGCATCAAGCTCAGGCTCAGGAAGGAATTGAGAATCAGAAGTTGAATAAGATGATGCCTTCATCAGATGGTCTTGCAGATTGTAAGACTACCACCAGAGATGCAAATCTGGTGCTTGGTTTATATAGTCCATTTAAGTATGGTCTAAGGGAATATGAAGGTTATGATGTGACCAAATTCAAAAACAATATAAGGTTTATGCAGGTTATTGAGGATAGAGATAATGGAGCAGGAGGTCAAATATGTCCATTGTTCTTTGATGGAGCAGTGAGTACATTTACTGAGCTTCCACTACCCAATAATAAGCCTGAACTGGAAAGGTGTCTTGGATATATTGAGACAGTTGTAAGAAGGAGGACTAACTATACTTTCATGAATGTCTCTATAAGAAAAGCCAGAATAAGGAAGTGGAAGATGAATTTGCATAGGTTGATTAAATTGATTACCTTTGCAGACTAAATTTTTAAATAAGAAGAATGAAAGCATTGATTTTAGCTAAGTCAGGCTTTGGTAAATCAACCTCTATTGGAGAGATACCAGAGCTTGGATTGAAAGGGTTAGACCCTAAAGTGACTTATTTGATAAGTTGTGTGAATAAGCCCTTGCCTTTTAGAGGGGGTGGAAGTAAGTATCAAGTTACTACTCTTAAGGAGATTGGTAAAGGTAACAGGATTATAACCAATGATGCGAAAGAAGTTGCTCAAATCATTGAGATGTTAGCCAGTCCTCAATCCCCATTCACCAATATAGTACTGGATGATATGAATTATATCAGTCAGGATTTCTATATGAAGAATGCAATGAAAGGTGGTTGGGACACTCCTAAACAGATTGGTTATGGAATGGGGTTAATCTTTGATGCAATCAATCTTGTGCCAGAAAATAAGAACATGATTTGTCTTGCTCATTATGAGGAATATAAAGACAAGAATGGTGATAGTATCTCTTATAAATATAAGAGTACTGGTAACATGGTTGATTCATATATTACTCCTGAGGGTAAGTTTGAAGTGGTTCTTTATGGTAAATCTTCCTTTGATTCCAAAGAGAAGAAATCCATCAGAGAATTTGTTACCAATGATGATGGAGTATATCCTGCAAAGAGTCCTGTTGGCATGTTTCCTCTATATATTCCCAATGACTTGGGTCTTGTAGTTGAGAAAGCACAGGAATATTATGGATAGGGATGAAGTAGTCAGGATTAGTAGGCTTGTAGCCTTTGGTGGACTGACTGGAGAAGATGCTGCCAATCTTCTATTAGATTATTGCACTGAGCATGGTAAAGACCCTAAATTGTCTGTAACTTTTATACAGACTATTATGGGAATAGGTATGCTCCAGCCATATTTAATGGAAGCATTAGAGTATTATGAGAAGAAGTACACCATAAATAAATTACAAAGTAAACCCAATAATATGGGACAAAGACAAATAATTTTAATAAATTAAACATTATGAATAGAGAATTATCAAGATTTGAGCTTGCAATTGTAAAGAGAACAGCTCAGAACACTAAGAGTTTGAGAACCAAAAGAGACAAACTTGTAGAGAAGATTGAGAAAGCACAGGAAGAACTGGGTGTAATCAATGAAGCCATTGAAGGCTTTGAAGCTCCTATCAAGACTATGACTGGTGGTTTCACTTCTGAGGAAGTTCTTGCTGGTATCATGGCAGTAGCAGAAGCAACAGAAGCAGCTCCAGAAGGAGAAGTTTCAGAAGAGGTTGTAGGAGAGGTAGAAGTACCTGCATCTGAGGCAGTTGCATTGGCAGAAGAGGCAGCACCTGCAAATCCATTTGGAGAAGTGGCAGATGAAATGCCTTTCAAAGATTAATCACGTAAAATCAGTAATTTAAGATGAAGAATTTAAACAAAAGTTTCATGGCTGTTAAGGTAGGTAAAGAATCAGTTGAAGGTTCTTTCAAGATGTACAAAGGTATGGCTGCATTCAATATTGTAGCTGTAAATCCTACTAAGGCAGAATTAGAAGCTCTCACAGGTAGAGAGATTGAGAATGAGCCTGAATATGTTGGTAAAACTGATGAAGGTAAGGAACAAGTGAGAGTAGTATTCTATGGTAAGACTGCTCCTGATGCCAAACTGAACAATGGTATTGAAATGCTTATTCCTATCAGCTTTATGCTGACTAAGGATTACAGGGTAGGTCAGACCAGTGGTAAATATCAGATTATTGATAAGTTTGGTAGAACTGCTTGGGCTACAAAGGAGGAAGTACAATCCAAAGCTATTCCTCAATACACTTCTGGACCAGCCAATATCAGTGCTGACTACAGACTTGCATGGCAAGGTGAGGAATTCTTGATTGATTTCCTTATTCAGTGGTTGAATATTCCGGGTCCTGCTGTATATAAGGACAAGGTTTGGGTGATGAAAGAGAACACTGATGACAGTGAAGTTTCTCTTGATATGGCAGCTCTATTCAAGGGTGATGTAAAAGAGCTTAAAGAGCTTGTTACTCTTGCTGCTGCTTATACAGTTAAAGGTGCTGTAGGTATCAGAACTGTGGATAATGAAAATGGTACAAGACAGTATCAGGCTGTATTCACAAGGAAGTTTGCAAAGAATGCTGTAACAGATTATAGCAAGATTGATGCTGCAATCACAGAGTTCCAGAATGCAGGTGGTGCTCCGGGCACTGAGTTCTCAACTCAACCTTTGCATGAAAATGTAGTAGAAGCTACAACTTTCACACCTGCTGCTGAAAATGACCCATTAGGAGCAGCAACAGCTCCTGCATCAACTCCTTGGGGTTAATAACATAAAGATTTAGAACTATGGCTATTAGTATTGGTAAACCTAATATCAGATTAGAAGAGATTTTATCAAAGGTATCAGAATTAGACATTCTGAACCATTATTTTGGGGTAAGTAATGTTCCCTGTATTATATCAAGTCCATTAAGACCTGATAACCATCCATCCTTTGGTTTTTATAGCATAGATGGTCAGAAGATACATTGGACAGACTTGGCTACAAAAGATAAAGGAGGAACATTTGATTTATTAGGTAAGTATTGGGGGGAGAGTTACAATGATGTGCTTGCACATATTTGGGAGGACTTATCCAAGATTACTAAGACTAATGGCTATAGTGCCTTAGGTAAACCTAAGATTGTCACTACTAAGGAATACAGTTCCAACCTTGATTTACAATGTAAGACAAGGGAATGGAGAAAGTATGACCTTGAGTATTGGGCTTCATTTGGTATTACTTTAGAGTGGTTGAAGTATGCTGACATTTATCCTATATCCTATAAAATAATCATAAAAGGAGAATCCAGAATGGTCTTTCCAGCAGATAAATATGCTTATGCTTATGTAGAATATAAGGAAGGGAAAGTCACTTTAAAGATATATCAACCATTCAATCAAAAGGGATATAAGTGGTCCAACAGACATGATAGGTCAGTAATTAGCTTATGGACTAAAGTACCTGAATTTGGGGATAGGATATGTATCTGTTCCTCAATGAAGGATGCTTTATGTCTATGGGCAAACACTGGAATACCAGCTATAGCCATTCAAGGAGAGGGTTATGGTATCAGTGATACTGCTGTTAATGAACTCAAAAGAAGATACAAGGAAGTATTTATCTTATTGGATAATGATAAAGCTGGTCTCATAGATGGAGAGAAACTATCAGCATCCACTGGGTTTACTAACATAGTATTGCCACAATTTGAAGGAGGAAAAGATGTCTCTGACCTCTATAAAACAATAGGAGACAAAGAACAATTCAGAGAAATAATTTTAAGCCTATTTGATAGGTAATGTTTTATCACTAAAAAAAAAATCATGGAATTTAGAAAAGTAACCATCATCAACAACAAAACTCAGTCTCAAAAAGTTATTCAGGCATCTTCTGCAACTACACTGGGTGAGTTGAAAAGAGAAATGAGAGAAGCAGGTATTGAATTTGAAGGAATGACATTCTTTGAGGGTCATTTGAGGGCAGAATTGAAAGATGATGCTTCTATCCTTCCTACCAATATTCCTTACAAAGGACAGGTAGTAAATGATTTGACATTCCTGCTGACTGCACCTGAAAAGAAAATCAAGTCTGGTGCAATGTCAAGGTCAGAAGCCTATAATGCAATCAAAGCAAGAGGCTTGCAGGATGAATGTGTAAAAAGATTCGGAAAGAACTTCACTATGTGTAAAACTCAGGACTTGATTGACCTGTTGAGTGAAGGTGGTGCTCCTGCAAAAGAGGAGAAGAAAGAGGTTGTGAAAGAAAAACCTGTAAAGAAAGAAGTAGCAAAAGAACCTGTAAAGGAAAAGAAAGTAGTGGAAGCTACTGCCACTTCTGAGGGTAATGTTGCTGGTGCTCTTGAAATCTTACTTGAAGACCTTTATGGTTCTGATGTAATTGAAGAGGGAACCTATGACAGGGCTATGGCTGTATTGAAAGGTACAACTTATTCTGCACCTGAAAAGATGTCAAAGGCAGAAATCAACAAGATGTTTGACTTTGTTCATTAAGTAGAAACCAGTGAGGGAGGAGGCTGAATAAGCCTTCCCCCTCATTTTTTTTATTATGCAATGACCGAAGAAATAAAGAAACAAGTCCATGAACTACATAATAGTATCATGGAAAGACCAAATCAAATCTTGCAGTTCTTTCAAGACTTCTTTGGTGAAGGGAGAGTAGAAATGCAAGGTTTTCTGACTGAGGATGAACTATATACATACCTTAGTGTAAATCCCTTGGGAACATTTATAGAATGGGGAAATATAACAGATTCTTCTGCTTATCAAGATATGAATAGAGAAGACCGAGAGATAATAAATCTCTTTTGGACAGCAGAAGGTGCTAATAATGAAACTGTTACAAGTGATTCTGCATTAACTAAATACTTCTTGCCAGTAATAAAGGAGAAGATTGCCAATACTATGTTCAACAATCTGTTTATTCTTATCTATTTTCCCACAGTAAGGATTACAAATGAATATGATAAGTATGTGGATATTAAGGATTTATGGCTTAAAGTTCCTTTCAATTGGAATGGAAAAGGTAAAGGATATTTTGGAGTGAACAGGTCTAATTATCCTCTTAACCATTTCAAGGGTGGATATATGCACAGTCATGTATTTTCTATTCCAACAAGTAACTTTGAAAACTTTCAAACACCTTGTACTGGTAGAGGACCTATCAACTCCTCTCTTTCTACATTGGCTATAGGATATGATGAAGCCATTTGGCAGTTATTATGTCTGGAGCTTGACAGGTATGTAAGAGTAGAATCCATTGATGGAGTTCCATACCACAGGCTTGAGAATATTCCTGCACCAGAGATGGGAGATGCTGAGGATAGATTTTCTATGCAATCTCTTAGAGGTATGGTTCCTTGGAACACTCTCTTTGGAAGAGAACAATTCAGACCATTCATTAAACACCTTCTGGAGACTAAGAAGATTAGGTTCAACTATGTCAATGGAAGTTATGGGTTAGGAATGTCTTTCATTGATACAGTAGTTCTTATCAGCAATGAATTTATCAGTTGGTATAATACTGAGTATAACAAACATACCTTTGACATTAGTTATGCTGACCTTGTTAGCAGTGGGGTTATCAATGAATGTATTATAACTAATGGTAAAGTCTATGTGCCAAAGCCAGTCAGAAGAGGTAGTAGTGGTGACTATCAGAGATATGTAGGAAGGAAAATCTGCACATTCAAAGGTAGGGATATTACCTTGACTATTGATGGAGTATTGTCCTCAGAGGAGGAATCTCTCAATAGAACAAGGATACTGAATTTACAATATATTGAAGCTATTGTATGTAGCATATTGAGAATATTAAACTATGGATATGGAAGAGAAGAAAGAAGTGAAACCAGTACTGGAGTTAGTCCACAGACAAGATATATTTAAGATTGTCATTCCAGCAGAGGTTGAGAAAAAGATAAGATTTTTATGCAAGAACATCTGGGATGTAGAATGGTCAGGTGTATTGTTTTATAAAGTTGAGGGAGCTTTTGAAGATAAATCCCTAACTATCAGATGTGTAGATTTGTTCCAAATGGACATTGGTACAAGTGCATACACTGAGTTCAATGTGTCTCCTGATATGGCTACATACATGGTAGACCATCCTGAGTTATTGGAAGAGGGTATATATCAAGGATTAATCCACAGCCATAATAATATGGCTACTTTCTTTAGTGGTACTGATACTGCCACTTTGAGTGCAGAGGGTAATGATATGGCTCACTTTGTATCATTGATTGTAAACAATGCAGGTAAATATACTGCTGGTATTACAAGGAAGTATAAATGTATCCAGACTGTATCTGAGAAATATACTTATCCTACTTGGAATGGTGAAGTGAGAGAGGGAGTAGATACTTTTGATATTGAAGAAGAGAAACTTGAATGGTTCAATTTGGATATAGTATTTGAGAATGCAACTGATGACTTTGAGACTGAAATGATGGAAAGAATCAAGGAAATCAAAGAGGCTAAGAAGAAGGTTGTAACTCCTATGTATGGTGGTGGGAACTATCCCCAATATGGTTATAATTCCTATAAGAAAGATACTACCCCAACTAAGGAGGTGGGGAGTACATTTCCTATGGATGAAGATAAATACTATGGGGAGAAAAGAGGCTGGTATGACCCTCAGAAAGATAAACAGGACAAGCAATTACCTGCTAAACAAGGTGAGCTGCCTTTTGAACAACCTGAGGAAGGGAATGTTGAAATTCCTTATGGTGTTGTAACAGTTGACCCTGATATAGTTCAGTCTATTGTAAGACAACTTGTTACATCAAGTATTATCATTTCAAATGAAAGTGCAGTTGATGTCAAGAAGTGGGCTAACTCTATGGAGAGTCTTTACAGAAGGAGATTTGGAAGTGTGAAAGAGTTTGAATATTTTGCATCAAACTATGTAGATTACCTTATTAATTATACCTATGATGGTGATGTTATGGCAGTCATTAATAATGATGATTCTGTCATGGCTGCATTATTGGCTTATGATGTAAGGGAAGAACTCAAGAAACTGCCAAAGAATCCTTGGTTGAGTGTTTATATCAAATTAATGGATGATTATATTTATTAATTATGGAAGATGAAGTATTAGAAAGTGCTATCAGTCAAATGACTATAGATACAGAAACAAGTGATTTAGGTGCATCTAATGTGCCTACTGCTGCTACAATAATGGAAGAAATCACTGACTACAGTGCTCCAGAAGAGACTTTGGTATATAGCTCTGCAAGTGATATAGAATCAGCAGTAGCTCTATTAAATAGTGGTGAGTGGGAAATAATCCATGAAGAGCAACATGTAAGTGGTGCTTATTTAGTAACCATTGGTGCGGTAGAACCAGAGGTTCCTATGGCTACTATCACACTTATAGCAACATTGGAAGTATCAAATATGTTACATGATGCTCAGAATACTGAGGATGCTCCAATAGAAATAGATGAACAAGGAGAAGCATTACTTGAAGCTGCATTAGCTGCTGAGGAAGTAGTGATTCCACCTAATTCAGGTAGTTTGCTTGTAGATGAAGCTACAAGTAGATTCAGTGGAGCTATCTGGTATAGTGCCATTCAATCCAAGACTATTACATTAGCTGGTGTAGGTGGTATAGGAAGTTATGTTGGCTTCTTACTTGCAAGACTAAAACCTGCTGGACTATATTTATATGACCCAGATATAGTTGAACAGGCTAATATGTCTGGTCAATTATATGGTAGTAGTGACTTGGGACAACCAAAAGTCAGCTCTCTTCATAGGATGATGCAGGTATATGCAAACTACTATAATACTATAGCATATCAAGCAAGATTTACTGCTGAAAGTGAAGCTACAGATATTATGATTTGTGGCTTTGATAATATGGAAGCAAGGAAATTGTTCTTTGATAAATGGCTTGAGCATGTAGGTAATAAACCTGAGGGAGAGAGGTCTAAATGTTTATTCATTGATGGTAGATTGGCAGCAGAAGAATTTCAAGTCTTTGCTATTCAAGGCAATGATGAAAGGGCTATAGTTGAATATGGTAGGAAATGGTTGTTCAGTGATGCAGCAGCAGATGAAACCATCTGTAGTTACAAACAAACAACATTCATGGCAAATATGATTGCATCTATTATGGTCAATCTGTTTGTAAACTTTGTAGCTAATGAGTGTAATCCTATCATAGATAGAGATGTGCCTTTTATGACTCAATATTCTGCTGATACAATGTACTTTAAAGTAGAAATGTAATGGCAATAAGTGTACAATTAAACAGACAACTTCATGGTATATTCCTGAGTGTTGGTAATCTTCAAGAACCTGACTACATTAAGCCACAGCTTGCATTTGAAAACAATAATGTGTTCAATCTGCATTTGAAAGTAGATATTAGTGGACCAGAGATTGATGTTCCATTGATGTGCAAGACACCAGTTGAGAATGCAATATCTAACAATCAGACCAGTGGCTTCAATATAAAGGAGGTAGCTGTTGCATTATTCAACAATAACTATCCTGTAGAAAGAAGAACTGCAAATGCAATCTTCAAGTCATTCCAGATGAGTGATACAAGAGACAGGCTTGTTAAGATTACAACCAATAATGGTGAGGTATATTATGGTGGCAATGGTTATATTCTTGATAAAGACTATAACTTATTAATACTGTACACACTTCATGGGGTTATGGGTGACAGGCTTTTACATTATAAGACTGGTAGAATCTATGTGAATCCAAAGGTCTTTGTAAGTAATGGTCTGGTTGAGAAAGGTATCATTAAGACAGTTATTCCTGCATTTGTGCAGGAGGGTATTGTGGTAGGAAGCAGTAGGACAGGTATTACTTTTCAAGAGATTAATGACCCTATAAGGAATGTATTTGGCTCTATTGTTGAGGTAACTAAACCAATACCAGAGATAGTAGTAACTGATGTGACTGATAGGTTTATAGTAAAACCTAAAAAGCCAACTCCTTCTACCTTCAATAATGAGGCTATGAATGATTACCTTCTGGAGCACCTTGAGGAAGTTGTGGAAATGACTAAGATAGTATGACATTTGAGGAATATTTTGGTGGATGGGTAAGGGTTATAGATACAAAGGAATTAAATAAGGTAGTAGGACAGGTAAGTTTAATTAAAAGAGACTTACTTTGTCCTGCATATCCTGACATATTTAAGGCTTTTAATCTATGCCCTTACAACAATCTCAAAGTTGTGATGATAGGACAAGACCCATACCCTCAGAAGGGTGTGGCTACTGGTGTCCTGTTTGGGAATAAGGAGGGAACCAAGTTGTCTCCTTCACTTGAAATAGTTAAAGAGGCTTGCATTAATTTTGAAATTCCACATAATAGTATTATCTTTGACCCCACTTTAGAGAGCTGGGCTAAACAAGGAGTACTTATGATTAATTCTGCACTGACTTGTGAAGTTAATAAGGTAGGTAGCCACACAATGATGTGGAGACCTTTCATGACTGAGTTATTGAAGAATCTATCAGAGTGGGATACAGGTATTATTTATGTTCTGTTTGGTGAACAGGCTAAGACACTTAAGCCTTATATCAATAAGAATACCAATATAATACTGGAAGAGAAGCATCCTGCATACTATGCAAGACAAGAAGAGAGGATGCCATCTACTGTATTTCAAGAAGTGAGCAAACTAACTAAAGAGAAATATGGAGAGCCAATTGTATGGTTCTCAGAGTATTAATTACAAAAAAAAAAGTATGAAGAAACTTATTTTTGTGGGAACTGGTAAAGAAGTAAAGATTGGTGATAAACTTTCATTTGGAAGATATATTAATGACAGTTTTATACCTTTCTATACTGTAATTATCAGTGAAAAGAGTATTCCTTTTCTTGTTGAGGAAGGTGTAATCAAAGAGGTTGAAACCAATGAAGCTAAAGAAGAAGGAACCCATGTGGACCCCTACTTCTATATAGAACACCTTGCAAAGAGGATTCATTGGAATAAAGACAACTTGCAGAAGTATCTTGCCAACCTTTATACAATTTATCCTGCTGCTGTTCTTTCAATTATGTTGAGAGAAATAGCCATTGTTATGGATGAAAAGTATAAGAATCACATTGAGAATAGCAAGGAGATTTATGTAATCAGCACTCTCAGTGGTGAAATAACAAAGGTCAAGAACTTGGATAGAATCAAGAACTTCAAGAATTTTGCTGCATTCAGGACATTGGATGATGCTCTTGCAGCTAAACATATCTTGAGAGACCCTATGAAGCAAATGTTTAAAAGAGGTGGAAAACAGAAGGATAAAGTTTAAATCTGAGAGTTGCAAATCTAAAATATTTTTCATATCTTTGTAAAAAAAAAAGATATGGATAGATTATTTACTATTTACAGGCATGTAAGTCCTATAGGTAGAGTTTATGTAGGAATCACAAGTCAAGATGTTGAAACAAGATGGAGACATGGAGATAACTACAGAAATTCTACCTATTTTAAGAGAGCCATAAGAAAATATGGTTGGAAAAATTTTAAGCATGAGATTTTATTTACTAATGTAGAGGAAGAAAGAGCCAAGAGATTGGAGATTGAACTTATCAGACATTATAAGGGATTAGGTATATCCTATAACCTGACTAATGGGGGTGATGGTACAAATGGTTATCATCATACTGATGAATATAAGCAATTCAAATCTCAACAAATGAAGGAGTTTTTCTCTACTGAAAGAGGTAAAGAAATTTGTGCAAAAGGAGGAAAAACTAATTTAGGTAAGAAGTATAATAGAAAAAGTGGATTTACCAAAGGAGATTATCAAGTGAGAATTGTGTGTCAATACAGTTTAGAAGGAGTTCTTCTTAATAAGTTCAAGTCTGTTAGTGATGCTTCAAGAAAAACTGGAGCAAATAATTGCCAAATTGGAAAATGTCTTAGAGGTAAAGCTATAACTGCTAAAAATTTTATATGGAGATATGAATAAGAAAATAAGAAATGCAACTATAACTTCCTATAATGAGATTGTATTCAAGTCTAAACTGGAGGCAATGGTCTATAGGACCTTGCTTCAACATGGGTTTGAGCCTGAATATGAAACCCATACTTATACAATCTGGGAAGGGTTTAGACCTACTGTACCTTTTTACACCCGTAATAAAGCTAAGGCTACAATACTAAACCTTAAGAAGCTAATTAATATTACTTATACCCCAGATTTCTACATGGAGTATCAAGGCTTAAAGGTAATTATTGAAGTAAAAGGACAGGTCAATGATGTGTTTCCTTACAAATTTAAGATGTTCAGGAAACATATAGAGAATTTGCCAGATAAAGAAAATTATCTTATCTTTGAGGTCTTTACTAAGAAACAACTCTTAGAATTTATTCAAATTATTAAAGATGAAAGCCATAGAAAGAATGAGGAAATTGCTCAACAGTTTATCCAAGAGTGATATAACTTTAGGTGAACAGTTTATTCAGAGCAGAGATTTTGAGTCACTCAAGGACTTAGTAGATTCAGCAATATTCAAGACAAGGAAGAACATTAAAAGTGAGAATCCCAAGCAAGAGTATCTTGATGTGGACTTGACAGAGTTAAGTAATTTAAAAGCTGAGGTAGATGTGTATTTAACCCAGCTTGAAGTTCCCAGCAATGAATGGGAAGAAGACTTAGAGGATGATTATGATTATGGAGAAGAGTATTAAAGAACTATCTTGGAATGTAACAGAGGAAGAGTACAGGAAAGACCCTGCAATCAGCTACAGTACATTATCAAGATTTGAAAGGGAAGGTTGGAGAAAGATAGGTTCATTGTTTGATAAGATAGAGACACCTGCATTACAGTTTGGAAGTGCAGTTGATTGTATGCTTACTGATGGTGAACAGGCTTTCAATGACAGGTTTATTGTCTGTGAGTTCCCTAACTTATCAGATAATTTAATCACTATTACAAAGGTACTGTTCTCAAAGTATGGAGAAACTCACAGAAGAGTAGATACCATTGATGATGATATTATCAGTGATGTGGCTGTTGCCAATGGCTACTATGCAGGGGATTCTTATAGGGCACTCAGAATCAAGAAAGTGAAGGAAAGCTGTAATGAATATTATAGTTTACTTGCACTTGCAGGAGAGAAGACTATCTTGTCTCAAAGGGATTATAATGATGTAATGTCTTGTGTAAATGAGCTTACAAGTAACTCAGTTACAAAGGATTTCTTCTTTACTGACCCTTGGGATAATAGTATTGAGAAGGTGTTTCAACTCAAATTTAAAGCTGAATGGAATGGAATACCAGTCAGATGTATGTTTGATGAATTGATTGTTGACCATGTAAATAAAGTGATATATCCTATAGACTTGAAGACTACAGGGCATCCAGAGGAGGAATTTGATGGGTCATTTGCTACATGGAGATATGATATTCAAGCCAAGCTATATACATATATCCTTCAAGAGTGCATTAAGAGAGACCCTTATTTCAGTCAGTTCAAGATTCAGCATTATCAATTTGTTGTAATCAACAGAAGGACAATAGCTCCTGTCATTTGGGAATTTCATGGGAACTTTGGTATGGTGGATTTAAAGGATGAAGAAGGTAAGATTTATAGGGATTGGAGAAAGATTCTCTCAGACCTTAATTATTATCTTGGTAATCCTAATCTGAAATATAGTAAGGAAGTAATGGAAAATGATTGTATTATGCAAATAAAGAATTTAGTACCAGCATGACAGAGTTAGAATATTTTAAAGGTGATGAACTGGCAGCTTCTACTTGGAGAAATAAGTATGCAGCAGAGAAAGAACAGACTCCTGATGATACTCACAGAAGGCTTGCAAGAGAATTTGCAAGAGTAGAAGATAATTATAGATGGAAAAGTGATATAGATAAGGTTTTTAGTGATTTATCAAATTATGGCTACCAAAGACCTAATCTTGATGAAGAAGCTATCTATCAGTTATTCAAGGACTTCAAGTATATTATACCCGGAGGTTCAGTGATGTCTGGTGCAGGTACTGGTCAATTGGTTTCATTGTCTAATTGCTTTGTAATAGGCAGTCCTAAAGACAGTTATGCAGAGATAATGAAGACAAGAAGCCAACAAGCTCAACTTATGAAAAGAAGAGGTGGAGTAGGATATGACTTATCTCAACTCAGACCAAGAGGAGCCAAGGTTAATAATGCAGCTAAGTCTTCAACAGGT
>ULOK01034928.1_pt1 | contig 28189 bp, 30 predicted proteins | sample 1952501 | NCBI WGS metagenome assembly ULOK01 (sample SAMEA4835601, study PRJEB28245) | human gut metagenome | biome: gut microbiome; material: fecal sample | place: Denmark | collected 2008
TTACAATATCCATATCATTAAAACCTCTAATAACAACTGAATTAATTTTTATTTTCAAACCTGCATTTTTGGCTTTTCGAATAGTATTCATTATGTCTGTAACATTAACCTTGCTTCCTGTAAATTCTTTATACTTTTTATCATCTATTGAATGGAAACTAATATTTGCTCTATTTAACCCTGCTTCAACAAGCTTATCCAGATTTCTTTCTAATAAAGATGCATTAGTTGTCATAGCTATATCTAAATCTTCACCAGCTATTAATCTACATTGATGAATAACATCTGGTAAGGTTTTTCGCATTAGCGGTTCTCCCCCAGTAAAGTGTAGAGTTTTAATTTTATATAGCTCATTTGCGACTTTAAAAACTCTTAAAAATTCCTCATCTGTTAGTATTTTTACACTTTCATTTTGACCTGGATGGCAAAACGAACAATCATAATTACAAATATCACTTGCTGATACCCTAAACAAATACCCTCTTCCTGATTGTGTTTTATTGATTTTTTCCATATTATAATCACCTTTCTAAAATTATTTATGAACTGGGTGTCCTTACATAAGGACACCCAACATCTACAAATTTCCTTTCTCTTTATTTCAAATTATTTATTTCTTCTTGCAATCTTTGAAGTTCATTATAGAATGATTCTATATGATAAATCAAAGGTTCGATTTGTGCTCTTGCAGCGTAAAAAAGATTTTCGTATCTCGGATACATATATCTACACTGTTTAAAAAACGGTAAATAATACGTTTTCGTTTCAATAGCCTTTCTGTATCTGGCTTCAAAAGTTTTTTCATCCAAAGTCAACATGTTGTGCATTCTATCAGAAGCCTTAATTGCTGCTGCATTCATATCTGTAGATATATTTTGCAGATATTCTTTAATTGCTTCTGGATGTTTGTAATTTACGCCTTCCTTTTTTGTAACAAGCATTACCAACCTTGCAACATTTGGATTAAACATCTTGGCTATGGTTACTTCTCTATAGCCTTCGACATCTTCAATTATATCATGCAATAATGCTGCACAAATTACATCTTCATCTTTTATACCAAAAGAAATCAACGTATTTGCGACATCAACACAATGATTATAATAATCAGTGCCATTGTCTCGTTTGAATCCCTTTTCAACGCACATTTCTTCCCGAACTAAATCAAGTGCTTTTATTGCCATTGAATTAATTCCAAAGAGAGTTACCAGCCGCCTTTCCAAGAATTGACTTGGACTTTGATTTGGGTCCAAAAATAGTCCTTGAATTTTTTCAGTTTGATTTTTCATAGTAAATTACCTTCCTTTCAGAAAAATTGTAGAATATATATAAACCCTTATTAGGGGATTAACAAAAACAAAACCAGAGAAAAACTTCTCTGGTTTAATTAATTGCACACTAAAACAAGGTTAAAAAATACCTTTTTACAAAAACTTTTTTTGATTATCATTTTTACAATATAAATTACTTCGTTTATATCCATATCTAATTGCTCCAATTAATATTTCTATAAAAACTTTTATACATTTTAACATCAATTACACTTAAAATCAAGTATTTTATCGCATTTTCCTTAACTTTTGTTAATTTATTTTTGACAATTTTCGACATTTTAAATTTACGTCATTTTATTTTGATGACAATTTGTCTAATTCCTTTTTCTTTTAATAAGTGTTGATACTGCTTCATTTGATATTGCCAACCTTGGTCTGAGTGTAATATTAAATTTGTATTATCTGGTATCTTATTAAATGCTTTTTCTAACATATCAACCACTTGTGCAAATACTGGATGTCTTGATAAATTAAAGCTAATTACTTCACCATTAAATAAATCTAATATTGGTGATAAATAAAGTTTTTCATTATGAACTTTAAATTCTGTTACATCTGTAACCCATTTTTGGTTTGGTTCTTTAGTCTCAAATTCTCTATTTAAAAGATTATCACAAATTTTTCCTACTTCACCTTTATATGATTTATACTTTTGTGCTCTTACAAAACATTGTAATTCTAATTCTTTCATAAGTCTTCTGACTGTTTTATGGTTGATAATAAATCCTCTGTTATGTAATTCTAATGTAATTCTTCTATATCCATATCTTCCTTTATTTTCATGGTAAATAGCTGTAATTTCTTCTTTTATTTCTTTATATTTATCTGGTTCTTTGATTCTGTTTAATTGATAATAAAATGTGCTCCTCGTTACTTCTGCATATTTTAACAAGGCCTCTAATCTAAACTCATGCCTTAATTCATCTATTACAATTACTTTTTCGATTGTTTTGGCTTTGTCCTTTTCTGAACTAAGGCTTGCAATTTTTTTAGGTATGCATTTTCCATTCTAAGTCTTTGTACTTCTTCTATTAAATCTTCTTCATTTTCTTTAGATAATTTCTTTTTTCTTGGTTTAGAACTCATATTTTTATTTCTACCACGTCGCTTCTCATAGAAAACTTGTGGTCCTTCCTCATAATATATACGTTCCCATCTAGTTGCTTGGTCTACACTTCCTAAATTAAAGTGTATTGCTGTTTCTTGAGCTGATAAATGGTTTTTATGCATATATTCTATCACACTTTGCTTAAATTCACCACTATAAGATGACTTTAAATTTTTTAATAATCCTTTTTCTCCATGTTCATTATATTTTTTTACCCATTTTTTTACGGTTGTTAGAGATGGAATGTTAAATTTATTTGCTGTACATTGATATCCGTAATGTTGTTTATTGTAATATTTTACTACTTCTAATTTAAAATTATTTGAATATTTAGACATAAAATGAACCCTCCTTATTAAACTTTTTTGTCTAATAATTTGGGTTCACTTCAAAAATTACTCTCTACAAACTTATATTTTCTTCAAAACAATAGCAATAAAGTTTATATACTTACAAGCTCCTGCTTCTATAGATTTTCTGTCGCTTTTAGAATACTCATTGTCGCAGTTTATCCAGTCCTCCCAGCACTCCTCATTACTTTCCATTTCATATATTGATACAATTTCACTATTTCTTGATTTTAAAATTATATTTTTCCAATATTCTATGTCATGAAGATAATCAAGTTGCTCTGGTGTCCAAGATAATAGTAACTCTTTTGGAATATTGTTATGGCAGTCTTTCTTCATTCCTGGAACAACTATATAAATATATCCTCCTTTTTTTACAAACGGCAAAAGTTTTTCATCTAAATACTTTTCGTCTCTTCCAAAGTAGTTGTAAGAATCTGTGCTAACAACTGCATCAAAAAATTCTTTTTCGTATTTTAAATCTGTTGCATCTGCTTTTACTGGAATGATTTGATCTTCTGTCAATCCCATTTCAGTAAAAAATTTTCTATTTTCTTCTGCGTCACTCCAAAGGTCTGTTGCATATACTTTAAAGCCATATTCCTTTGCTAAGAAAACTGATGTGATTCCTTGACCACTTCCTAAGTCCATAACTATTGAACCTGCTTTTATTTTGTTGTCTTTCATAAGTTCTTCTTCCAATTTTAGTGGGTTAGGTTCCATAATTTTTTGATTAATTAAATCTGTATTGTATTTTAAAGTTTTTTCATATTTCATTCTTGTTTCCTCCTATTGATTTGTTATTTTAAATCAATTACGAGATCCAATACACCTATATTAATTTTCCTCAAAAAATACCTCCTTAAATAATTTTTTCTTATTATATCACATATATCATCAATTTGTAATATTATTTTATTAATATTTCAACAATGTTCATTCCCTGTTCCACATTAGAATTAGGACATAATTTTTCTATTTCTTTAAATGTTCTGCCTAACCATCCTGCATTTGTTGCATATGGTTTAATAGTTTTACCTGACAAGTCATTTCTTGTTAAAAATGTTCTTATTGCTGGAACAGGTCTATACCACCATATAAATATACTATTAACTTACTCATAATAATCCTCTCTTATTTTAGACTTTTCAATATTCTTTTTTAGTAATTTCCTCGAAGTGCAGGCAGTTAAAATCGCCTCTACATTTTTCATAGATTACTTTACACTATCTTACTATTAGTTAATACTGTAATATATTTTTTATACTTTTTATATTCCTATTACAATAGCATAAAAACAGATAACCAATTATCTGTTTTTATTTGCATACTATTTTTTTATACTTTTAATAAAAATTTTATAACTAAAAGTCTGCATTTCCTGCTGTTCTAGGAAATGGGATTACATCACGAATATTTTGCATACCAGTTAAATACATTACCATTCTTTCAAATCCTAATCCATATCCAGAATGTGTTACTGTTCCATACTTTCTTGTATCAAGATACCATGCATAGTCTTCTTCCTTCATTCCTAATTTATGAATTTTTTCTTTTAACACATCATAACGTTCTTCACGTTGACTACCTCCAATTATTTCTCCAACTCCTGGAACAAGTAAATCCATTGCTGCAACTGTTTTTTCATCTTCGTTTAATCTCATGTAAAAAGCTGTTGTTCCTGCTGGATATCCTGTTACAAATACTGGCTTTTTATATATTTTTTCTGTTAAAAATCTTTCATGTTCAGTTTGCAATCCAATTCCCCATTCTACAGGATATTTAAATTGTTCTTTATGAGGAGTTAACAGTTCTATTGCCTTTGTATATGTTATTCTTTCAAACTCATTATTTATAATATTTTCAAGTCTTTCTATTAAACCTGGCTCTATAAATTTATTAAAGAATTCCATTTCTTCTGGTGCTTGCTCAAGCACATATTTTATAATATATTTTACCATAGCCTCTGCCATATCCATATTATCTTCTATATCTGCAAATGCCATTTCTGGTTCTATCATCCAAAACTCAGCGGCATGTCTAGGTGTGTAAGAATTTTCTGCTCTAAATGTTGGGCCAAATGTATATATATTGCCAAATGCTGTTGCAAATGTTTCACCATTTAATTGTCCACTAACAGTTAGGTTAACAGGCTTTCCAAAAAAATCCTTTGTGTAATCTATTTTTCCGTTTTCGTTTGTTGGTAGTTTTTCTAAATCAAGAGTTGTTGCTCTAAACATTTCACCTGCCCCTTCGCAATCGCTACCTGTAATTATTGGCGTATGCACATATACAAATCCTTGCTCTTGAAAAAACTTGTGTATTGCAAATGCAACAAGTGATCTTACTCTAAATACCGCCATAAATGTATTAGTTCTTGGTCTTAAATGTGCAACTGTTCTTAAATATTCCATTGAATGTTTTTTAGGCTGAATTGGGTAGTCATCATCTGCCTTTCCCATTATTTCTATTTTATTTGCATGAATTTCAAGAGAGTCCTTTCCATTTGGTGCGTCAACTAATAAGCCTTTAACTACAATACTTGAACTGATATTTAACTTTACGATTTCTGCAAAGTTTTCTATTTTTTCATCTTCAACTATTATTTGAATTGGCTTAAAAAAACTACCATCGTTTAACTCAATAAATGCTATTTTCTTTGCATCCCTTTTTTGTCTTATCCAACCGGCTACATTAATTTCCTTTCCTAAATATTCTTCTTTGTTTCTGAAAATTTCTTTTACTTTTACTCTTTCCATATTGAACCTCCTTTTTTTTCATGTTACAGAAGTACAAAAAAAGCCCTCTGCAACAATATGCAGGGACGAATATAATCCGCGGTACCACCCTAACTTAAGAATTAAAAATTCTTCTCTCATTATATGCTCCAATGTGTTTCACTTTGTATTGTTTTTCTAAAAGGGCTTGCAGCCGGTGACCCTTATTCTCTACTAGTAACCTAATACAGCTTTGCATTGTACTAACGCACTTTTTATACTTTCATATTTTATTCTATTATTAACCCTTTTGTCAAGTGATATTCAAATTTTTTTACACTATATACATTATTTTATTATCTGGAAAATATTCTTTCATTTTTTTCTCAAAAAATAATCTTGCCTCATCTTTTACTTTTTCTTTATACATGTATTTTCCTTTGCCTCTTCCTGTCATTATATTCTCGTCAAATAATTTTATTGCATTGGGAAATGCATCATTGTTTATCATTTTATGAACATAACTATATGTCATAAAAATAAGTTCAAAAAATACATCTTTTTTAACATTATCATTCAATTTCTCCTTAAGATATATTATTAACTTTTCATATTTATCTTGCCAGTTATCAATTAGAATAATTGGTGCTATTAATATCCCTACTTTATATCCTGCATCTTTCAACTTATTTACCGCTTCAACTCTCTTCTCCAAGCTAGATGTACCAAGCTCCACCTTTTGTATAATTATACTTGGATTTACACTCATTCTTACTATAACTCTATTATTATGTTCTAAATTTAGTATTGGCTCAACCATATCAAATTTAGTTGGAAACGTTAAATATCCTTTATTATTTTGGGCAAATTTTGGTATTGTCCACTCTAAATTGTTTGTAATTGTGTTTTCTAATATTAAATCACTATTGCTACCAATCTCAAAAGTTAATTCTTTGTCACTTTGATTAGCAACTTTTATTATTTTTGAAAGCATGTCTTCTCTATTTACGAACAGCCTTAAATATGAACATTTATTATAGTTACACACTAAATAGCAGTACATACACATTGCTGTACAACCAGAAGAAGTATATGGTACTAGAAAATCAGAAGTCTTATGGTTTGGAACAAATTTATGTGTCTTTCTTATTCCTATAATCAAGTTCTTTTTCATGTCTACAAATTCACAATTTTGTTTACCTCTCATCTCAGGTATATTATTATGGTTTTCTATAATCATTTTAGGGATGTCTTTGTATTGTTCTAATAATTCTCTTCCCAACTCGTAATTTTTAACATTCTTTTCATATAAAATTTGCTTTGGTAAAAACATATAAATTCTCTCCTTGTGTTCTTCTTTAGTAATTTCTTCGAAGTACAGACGATTAAAATCGCCCCTACATTTTCATAGATTACTTTACACTATCATATTATATTTTGCATATTTTTTTATATTTTATTATTAATAATTATTGTTTACATATATTGACTTTTTTGCAATTTTATGTTAATATAGTTTTTGGAGGTAATTTATTTATGAAAAAAATGTTTTTAATTTTGTTAACTATTATTTTATTGTTTTTAGGTATCATTCCAATTTGTACGGCTAATGAATTAGATTTAAGTGCAGAAGTTAATATTGAAAAAACTAATACGGAAACACCTATAATTTCGCCATATTCAAAATATGTATCTTTTTTATCCCAAAATATTGGTGCAACATATGATACTACACAAGCAAGATACTTACAAAAAGAATTAAATGCTGTAATGGACTGTACTTTAGATACAACAGGTGTTGTATCTTATTCAACGAGAGCATATCTAAAACAATTTCAAAAAAAATATAACCTTCCTGTAACAGGAAATGTAGATGCAACAACAAGAAATTTTTTAAATGTTGCATATAAGTATAAAAAAGTACTTGTTAAAGACAAATCTTTAAATGTAAGAAATAAAGCTGGCACATCTGGTTCTACAATTATAGGAGTTTTAACAACAGGTAGTATGCCTGCTGTCTTAGGAGAAACTTGGGTTAACGGTGTAAGATGGTATAAAATACTATATAATGGAAAACCTGGTTACATATCAGGACATACCAAATATGTAAAAAGAACATTTGTGGAAGTAGATATAGTATCACAGACTTTAAGATTTTATAAAAATGGATTTTTATTTTTAGATTCTGCAATTACAACTGGAAAAAAAGGTTCTTATGACACACAAAAAGGCTATTATGAAATAATGTTTACAGACACAAATAGATATTTACAACCTTCTAACGCCTTTGTTAAATATTGGATGAGATTTAACAATGCCAAAGCGCAAGGGTTACATGATGCTAACTGGAGAGGTGCTACAGAGAATTTTAATTATTTTGGCGGAGTTGTTTATAAACAAAATGGTAGAGCAGGTTCAAAGTATTCTGGAAGTCATGGATGTGTAAACATTCCACCTAATAAAATGCCAATTATTTTTCAAAATGCTGGTTTAGGAACTCCAGTTTATGTACATTAATTAAATTTCAAGTCTATATTATTCAATATTTTTTAAAAATAATATAGACTTTTTTTTATTTATTGTGTATTATTAATAGTATAAGTTCAGTACTTGGAGGTAGTCATGTTTAAAAAAATATATATTGTCTTATTACTTGTATTTATATTACTTTCATCATGTTTATTTGTTTGTGCAAGTGATATTAATATGAATTTACAAAATAATACAACAACAAGTGGCGCATCTAATACAGCTTCGCCTCTAAATGCTTTATCTTCTTTACCAGAAGCGAGTTTAGGTTTAACAAATATTCTAAATATTTTGTTAATAGTTGTTGGAGTATTATTAATATTATTAGCAATAGCCATATTAATAAGATTAAAATAGTCATTATAAAATTTTTTAGTAAAATTGGGAAATTAGAAAATAATTTTCCAATTTTATTTTTATGTATATTTTATTTTAAAAAAACAATAATATTATTGAACAATTATTTTAAGTTGTACATTTTTTAAGGAGGTTTTTATTTTATGAATAAGAAGATTGTTTTATTTATTATTATATTTGTTATTTCACTTTTTGCTTTTTCTTATACATTTGCTGCAAATAATGTTGTTAATGATGTTAGAAATGTTGTAGGCGGAGCAGAAAATGCCGTAGAAGATGCCGGCAAAGGTATTGTAAATGGTGTAAAAGAAGGCACTAATAAATTAGAAAACGACGGAAAAGATATGACCAATACTATGAAAAACAATAATACTGACCACAACAATAATACATCTAATTTTAATGCTAATCCAGGAAACTACACAACAACTCGTACTTCAAATGCAACTGGCACCAATATGACTTCTTCTACTTGGATGTGGATTTTGTTAGCCGTAATTGCCATTGTAATAATAGCACTTGTTGTATATTATGGTGGTCAAAAAAATTCTTCTAATTTTTATGATGACAGCAATAGTAATAACAGATAATTTTGAATTAATGACCTATAATTAAAAATAATATAATGTTTTTAATAAGCTTTAAAACATTATGTTATTTTTAATTGCTACTATTTATACAGCTAAAATGCTGGAACATAAACTTTAAAATGTCTTGTTTTTTGCTGTTTTAGTGATATAATATTTATTATTAAGATGTATCCCTAAAGTAACAAATTGTTACCAAAAGAAATGTCTTCAAAATGACAAGGAGGTTTTTTATGGCAAAAAAAGTTGTTGCAACTAATCCTACTGCCAAACATAATTATTCAATTGAAAAAACTTTAGAAGCTGGTATTGTTTTAACTGGAACAGAAATAAAGTCTATACGCAATGGCAAAATTAATATGAAAGATAGTTATGCTATTATAAAAAATGGTGAAGTTCTTGTTTATGGAATGCATATTAGCCCATATGAACATGGCAATATTTTTAATAAAGATCCTTTAAGAGTTAAAAAATTATTACTACATAAATTGGAAATAGCAAAACTTATTGGTCAAACTAAACAAAAAGGTTATTCTCTTATTCCAATGGATTTATACTTTTCCGGTAATTTCTTAAAAATAACTTTGGGAATCGGTAAAGGAAAAAAGTTATATGATAAAAGAGAAGATATTGCTAAAAAAGATGCTGAAATGAGAATAAAGAAGGAATTTGGTAAAAAAATATAGCCGTGAGTATCATCACGGCTTTTAATATTATGCCTTATTACTTGCACCAAATACATCTCTTATTTTATGCTTTACAGTCTGTTTTACTGCTTCTCTTGCTGGTGTTAAATATTTTCTTGGGTCAAATGCAGAAGGATCTTCCACAAATACTCTTCGTATTTCTGATGTCATTGCTAATCTTAAGTCTGTATCAACATTAATCTTTGATACTCCAAGTTTACTTGCTTGGTTTAATATTTCGTCTGGTACTCCCTTTGCTCCAGGAATATTTCCACCATATTTATTACATGTTTCTACTAGTTCTGGTATAACCGTTGAAGCTCCGTGCAATACAATTGGTGTGTTTGGTATTAGTTCTTTTACCTTTTGTAGAATATCAAATCTAAGTTTTGGTTCCCCTTTAAACTTATATGCTCCATGGCTTGTTCCTATAGCTATTGCCAATGAATCACATCCTGTCCTTTCTACAAATTCTTTTGCCTGTTCTGGGTCTGTAAACATTGCATCTGATTCCGTAACCTTAACCTCATCCTCTATTCCAGCTAATTTTCCTAGCTCTGCTTCTACAACTACCCCATGTTCATGTGCATAATCAACTACCTGTTTTGTTAGTCTTACATTTTCTTCAAAATCATATTTTGAACCATCTATCATAACTGATGAAAATCCATTATCTATACACATTTTACAAGTTTCAAAGTCTGGTCCATGGTCTAAATGTAGTACAACTGGAATATCATGTTCTTCTAATGCTGCCTCAACCATTTTCTTTAAGTATCCTATTCTAGCATATTTTATGGCACTAGAAGATGCTTGCAATATAACTGGTGCATTTTCCTCTGCTGCTGCATCTACTATTCCTTGTATTATTTCCATATTATTTACATTAAAAGCTCCTATTGCAAAATGTTCCTTCATTGATTTTTCAAACATATTTTTTGTTGTTACTAATGGCATACATATTCCTCCTCAAATTTATTTTTTAACATTATATATCTTTTAAATTTTATATTCAATACTTAATAAAATTTTCACCTTCAATAGTGAGATGTGCCCCCAAATGTTAAAATCTGTTCTAACATTTGGGGGCTTTTTTTACTCGAATTTAGTTGACATCGTCTTTCTAAATCCGAATTCATCTATTCTGTGTAGATATTCTCTATTGAGAATGCCTACCGACTTTGGCCTAACTTCCGCCAATATTCTATCGGCAAAGCTTTCTTTAGTTTTTGGTTCTCCATGAGTTACGAGAACCATTTGCAGTTTTTTGAATTTTTTCAAAAAATCACACATTTCATCTGCCTTTGCGTGGGCAGAGAATTCCTTTGTAGACACAACTCTAGCTTGCTTTCTGCGTGCCAATGAGTTTACTAGCACCATTTTACCAGTTGGTGTCTCCTGAAGGATTCTTCCTAAAGTTCCTTCTGCCGTATAACCGGTAAAATGTATCAAAGCATTGTCTCTAGACACATATTCCTGGATATACATGGGAGCAGGTCCATGGGTTCCCATCCCAGATGTTGTAATAACAATCTTTTGGGAGGGTTCCTTAATTATTCTTTCCCTATTTTCCTTATTAACCATGATAAGGTTCTCAGGAAGGAAATCTAGCATTTCTGCTTTTAATCCCAATTCCTTTTTCTTGTAGAGAGAAGAATAATTTTGGGCAAGTTTTCCATCGAAGAATATTGGAACTTCTCTTTCCAATTCATTATTTTCTTGCATTCTCTTCAAGAAATACAGGATTTCCTGACTTCTTCCCAATGAGAATACAGGTATAATTACCGTCTCCCCATTTCTTGTGCTTTGGGCAATATTAGTGCCAAACACCGGAATCATCTCTGATGATTCCATGTTGCCATATGTGCTTTCTTGAATTACCGTTACAGGTAATTCAAGAACCCATTGGGGCAAGTCTGGAACCTCAAAAAACAAATTTTTCGAGTTGTAATCCCCTGTGAAGAGCAGATTTATGTTATCACATCCCGGATAACAAATCTGTACCAGAAACATCATTGCACCAACCAAGTGACCATTTTTAAATCCCGTCACTTTTATGTGTTCATTAACACATATGGTTGTATTGTATTCTATCGCAGAACACTGACCAATTGTGTTTTGAACATCCCTCTCTGCATACAGTTCCTTTGTATGCTTTCTCTTTGCTGTGTCCTTCAACACTTTTAATGAATCATTCAAGGCCAAAGGAGCAAAAATACAGGTTTCATTTGAAGCGTATATAGTTCCTTCAAATCCTTTTCTGACCAATAGCGGTAATCTTCCACAATGGTCATTGTGAATATGCGTTAACAACGCAAAATCCACTTTTCGCGGGTCGAATGGAAAATTTTCGTTGTAATTTTCACATTCTTTTTCAAGAAAAAGTCCACAGTCAACTATGAATCTGATTGTGGAATCATTTGGCAGTTTTACAACTACCCAGTTACATGAACCAGTCACAGCCGAACTTGTTGACATAATGTCAGCGCAAGGCCGCTTCTGCAGCTTACCACGACCCATAACTTTTTACCTCCAAAATTATTCAAAGAATCACTTTGTAGTAACATTATATTCTATCTCCAAACATTTTTCAAGTCTTTATGCCTTTTTTACTTTTCAAATTTATAACTACTGCACATTGATTCATCTGGTTCTTTTGTATTGCAACCTGCTATTGGTGTAACTTGTATTTCTTTTAAAGTGCATTTGTGATTATTCAAATTATTATATACACAACTTTCTACTGTACAATTTATTTTTTGTTTATCTTCCATAAAAAAACCTCCTTTTTGTTTTATATTATTAGTATACTTATTTTTATTTTTTTTATTTGATTTTTTATTGGAAATTTTTTAAACGTTTTGTATATAACTACTTTATATTGTTTCTCTTAAATATGTTTTTATTTCTTTTTTATTTTTCAAAACAATCATCTTTTCTTTGTATTTTAATAATCCTGCTGCATATTTTTCTTTATTTTCTTCAAATTCTTCATTGCAAATATTTACCTTTGTCTAGTAATTCTCTATCTATATATTTTCTTTATAATGTACGGTAATTATTTTTGTCTGCTCTTTCGTCCATTTTTCTATCATATTTTTCATTTCCATAATACCAATCTGTTTTCTTATCCTTTGGTCTCATAGTTCTTGATTTATCTAATGCTAAGTCCAATAATGCCAAAATTGGTAGCAATATTCCTATGAATGAAAAGAAAATAGAAATATAATTTTCTTCTGTTACTTGTCCATATAATATTGTATTAATATTTTGATATAAAAATACTCCATAATAAAATCCATGTGTTACAAGATAAATTATTGCTGCTAAAATTTTTCTTTTTATTATAAAACAAATGCACGTAAAACTTATAAACAATACTGGTATTTCTATTGCCAAGTCCATTGGTTTTATCATAAAATCCATACCTGTTCCAGCGGCAAATGCTCCTGCTACTCTAAATCCCCAAAACATAAAACCAAAAATGACAATTAACCATGTTGTAAAATTTCTCATTTGTATCAACTCCTTCTTTATTATTGTACCACATAATTAAATTAAGTTGCAAGCACAAAATATACGCTATACAAGAAAAAAAGTATAATGTCTTACCATTATACCTTTTTTAAAATTTACTAATCTGTAAAATTAAATTCATCTTTGAATTTTTCTTTGAATATCTCAAATACATTATTTAGTACTTCTTCATCTTCTACACTTACATAAGATTCTTCGTCTTCTGATGTACTTTCAACTTTCAATATTACTACTTCTCCTGGTTCTTCAGATATTTCATCTTCCACTGGTAATAATATTACATATTCTTCTTCATTATATTCAATTAAGTCTAAAAATTCAAATTGTACTTCGTTTCCTTCTTCATCATTAAGTATTACTATATTGTCAACTTCTTCTCCCTCTATGTTCTCTGGGATTTCATTGTTTAAATCTTCGCTCATTTTTTTCTCCTTTCAATTATAATTATTTATATTATTTGTATTTCTACAACTTTAATAACTTAATCACTATTATGCTCTCTTTACTTAGGCTTATTCATATATGTTTCTAAAATGTATACTGCAGATATTGTATCTACAATATTTTTTTTATTTTCCTTTTTTATTCCTAAATAATTCATTGTTTTATGTGCTGCAACTGTTGTTAAACGTTCATCTATTTCTTCTATTTTTATTTTATTAAATTTACATTTTAATTTATGTATAAATTTCTTTGTTACTTCTACTCTAAAACCTTCTGTACCATCCATATTTATAGGAATTCCTATTATAATTGTGTCTACTTGATAATTGTCTAATATTTCTTCTAATTTTTTTAGAACTATTTTATCATTTTCATTATGACTTATTGTACATAGTCCTTGAGCAGTTATTCCTAGTTCATCACTTATAGCGATTCCAACTCTGCTATCACCATAATCAATTCCAAGTTTTCGCATATTATTCGCCTAATCCTATATAATTTCTTACCATTTTTTCCAATAGTTCATCTCTTTCTAACTGTCTTATCAAATTTCTAGCATTATTATGGCTTGTTATATATGTAGGATCTCCTGATAATATATATCCCACAATCTGATTTATTGGATTATACCCCTTTTCTTCTAATGCTTGATATACTTTTGTAAGTATTTCTTTTGTTTTAACATTCTTCTCTCTTTCTACTTCAAAACTCATTGTTTCATCCATAGACATATATCAATTACCTCCTATAAAAAATTTATACTATTTTCTTCTTTATCTGCATTATCTAAGTATTCTTCTAATCTTCTCATAACTTCTTCTAAAGCTGTTCCCTTATAGTATGCCGCTACTGCAAAATTTAATTTTGCTCTTGCATATATACTGTAATCTTGATTTTCATTATTATCTACTGGCGAAATTTTTAGTTCTTCTACAGACTCCTTTATTTCTTTTAAAAATTCCTCTGCTGATTGTGGTTCTATTCCTGAAAAAACTATTGCAAATTTTGGTCCCATGTATCTAACAAATATATATTCTGATTGAAGTTTGTCCTTTATTGTTTGCGAAACTTGTGTAATAACATTATTTCCAGTTTCCCTGTTTATATTATTATTAATTTCTTCTATATTAATTATTTTGAATAAGCAAACTGCCGAAATTGTATATTTGTCTATTATTTTTCTACCATCGCCATATAAATATTCAACTGATTTTAGTCCACTAAATTTGTCTTCTCTTACTATATTTTCTAATATTTGTTGATTTGTTACTGTTTTTACAACTGACACTATATTATTTTTTACTACCTCTAAAATTGTAACATCTAAATCATCAAACTCATGTGGTTGTGTTCCTTCTATTATCCAATATCCTATATATACATTATCTATATATAAAGGGAAAAATATTGCAGCTTTTGCCCTTGCAAATTCACTTTTTTGATATGGCAATTTTTCGCCTTCTCTTTCTACTGTTAAATATTTTGGTGTAGCTGTCTGTATACTATCTTTAAATATAGGCTCTGTTTGTAATTTGCTTAATGTATCCCAATGTTTTTCATCAACATTAGATGCTTTTACAACATACTCAGCCCCATCATAAACAACTATTGTTGAATATTTTATGCCATACTTTTCTATCAGTATATTATTAATCTTTGCAAACTTTTCCTTAGTAGTTGTGTATTCACTAATTGTATTAAGCAAATCTTGAAGTACATTTAAACTTGTTACTTTTTGATTAAGGTTAGAAAAACTTTCTATTTTTTTATGTATAGATACATTGTATATCATTAAAATTACTATTATTATTACAAGCAGTAGTATTATTGCTAATGTCAAAAAACTCACCTCTTTAAACTTACTATACTGTTAATACTTATTTTTCATTTTATTTAATGTTTCATTCATTTGATTTGTAAATTTTGATTCACTATTTTTATATATATTATTATAATTGCTCATTGATTTTTGAGGCATACTATTAATTAGTGGATAAACCATATTACCTAATTTTGACAGATACATTAAGAATTTTTTAGAATATCCTTTTAATGAAATTTTACATTCTACTAATCCTTCAAGATATCTTGAATATGTCTGTTCTTCAAACGGTATAGAACAATATTTAATTAAGTCCTTATTGAATAATTCTGTCATATATGACATAGCAGGGTCATTATATACTGATATTCCACCTATTATCAGTTTGTCAGTCACATTTCTTACTCTTAAAGATTTGTTTAAAATTATTCTTAATTTTTCTGGATTTAAAATATTTTTTGCTTTCAAATCCCTTAAAAATGCTGTTAATGGTTGAATTGTTAAGACATCAAAGCTTTGCACCAAATAAATTTCTTGTGCTTCTTTAAAATATCCAAAATTTGTTTCAAAATCACAGTCCAATAATATTAATGAATAATTTTTAATTAAAGTTTCCAGTATCTCAGAATAATTATTTATTACATCATTTTCACTTGGTAAAGTGGTAAATACGCTTAAATTTTTGTTTACCACAATTCCTTCTGCTATTCCATTAATTAAATTTGGTATAGAAGAAATTGCTGTTTGTCTTAATTCTTCTTGATTGTCCGTATATACATAATATGCATTTTTATTTTTTGTCAAATCAAGTATTGCTGTTTTTATGCCTTTTTCTGATAATAATTGTGCTATATTATTAACTATAAAGGATGTCCCATTTTTTGAAGTTCCTACAAAAGCCACTATTTTCTTATCTTTTGTAAGCAAGCTAGACAAATCTATATTGACATCTGCATTTTTAATTGGTTCTATTTTTTTCTCATGTTCGCTTGCAACCTTATTTGTGTATTCATCCTTATCTAAACTTTCAAACTTAGGAACTATATCATCTTCGTCTGATATTTTACTAAAATCTTCAAATCCTGGTAATATATTTTCCTGTTCTTCGTTTGATTCTGACAATGAACTTTCTTTTTCGTTACTTTCTTCAAAGCCAGGCAATATATTGTCATTTTCTTCTATTTCTTCAGATTCAGGAAGTGTATCATCTAACCCCGGCAATGTTGTTTCTTCTAAGTCCTCAAAGCCTGGCAAAATATCATCTTCTTTTTCTTCATCCATATCAAACAAATTAACAATATCCTTTGGCTCAGAATCATCTCGTATATCACTGTTATCTGTTTCTGACTGTTCCTTTCTAGGCCTTCCTCTTTTTTTCTTTATTTGAGGTTCTACTTCACTGTTGTCTGCAATAGTTTCCTTTTTAGGTCTTCCTCTTTTTCTTAGTGGTGTTTCTTCTATTTCTTTTTCCATATCTTTCGCTGTTTTTATCTCTTTAGTTATACTAGTTTTTTCTTTTTCATCTAGTTGATCTTTTTTCAATTTTTCTTGCACTTCTATTGGTTTGGTTTTAACTTTTTTTACATTTGATACATTTACTTCTTCTGGTATAATTACTGGTTTGGTTAATTTATTCTTTTTTAACTGTTCTTCTATCAGTTTTATTTTTTTATTTTCTTCTTTATCATTAATATTAGATTTTATCTTTTTAACTTTAACACTTGGCGGTTCATATGCTGTTTGAGTTTTTTTGTTTTTCCCATCTGAGCTTCTGCTAGAACCATAGCTTACAATCTTTTGATATTTTTCGCATCTAGCCTCAAGTACAGCTTTAACATTTAATGGTAAAAATTGTGCAATTAATCTTAATTGTGCATCTGTATATTGAGTTGCAATACTATTAAAGCTTTCAATATATTTTTCTTCATTTTTGCCTAACTTTTTATAGTGATTAATGATATTTTGAATTTCTGTCTCGCTTACGTCTTCTTCTCTGCTAAACATAGCTTCTGAATCTTCTGTTCTCACTTGATAATATGCTATTGCTTCTCTTTGATTTCTAGGTTTGTAGACTAATTCACAAATTTTTGATACGTTTCTATCTTGTCCTAATAACGCATTATAGATTTTGCTTTTTAATATTTCATTTAAGAAAATTTCTGATTTAGCCCTTCTGTCATTGCATATAAGTATTATTGGTATGTCTGCTCCCGAATTGCTTGTTGCTTCTGCTGATATGTTGTCTAACTTGCCTCTTATAAATCTATCAATCTCGTCATAATTATTGTTTGAAAATGCTTCTAAATCTTCACTTATAATTATTCTATCATATGACTTATCTTTTTGTAATTCCTTCTGTATTGCATTAAAATAATATACATTTTTGCTTATTATTTCTTCTGAATAATTCTTTTGATATTCTTTTATAATCGCTTCTGATATTTTTTCATTGCCAACTGCAAACAATACCTTCATTTGTTTAACCCCTCCAACCTTTTACTACTATTGCAAAAATCAATGGTAATATTTGGCATATTACTAAAACTGTTACTATACCTATCATTACACCAAAACCTTTATCTTGCACATCCAGTTTTCTTATTCCTATTACGTAACGATATATAGCACTAATAACTATTCCTACAAAACAAAAAGGTATACTATATATTCTAACTAAGTTTAATATGTATGCAACATATCCATATGTTGCATTTCCATATTGTTCTACATAATCTTCCATTGTTTTAATTTCTTTTTGCTTTATTTCAACTAGAGTTCCACTTGTTTTCGTTGGTTCTATTACATTTTCTGTATTTGCTGCGTATACTGTGGTTGCACTTAATAGGCACATAAAAATTGTTATGACTGCTATAAATTTTTTCATAGCTTTTCCCCTTTCTATATCTTGTATTTCATCCTTTATTCCATTTTTCTTACATATTATATAATACAATAAACTACGTAAAATATCAAGGATAAACTCAACTTTTTTTATTTTTATTTAATAAGTCATGCACTTTATTTTTTTCTGTTCATATAATTTAGCAAATGGTCTAAAAAAATATTTTTATGGAGGTTTTTATGCTTGCATTTTTACTAAATGGTTTTTTACATTTTTTAGAATCTGCTATATTTTTAGTTGGTTATATTTCTAACAATAGTTTATTTCCTGAGCCACTTTCTTCTAGTGAAGAACAATATTATTTGGAACTACTTTCTCAAGGAAATGATGAAGCAAAAAATATTTTAATTGAACGAAATCTAAGACTTGTAGCTCATGTTTGTAAAAAATATAGTTCCACCAATATTGAATTAGATGATTTAATCTCAATTGGTACTATTGGATTAATAAAAGGTATTAATAGTTTCAATTCTTCTAAGGGTGTACGTCTTGCTACATATGTTTCTAGATGCGTTGATAATGAAATTTTAATGTATTTAAGAAGTACTAAAAAATTAAGTGCAGAAGTATACTTGGAAGATCCAATTGGAAAAGATAAAGATGATAATACTATAACCCTTCAGGAAATTTTAGAAAGTAATAGCAAGCCTATAGAAGATGAAGTTGATTTAAAATTCAAAATAAAAAAATTATATAATAAAATGAAAGAATTACTTAAACTAAGAGAAAAAACTATCCTAGAGTTAAGATTTGGTCTAAATGGTGATAAGCCAAAAACGCAAAGTGAAATAGCGCAAATGATGGGAATATCACGTTCTTATGTATCCAGAATCGAAACAAAAGCTATAGGCAAATTAGCTCAAGAAATAATTGAAGAATAATTGTAATATTTTTTACCTCTATATAATATTTTTATATAGAGGTATTTTATGAATTACATTTTAAATTTTTGTATTGGTATTTTAATAGGCGCTGGTGCAATACTTCCTGGAATAAGCAGTGGAGTTTTATGCGTAATATTCGGTATATATGAAAAACTAGTAAATAGTGTTTTAAATTTTTTTAAAGACATTAAAAATAATTTAAAATTTTTATTTCCAATTGCATCTGGCAGTTTTGTTGGTATTATAGCTTTAGGAAATGTCCTAAAATTTCTATTTACCACTTTTCCAACGCCAACAAAATTTGCATTTATCGGATTAATAGTAGGAGAAGTTCCTATTTTATGCAAAAAAGCCAATAAAGATGTTGGCTTTCGCTTAACTTATATGTTATATTTGATTGCAACTTTTGCTATTGCCGTTTTGCTTATTTTCATTGAAAATAAATGTAATATTAATTTTCTTTCAATTGAAAACTCAAATTTTTTCTATCTTTTTTTGTGTGGTTTTTTAATGTCCATAGGAATTGTTGTTCCTGGTGTTAGTAGTAGTGTAATTTTAATGTTACTTGGTATATATAATATTTATTTAGATTCTATTTCAATCTTATACTTGCCAGTTTTATTTCCATTGGGAATTGGCGTTATTATTGGTGGGCTTGTATTTTTAAATTTAATAAAATATCTTTTAGACTATTATTACACCAAAACTTTTTATTGCATTATTGGTTTTATAATTGGTTCTGTTTTAGTGTTAATTCCTTCTTTCAATTTGAATTTTGAAGGTATTATTTCCATTGGTTTATTTATTATTTGTTTCTGTTTAGCTCTAAATTTCGAAAAGCTTGAAGAAAAATAATATTTTATTTTCTTCTTCTTAATATCCATCCTGTTTTTGCTTCAATTGGTAGTTCTAATTTTACAGTTTGTCCTTGTTTCCCTGGATTTACGGTTGTAATCTCTTCTTCAGTATCAGAATCCCACATTTTTTGTATGGTAAACTCTTCAACTTCTATTTTTCCTGGAATTAATATCTCCATTTTATCTCCTATACTTAATTTATTGCGTATTTCTATTAATGTTTTATTTGCTTGGTTTTCTAATACCTTTCCTCCAAATTCAAAGTTAGGATTGTATTGCTTTCCATCATATTCTTGAAAATCCTTATTATTTCTGTCATTAAAATAAAATGTTGTTAATCCCCTTGTTTTAGTTTTTTCCAGCTCTTTTAAATATTTATTATAATCATATTCATTTGGATTTTTCATATAATCATCTATAGCATTTCTGTATGCATTAACCACTGACGCTAAATAATATTCTGTTTTTAATCTTCCTTCAATTTTTAAGCTTTCTACTCCCATATCTATTATTTCTGGAATTTCTTTTATCAAACATAAATCCTTTGATGAAAATATATATGTTCCCTTTTCATCATGTTCTACAGGCATCAAATTTCCTGGGTTATTGTTTTCTTCTACATACACATTATATGCCCATCTGCAACTTTGTGCACAATCACCTAAATTTGCACTTCTACTTGCTAAAAAGTCACTTAAAAAACACCTACCAGAATATCCAAAGCAAATTGCTCCATGTACAAATATTTCTACTTCCAATCCCGCTTCTTTATTTTTAATTATTTCCTTAATTTGTTCTTTGTTTAATTCTCTTCCCAAAATTACTCTTTTAGCACCATTTTTATGCCAAAAATTTGCACTATGATAACTAACCGTATTTGCTTGTGTACTTATATGTATGTCTATATCTGGTGCTTCTTTTTTTATAACATCAATTACACCTCCATCTGAAGCAATAATTCCATCTACCTTTAATTCATTTAGCATTTTGGCTTGTTTTTTTATTTCATCATAATAACTATCCCAAGCATAAATATTAATTGCCGCATAAACTTTTTTGCCTATACTATGTGCGTATTGTATAGTTTTTGCTAATTCATTATCATTCACTTCTGATCTACTTCTTAGTGACAGACTTCCTGTTCCGCAATAAACGGCATCTGCGCCGTATAAAAAAGCTGTTTTAGCCTTTTCAAAAGAACCTGCCGGAGCCAATAATTCTACTTTCTTCATTTTAACCATCATTCCTTTCATCAATCCATAATTATTACTTAAATAATTATAAATCATTTCATAATTTTTATAAATTTATTTTACTTTTTTAGTATAATCTGTTATTATATTAATGTTAAAGGAGCATTATATATGGAAATTAATAATAAAAAACTATCTAGGCATTACATATACATAATCTATTTTTTTATATTTGCATTCTTAGGCTGGATAATGGAAACTTTTTATTGTGCTTATGTAATGGGCTATTTTTCTAAAAGAGGCTTTTTATATGGTCCAATATGCCCTATTTATGGATATGGTGCATTAATTTTAATAATAATTTTAAATAAATATAGAAAAAATTCAATAAAGTTATTTTTTTCTTCAGTTGCTATATTCACTTTTTTCGAATATATTGTAAGTTTTGGTTTGGATGCTTTATTCGGTTTAAAATGGTGGGACTATTCTGAGCGCTTTTTAAATATAAATGGTCGTATTAGTATTTTTCACTCATTTGCATGGGGGTTTATTGCCATACTTTTTATAAATCATTTGTATCCTTTTATAAAAAAACATGTCAATTTAATTTTAGCAAAAATCCCACATAAAATTCAAGTGACTGCTATATCAACTGTTTTGGTTGTTTTTATAGCAGACACCGTCCTTTCTTGTATACGATATATTATTTAAATCATTTTAGAAATAGCTAATCCATCTCCTACCTCTAATATTTCTGTTTGAATATTAGGGGTATTTGTTATTTTATATATATACTCTCTTAAGTTTCTTACTGCTGTTCGTTGCTTATGTTTATTGTAATCGCCCAATACATAGCCTTTATATAAAACATTATCTGCTATTATTATTCCATTTTTATTAATCATTCTAATAGCTTGTTCTAGGAAAAATGGATACTTTCCTTTTGCAGCATCAATAAAAACAATATCATATTTATTGTTTAGTGTAGGGAGAATATCTACAGCGTCACCTATTATTACATTTATTTTATCTTCTACCCCAACTTGTTTTATGTTCTCAATCGCCTCTTCTGCTCTTTGAACATCTCTTTCTATTGTATCTATTTTTCCACCTTCTGTAAGAAACTCGGAAAAGCATATTGCAGAATAACCCACAGCAGTTCCTATTTCCAATATGCTTTTGGGATTATTCTGTTTTAATATCTTGGCTATAACTTCTAATGTATCATCCATTAATATTGGGATATGGTTTTCCAAAGCTTTCTGCTTAATGCTATCTTTCATCAGGCTCTCCATTTGTTATTGGCCTTCCCAAACTAGCATTTAGCTTATTATATTTTCTAATTAATACATCTTTTATTCTATTTTTAATTATTTCTTCGCTAACGGATTCTACATAACCAGCCTTTCTAAGTTCCTCACATTTTTCTGCAAATATACCATATATCTCATTAACCACATCACTTAACATTCTTCCTGCACACTTACCTGCATAAGCTCTTGTTACACTATCAATTTTTCGCATAAGTTCATCTCTTACTTTATTAATTTTACGAGTTCTTTCATCATTCTCATTTTTCTCATGTCCTAGCTTAGCTGTAATTGAATAATATGCTTCTTCGCGCCAATAGGAACCTCCCCCCTTACTCCACTTATTCACATGAACGCCTTTTTTACTCATTCTCATTCCTCCTTTATTTCTTTGAAGTGCGGGCGATTAAAATCGCCCCTACATTTTTCATGGATTACTTTACACTATCATTTCTTTGCTCTTGCCGCCATTCTTTCTCTTGTCTTATTATCTAATATTTTCTTTCTTAGTCTTAAGCTTTTTGGTGTAACTTCCACTAACTCATCTTCTTCTATAAATTCTATTGCTTTTTCTAGTGATAACTGAATTGGTGGCACTAAACGTAAAGCGTCATCTGAACCAGAAGCCCTTGTATTAGTTAGGTGTTTTTCTTTGCATACATTTATTGATATATCCTCATTTCTAGAATTTATGCCTACTATCATTCCTTCATATACATCAACACCTGGTCCTATAAACAACTCTCCTCTTTCTTGAGCATTATATAATCCATATGTTATTGATGTTCCTTGTTCAAATGCCACAAGTACTCCTCTTGTTCTTGCTTGTATTTCACCTTTATATGGCTCATAGCAGTCAAAAATACTATTCATTGTTCCTACACCTTTTGTATCTGTTAAGAATTCTGTTCTATAACCAATTAATCCTCTAGCAGGAACCTTAAATTCTACCTTTGTATGTCCAACTTCTGCTGGTTCCATATTAAGCATTTCTGCTTTTCTTCTTCCCAATTTTTCTATAACATTACCTATGCATTCATCTGGAACGTTAACTACAAGTCTTTCCATAGGCTCACATTTAACTCCATCTATTTCCTTTATTATTACTTTTGGTCTAGAAACTAATAATTCAAAACCTTCTCTCCTCATAGTTTCTATTAAAACAGATAAGTGCAATTCTCCACGACCGCAAACCTCAAAACTATCTGCAGAATCTGTTTCTTTTACTCTTAAACTAACATTTCTTTCTAGCTCTTTAAATAATCTATCTCTTATATGTCTTGAGGTTACAAATTGACCTTCTTTTCCTGCAAATGGACCATTGTTTACACTAAATGTCATAGATACCGTTGGTTCATCTATATCTACAAAATCTATTTTTTCTGGATTATTTACATCACAAATTGTATCCCCTATGTTTATATCCGAAATACCTGATAGACAAACTATATCCCCTGCAGAAACATTTTCAACCTCTGTTCTCTTTAATCCTACATATGTAAATAATTTTGCTATTTTGCCTTGTTCTGTTTTATCCTTTTTGCAAACAGCTACTGTTGTTCCATTGTTTATTGTTCCTCTCTCTACTCTTCCTACTGCTATTCTTCCTAAATACTCATCATAGTCTATATTTGATACTAACATTTGCATTGTTCCATCTATATCACATTTTGGAGGCTCAATATTATTTATTATGGTTTCAAAAATGCAATTTACATTATCACTTTCTTCGTCTAAGTTCATTTTTGCAATTCCATTTTTTGCAGATGCATAAACAACTGGAAAATCTAGTTGTTCATCTGTTGCGTTTAATTCTATAAATAATTCTAATACTTGGTCAACTACTTTTAGTGGATTTGCACCCGGTCTATCTATTTTATTAATTACTACTATTGGTTTTAAATTTAATGCAAGAGATTTTTTTAATACTTCTCTTGTTTGAGGCATTGGGCCTTCAAAAGCATCCACCAATAAAAGTACACCATCAACCATTTTTAAAACACGTTCAACTTCTCCTCCAAAGTCAGCATGTCCTGGTGTATCTACTATATTAATTTTAATGTCTTTGTACATTACGGATGTGTTTTTAGAAAGAATTGTTATTCCTCTTTCTTTCTCCAAATCATTTGAATCCATTACTCTTTCTTGTACTTGCTCATTTTCTCTAAATATATGGCTTTGTTTTAAAAGTGCATCTACAAGTGTTGTTTTGCCATGGTCTACGTGTGCTATAATTGCTATATTTCTTATGTTTTCGTTTATCATTTTTCCCCTTCTCTTTTCTTTGTATTTTTATGTTAATTTTTATATTACTAACCCTTACATTTTACCCTATTTCTTTTCATTTGTCAACATAATTATGTTATCCATTATTTCTTTGCTTACCTTATCTAGTATTTCTTTTTCAGGTTTATTTGTTTTATACTGGCTAAAGTCCAATGGTTCCCCTATATTTAATTTTACTTTTTTAAAAGGCTTCATCTCTCCTTGAATTCCAACTGGGATTACCGGAACCCCTGTTCTTATCGCCATATAGGCCACTCCATTTTGTGCTTTTCCATTTTTCTCCATTCCATTTCTTGTTCCTTCTGGAAATATAACCAATATTTCCCCATCTTTTAATAAATTTAATGAATACTTTATAGACTCTATATCTCTCATTCCCCTTTTAACAGGAAATACGCAACACTTTCTGCCAAACCATTTAATGAATTTATTTTTAAATAATTCTGCTTTTGCCATTACATATACTTTTCTTTTTAAATTTGATACCAATATTGGTGCATCCCAGTTTGACCTATGATTAGCACATATCAAATATGCTCCTTTTTCCTTTATATTTTCTTCTCCATTTTTTTCTACTCTAAATACTACAAGATTAAAAATATATACTAGAAAAACAACTATTTTTCTTAACATTGTTGACCTCCTTTCGCTTTATTTATTGTATCAGCTACTTTTTCTTTAACTTGTTCTATTGTCAAATATGTAGTATCAATAACTATAGCATCTTCTGCAATTTTTAATGAACCTATTTCTTTGTTGCTATCATTATGATCTCTAATTTTTATTTTTTCTAAGACTTCCTCATAGGTCATATTTATACCCTTTTCTAGGTTTTCTTTATACCTTCTTCTAGCTCTTTCTTTTACATCTGCATCTAAATATATTTTTACATCTGCATTTGGAAATACATATGTTGTAATGTCTCTTCCTTCCATAATAACATCTTTTCCTTCTGCTAATTTCCTTTGCAATTTTACCATATTTAACCTTACTTCTACTATAGCAGAGACCTGTGAAACTAAAGCTGTTACTTCTTTACTTCTTATTTTATCTGTAACATCTTCTCCATTTAGGAAAAAAGTTTGTATGCCTTCATTATTTTTTATATCTATTTTTATAGTTTCTGATATTTTTATTATTTTATCTTTTTCGTTTATAGAAATATTTTGGTTAATCATTTCTAATGTAACACATCTATATGTCGCTCCCGTATCTATATTAATAAGTCCAAAGTCTTTTGCAATTAATTTTGTAATTGTTCCCTTTCCAGTTCCCGCTGGTCCATCTATTGCAACTATAAAGCTCATAATAACCTTATCCTTTCCATTAATTTAAATATCTTTTTTTTCTTCAGGCATATATATACCTTTTGCAACAATTGTAATATCAACTACGTTCATTGTTGTTAATTTTTCTATTTCCTTTATAACTTTTTCTTTAAATTCTCGTAACGCAACTAATACATTATAACCATATGTAACAATCACTTCCATATAAATTGTTGGTCCCTCTGGTGTTTTTTCTACTCTAATTCTTATAATTTTATTTATTGCATCTGTTCTTTTAGCCAAATATTCTGCAATTTGCCTAAAAACTGTATCTGATATTACAAAATTTCCTAAATAGCTGAACGTTGGTCTTATTATTGACTTTTCAGATATATATGGCGCATTTCCTTTTCCCTTTGATTTAAATATTTGTAGCGGATCTAATATATAGCCTGAAAAATCTTTTTTTATTTCAAATGTTGGCACAGGTATTACGTGTTTTCCTTCTGTCTTCCTTATTGTTTTGGCTGTTTGCATCTCCGTTTCTGTTGCAACTTCATTTATATATATGGTCTTTGCAGGTTTTTGCAATCCCAAATTTTCTGCTATTTTTTCTACCATTCCGTCAGAAGTACCCAATATTAAAATTGCTTCTGGCTTGTATTTTTTTATAGCTTTTTTCATTTCTTGCTTTTCCTGTTCATTCACAAAAATAGCTCTTTTAACAGTTTCTATTTTAGTAGGAGCCTTTTTGGCAGACGTTCCCGCTATGACATTATTTTCCTTTATTAAAAGTCCATCATCTATTATATAGCTTATTCCATTTTCATTTGCTACCATCTGCGCTCTATAACTTTTTCCTGTTCCAGAAGGTCCAACAAATGCATAGACCTTTGTGTTTTCGGTATTATTGTTAAATAACAAACTCATTCTATCCCTCTTTTTTTCGTTAATATGTTTAATATATCATATTTCTATTTCTTTTTCAATTTTTATGATATAATATTTTAAAGTTTTAAATAGGAGGTCTTGTAATGGATAGAATTGATAAAATAAACTATTATTTAGATATTGCAGAAACTGTTACCAAAAGAAGTACTTGCATTAGAAGAAATTTTGGAGCAATTATAGTAAAAAATGATGAAATAATTTCTACTGGTTATAATGGTGCACCCAGAGGGCGTAAAAACTGCTGTGATTTAAAATCATGTTTAAGGGAAGAATTACAAGTTCCACGTGGTGAACGTTATGAATTATGTAGAAGTGTTCATGCAGAACAAAATGCTATTATTAGTGCTAGCAGAAAAGATATGCTTAATGGAACTTTATATTTGGTAGGTATAAATTATAATGATAATACATATGTTCAAAATGCTAATCCTTGTGCCTTGTGTAAAAAAATGATAATAAATGCTGGATTAAAGCAAGTAATTGTAAGAGATACTAAGGAAGCTTTTAGGATAATAGATATTCAAGATTTTATCGATAATGATGAAAGTTTAGAAGAATCAAAAGGTTATTAATTAATTATTGCAAAAACAAATTTAATATTTTATAATATATATAAGCTTGTTGTATTTACTACAACAAAGTGCGGATATAATTTAGTGGTAGAATGCCATGCTTCCGACCTGGTCGCGCGAGTTCGATTCTCGCTATCCGCTCCAACAAGAGTATTTACAGGTTTCTTAAATAAACTAAAAAACTGTAAAAAAGAAATTGAAGAAATATTTGAGGGGTTAGTAAAATTTATGTATGAAAATTTAGAAGGCTTTGGAGAAGATTGTGCAATAGATGGGAAATTTTTAGATACATATGCTAGCAAAAACAATACAAATAAATGTAATGATAATAGAGCTGAACATGAAGCAACTTTTTCATGTAAGACATATGAAATGAAAGATGGAAGTAGAAAACAAGAATGGCATTACGGATTTAGAGCACATATAATATGTGATGCAAAATACGGATTACCAATAAAAAGTAAAGTAACACCAGCAAACAATTCTGAACAAACA
>ULOK01059272.1_pt1 | contig 26681 bp, 27 predicted proteins | sample 1952501 | NCBI WGS metagenome assembly ULOK01 (sample SAMEA4835601, study PRJEB28245) | human gut metagenome | biome: gut microbiome; material: fecal sample | place: Denmark | collected 2008
GCAAAAGGCAATAATGGATGAAAAAGCAATTTACGCTAAAGGACTAGAAAAAGGCAAACTAGAGGTTGCGAAGAAAATGTTAGAGTTAAAAATAAGCAAAGAAACAATAGCTAAAGCAACAGGATTAACCATTCAAGAAATAGAAAATATTTCCAATTAGAGACAGCCCTCGAGGTAACCCATTTAAATTAGGATAATTGTGTAGGGGCGATTTTAATCGCCCGTTATATATGAAAACAATATGGTGGAATCTACAATTAGGGACAGCCCCAAATTGTCACTAAGGACAATTTGGAACAGTCCCTAATTGTAGGCATTCATAGATTATTTCTTCTAATTTTCTTGTGTCTACTATTGATTCTATGCTTGCTTCTAATATTTCCTCTGCTTTGGCTTTTTTTAAGTCTAATTGATAGCCATTTTTTAATGCTAATTGTCTTATAAATTCTCTGTTTGTTCTTCCATTGCCCTCTCTGAATGGATGTAATACGTTTAGTTCTGCTAAATAGTATGCTAATTTTGTTGCTAAATCTTTTTTATTTAATCCTTGCAAATATTCTTCTTTTTTTAGCTTGTTTAATAAACTTTCAAGTTCTGTTTCTATATATTCAAATTGAGCAAATCTAAACTCTCCTTTTGCTATATTTTCTGTTCTAAATTGTCCTGCAAATGGATATACGTCTTCAAATAGGTATTTATGAATCTGTTTAATATGGTTTGAGTCAAAGTTTCCTGTTATACCTGATTTTCTTAAGCCTAAGGATTTTGCAGCTGTAATTTTTGCTTCATATGTTTGCAATTTTTCTATGTTCATTATGTTTAATTTATTTTTTAATACAGTGGTTCCTGGATAGCAATATTTAGAGTTATAGGTTTCATATATGTCTCTCATAATTTTTCCTTTCTACACTTTTTACAATTAAAAACTGCCTTTTGTTTATTGGCAGTTTTTTGTGTAATTTTAATTTTATAAACTTTGATTTTTTATTATTTCTATTAATTGTGGCATATTTAATTCATCATTTGCAAATCTTCTATATATGTCTACATCTGCATTTGTTATTTCCATTCCTTCTATTGCTAAATCATTTTTTATATTATCTATATCAAATTTAAATACTTCTTCGTTAAACATTTTTAGGTACCTCCAAAATTAATTTTATTTTAACCCATTTATACTATAATTATACCACAAAATGCCGTAAAAGTCCAGTGTTTTCACGTTTTTTGGTAAATAAATTTCAATTATTCATTTTATTTACATTTCTTATTATGTTGTCCACGTCTATATGTTTTATTTGCTTGTTTTCCATTAGGATTTCTCCATTTACAATTGTTGTTTCCACATTTAGTCCACTTGTGTTATATACTAAGTTTGCAATTTGGTTTAAATTTGGTATCATTTTTATATTGTCTAGCTTTTCTTCTGTATCTACTATTATTATATCTGCTTGTTTGCCTTCTTCTAAATTTCCTACTTTATCTTCCAATTTTAATGTTTTTGCTCCATTTATTGTTGCCATTTTTATAACGTCTTTTGCTGTTATTCTTGCTTCATTTTCATGTATGCCACCTTGTATTAAACAAGCTACTCTCATTGCATCAAACATATCCAAATTACTTCCTGAACCTTGCCCATCTGTTCCTAATGCAACATTTAACCCGTTTTTTATGTATTTAGTTGTGTCTGCTATTTTACAACCTAATCTTAAATTTGATATTGGATTATGTACTATGCTACAATCCATTGTTTTTAATATTTCTATATCTTCATCATCTAACTTAACACCATGTGCCAATATGTTATGCGTATTACCAAAGTATTTTTTTAATACATATATTGCTTTTTGCCCGTGTTGTTTTTTTATATCTTCTATTTCATCTATGCTTTCCAAAAAGTGTACATGTACTGGCAAATTATATTTTGATGCTATTTTAGAAACCTTTTCTAAGCAATTGTCTGAACATGTGTAAAAACTATGTGGTGCTACAGTATATGTTATTAAATCATTTTGTTTATCTCGTGTTTCATATAAATGTTCAAATTCAGCTATTCTTTTATCAGTGCCTTCTTCCCCATCTGTTGATGTAATTGTTCTGGTTAGAACTAACCTTATTTTGCTTTTCTCTGCTGCTTTTCTTATTTGTTCTGACATAAAATATTGGTCATTTATACAAGTACAGCCTGTTCTTATCATTTCTATAAATGACAACATACTTGCATTATATATATCCTCTTCTGTTAGTTTTTCTTCCCTTGGCCATATTTTTTCATTTAACCATTCGTATAAACTACATCCTTCTGTTGTTTCCCTAAATATGCTCATTGGTACATGTGAATGTGCGTTTATTAGCCCTGGCATTACAATTTTGTTTTTCGCATTTATTATATATGCTTCACTATCTTCTAAATTTTTTTCCATCTTTTTTATTTTGCTGTTTTCAATTAAAATATTTATCTCTTCTATCACAACATCGTTATTTTTAATAATTAAAGCTTTTCCATTTTTTATTAATATTTTAGACATCTCTTCTTTTCTTTCCTTTCTTAATAGTAGTTAGAGCTTCTCTTTTGCTTAAGTATATACAGTATTAAATATTTTGTCAATTTTTTATATTTTTTTTGTTGATAAAAAACTTCATATGTAGTATTATATTTTATATACCGCTAATGAAAAAATACACTTTATGTGTAAAAAGGAGTTGTTATGAAAGATCCAAAAATAGATTTTTATAGTCCTACTGCTCTAAAATCGTATAATTTAGATAAGACTATGAGATACCAGTTAAATGTTTTAGGTAATCTTGATTTTTTTACTAAAAGGCATAGTGAAAATGTTGCTAATCTTGTTTGCAGAATTTGCCAATATTTAAACTGCAATAATAGTTATACAGTTTATTGTACAATTTGTGCTTATTTGCATGACATTGGCAAAATGTTTATTCCTTTAAGTATATTAAATAAACCTGATAAATTAACACCTGAAGAATATGAAATAATGAAAACTCATACTACTTTAGGTTATGAAATGTGTATAAAGGATTTAGAATTGCGTCCTTATGCTGTTGGCCCTTTATACCATCATGAAGCTTTAAATGGAACTGGCTATCCTAATGGTGTAACTAAAGAAAACATTCCTTATTGCGCTCAAATTATTAGAGTTGCTGATGAATATGATGCTATTGTTACCAAAAGAAGATATACAACACACGTAAATATTTCAGAAACCCTACGTGATTTAATAAAAGATGCAAGACCTGACCCTGTTCTTGTTGCTTTAGACCAATTAAATGAGAATAAAAAGTTAGGTAAAATAAACGGAAAAGTTTTAAAAGTTTTATTTAAAGTTGTTATTGATGATACCAATTACGAGATTTCTTGTATTTGGGATTATATTAAGTATTTGCAATCTCAAATTAAAAGATTGGAATTAATGGAAAGCTACAGTATTAAAATGCTTAAAGCTACTAAGGAAAAAACTCAAAACTATTATAGAGAGGGTATTAGAATGCTTTTGCAAGATGGCGAAACCTTTGATAATTTCCTTCAAGTTTTGAATGAATACAGACAAGCTGTTATTACCAGAAAAGATATTATTGATAAATTAAAAAATGAGATTCTAATTATTAAAAAATTAAGAGTTTAATGCACTAGATATATAATTCTTTTTCCCCACAAAAAGCCTTCTTTGGAATAATAAATCCAAAAGAAGGCTTTTACTGTATAATTTTATGCTCTTATTAGGTCTGTTAATACATCATCTAGTGCTATCGGCGTTACTTTATTGTTTATTAATATTTTTAATAATTTTTCTGTTTGCTTTTCTTCTAATAAAATATTATTTATTTCTCTACTTTCTATTTTTTCCTTTTTAGTGTCTTTGTACTTTTTTACTATGCCTATTCCATATGTTTCTCTGTTTCCATTCGCAAAGAGTTTGCTAATTGTCTTATAATATTCTAATTTTATTCTTTCTCCTATGTTTAACTCTTCTGAATCTCTAGAATCAATAATTGCTTCTCCATAAAGCTCTTTTATGTTATTCATACTTATCCCTTCCTTTGTTAAGATATGTTCAATATATATCATATTTGCTAGAAGTTCAAGCATTTTAGTTCGTTCGTTTTTTATGTTTTTCGACAATTATTGTTTTATTATTTTAATTATTTCTTTATATATTTTATCTTCGACATCATTTATGGCTATTTTTGTCGCATTTTGTCCCATCTTTTTTAATACTTCTGTGTTAGATATTATACTATATATGTTTTGATCTAACATTGTGCCAGTTAAGTTTTTGTCTAATATTACCCTTGCCGCGCAAGCATCTTCTAAAACTCTTGCATTATATTCTTGATGATTTTCCGTTGCATGAGGAAATGGAATAAATATAGCTGGTTTTCCTAATAGTGCAACTTCTGTTACTGTCATTGCTCCACTTCTTGAAACTACAAGGTCTGCATAGTTCATAATTTCTTGCATATTATAAATATATGGTACTACTCTTACACTTTGTATATTGTTTATATCTATTCCTTTTTCATTTAATTTTTCTTTTATTATGTCATACTGCGATGGGCCTGCTGCCCATATAATTTGATATCCTCTATTGCTTTTTTCGGTTATTATTTCTATCATGCTGTCATTTATACTTTGTGCCCCTTGACTTCCCCCAAATATTAATACTCTTGGCTCATAATCTTTAAAGCCAAATTCTTTTGTTATCTTTTTCTTTTCTTCTGTTGTCAATTCCATTTTTCTTAATTTAGTTGGAGTTCCTGTTACAACAATTTTTTTAGCTTTTGGTAATTTCTTTATTGCATCTTCAAATCCAACTAATATCAAATTAACTTTTTTTGATAACATTTTTACAGCTATTCCTGGGAATGCGTTGCTCTCATGTAATACAGTTGGGATTTTTTTTGATTTTGCAGCAAGCATAACCGGAACACATATGTATCCGCCAGTACCTATAACAACATCTGGCTTAAATTCTTCTATTATTTTTTTAGCCTCTTTTATTGAAGCAAAAGTTTTATACATTTCTTTTATATTTTCTATTGAAACTTTTCTGCTAAATCCATATGCTTCTATTGTTTTTAAGGTATATCCAGCCCTTGGAACTAAATCATTTTCTAGTCCCCTTTCTGTACCTATAAATATTATTTCTGAATTTGGCTGTTCACTTTTTATTTTATTTGCAATTGCTATTCCTGGATTTATATGACCACCTGTACCTGCAGCAGCAATAATTACCTTCATTTTTTTCCTCCTTATACCTTAGTTCCTGCTCTTGAAATATTTAACAGAATTCCACATGAGCTTAATAAAATTAATAATGCTGTACCTCCATAGCTAAAAAATGGTAATGGCATTCCAGTGTTTGGTATTGATGATGTTACAACACCTATATTTATAATTACTTGTATTCCTATTAATGTTGTTATTCCAGTTGCCAACAGACTTCCAAACATATCTGGCGATTTTATTGCTATTAAAATTCCTCTCCAAATAAATATTGCAAATAGTAAAATTACTATAACACAACCTACAAAACCTAATTCTTCAGCTAATATTGAAAATATAAAATCATTATGTGGTTCTGGTATATATAAATATTTTTGTTTACTTTCTCCTAATCCTACACCAAAAAGTCCACCAGAACCTATTGCATATAATCCTTGGACTGCTTGCCATCCAACTTCTGTCGCATCTGCCCAAGGATCCATAAAAGACATAATCCTTTTTATACGGAATCCTCCTTTTCCCGTGGCTTGCAATGCTATTATTCCTACTGTTACTGCAAGTGCACCTATTAAACCTGTTATTACAAAGTAGATTAACCTACATCCTGCCATAATCATCATTACGCAAGTTACTGCTGCTGTAACAACAGATGCACTTAAATGGTTTTGTACAAAGTACAGTATAAATATTGGTGGAATTATCCATGATAAAGGTCTTACAAATCCATTTTTAAAGCTTTTTAATTCTGACTTATGGTCTGTAAGATATCCTGCATAAAATATTATTAACCCTATTTTAGTAATTTCTGATGGTTGAAATTGTATAAAGCCTAAGTCTATCCATCTTGTTGCTCCATTTGCTTCTACTCCCAATCCAGGTATTAGCACTAATGGCAATATTCCTACAGATATTACATAAAATATTTTATAAAAATTTTTATATATTCTATAGTCTATTTTGGAAATACCTATCATTAACCCTATTCCAATTACTGCAGCTAATAGTTGCGTTTTTACATATGAATAACTATTACCAGATTCTGCAATTGCTGATGGAGCTGATGCTGATAGCACCATAACAATTCCTAATGATAGCAATATAATAATTATTAGAAAAAGTATAAAATCAAATTGATTATTTACAAAACTTGAAATTGTTTTTTTGCTTTTTGTCATTGGATTCTCCTTTCTCATAATTATATTGCTAATAATCCTACCACACTTAACATTAATGTTATAATACTAAATATTGATACTATTTTGTTTTCGTTCCAACCTGATAATTCAAAATGGTGGTGTATTGGTGTCATTTTAAAAATTCTATTTCCTGTTTTCTTAAAATATCTTACCTGTATCATTACAGATAATGTTTCTATCACTGGCACTAAAGCTATTATTAGTAATAATAATGGCATTTTTAAATATAATGCCATTCCAGCAACTGCTCCACCTAACATTAATGAACCTGTATCTCCCATAAATATTTTTGCTGGGTTTAAATTAAATAATAAAAATCCTAAGCATGTTCCTATAGTAATACTTCCAAATACAACTATTTCCTTTATATTAAATATTATTCCTATTACTGTTAGACAGGTTAATATTAGTGCTGTTACACTTGTTGCTAGTCCATCTATTCCATCTGTAAGATTTACTGCATTTGATGTTCCAAGTAATACAAGTATTGCAAATGGTATATATAACCATACTGGTAAAGTAAAATATGTTTTTATAAAAGGTATATATGTTTCTGTGCCGATATTTAGCACCTTTGTTATGTATAATACAAATGCTACTGAAAATATTAATAATCCTATCATTTTGTACAGTGGTTTTAGTCCTTCTGTGTTTTTTAAAACTAATTTTTTAAAATCATCTATAAATCCTACTAGACCAAAGCCTATTGATACTACTGCAATTGGTATTAAGTTTTTTGCAACAGATGATTGATTATCTTTTATATAATCATAGCACAGAAATCCTGTTAATACTGTAATTACTAAAATCATTATTATGCCACCCATTGTTGGTGTTCCTTGTTTACCTAAATGGGATTGTGGACCTTCTGTTCTTTCCATTTGACCAACTTTTAATTTTTTTAATATTGGTATTATTGCTAATGATGTAATTATTGTAATTACAAATGACAACAATAATATTTTTATTTGATATTGCATAATTCTCTCCTTACATTTTGTTTATTATTTGTTTTATAATTTTTTTTTCGTCAAAAGGATTTTTTACGCCATTTACTTCTTGATATGTCTCATGACCTTTTCCTGCCAATACTACTATATCATTTTTTGTTGCCATTTTTATTGCATGCTCTATAGCTTTTTTTCTATCTACTATACATACATATTTTCCTTTTGTTCTTTTTATTCCACTTTCTACTTCTTTTACTATTTCTTCTGGATCTTCTGTTCGTGGGTTATCTGATGTTATTATTGTATAATCTGCAATTTTACCAGAAATTTCGCCCATTATGGCTCTTTTAGTTGTATCTCTATCTCCTCCACAGCCAAATACTGAAATTACTTTTCCTCTAGTATAGCCTTTTACAGCACGTAAGATACTTTCTAAACTTTCTGGTGAATGTGCATAGTCTAACATTATTGTTAAATTCTTCTTATTATTTACTAATTCGCTTCTTCCTGGAACTCTTACTTCTTGTAAAGCTTTTTTTATACTCTCTGTACTGCATCCTAGTTGTTGGCAAACACATATTGCAGCTAATGCATTATATACACTAAATCTTCCTGGAATTTCTACTTTTACTCTTTCATTTCTAGCATTCAGTTTTACTATAAAGTCAACATATGAATTTGTTATTGTAATATCTTTTGCTGAAACCATGGCAGTATTATCTAGGCCATATGTTTTAACATCGCAATCTTTTAATGCATTTAGTATTTTAGAAGAATATATATTGTCTACATTTACAAATGCTTTTTTGCACATTGTAAATAACTTTAACTTTGAATTCAAATAGTCTTCCATATCTGGATGTTCTTTTGGGCTTATATGATCTTCTGAAAAATTTGTAAATACCCCCATATCAAAGTCACAACCTGCTACTCTAGAGAGTTTTAAACTTTGAGATGATACTTCCATTATAACTACTTCGCAACCGTCTTCTACCATTCGTGCAAACATTCTTTGTAATTCTAAGCTTTCCGGTGTTGTTCTGTCACTGTCTTTAAGTTTTATATCTCCACTATAAATTGCTATTGTTCCAACTAATCCTGTTTTTATGCCTTGCTCTTTTAATATTTCTCTCATCATATAAGTTGTAGTAGTTTTGCCTTTTGTTCCTGTTACTCCTATTAGTTTGAATTTTTTTGATGGATTATCATAAAAATTACAAGAACATATTGCTAGTGCATACCTCGTATCTGGGTGTAGTATTATTGTAATTCCCTCTGGAATTTGTTTTATTATACTCTTATCTATGTCTTCTGGTGCTAATACTACTTTTGCACCATTTTTTATTGCATCTAATATATATTCTGTACCATCATTTTTAAATCCTCTTATTGCAATAAACATATCTCCTTGTTGCACTTTTCTAGAGTCATTTTCTATGTTTGGTATATCTATGTCTAAATCTCCTTTTGCTCTTAAATTTTCTAAACCATACAATATATATTTTAGTTTCATACCGTTCTCCTTGTTTATACAATTTTTCAAACATATTATATAATGAATTTTAATTTTTGTATACATTTTTTATAATTTTTCTATAAGAGATATTTGCAATATTTTAATATTTTCTAGTTAAAAAAATAACTAGAAGTTTTTTTATTCTAGTTATTTTTTATACTTTTTCTGATTTTTTAATAATATAAATTAAATATTCCTATCTTTTATTTTTAATGCATATTCATATGCATTAATATAATCTTCTTTTTTTATATAATTTCCAATTGTATTTATATAACTGTTGTCTTCTCTAACAAAGTTTGCATTCTTCATTATATTTATAGCTCCTGTATTTTTTATTAAATTTACCATTTCATCATATGAAATTCTATACTCATCATCCTTTTGAAATGTTCTTAGAATATATTTTATTAATATTGTTGAATATGTGGTATAAATTGTAGTAAATATATCTTCAGCAATATTTTTTTTGCTTAGTAAATCTTCTAAAAAATCTATTACCTTCAACGTATCATAATAATTTCTAACTAGGTTTTTACGCGCTCTTGTACTACTCTCGCCATATCTTACATAATGATAACATTTAAAGTCAAATAAATATATTTGTTTAATATTCATATATAATTCTAGACAAAATATTAAATCTTCCATCATTCTAATATCTGTTCTAAATTCAAGTTTATTTTTTATTGTTTCTGTTTTTGCAAATAGTAAACATACATATGTAGGGAGCTTGTCTTCAAAAATATTTAATAAAAGTTTATTATTTATTTCACTCTTATCTAGTATTTTATTTGATAAGTCTAATAAATCATTATTTGATTTAATTATATTTCCTTTTTCGTCTTCTTTTATGAAATTACAACGTAATAATTCTACATTTGTTTCTTCCATTTTTTTTATAATTTTTTCATACATATTATGTTCTATATAATCATCTGCATCAAGAAATGTTATATATCTTCCCGTTGCTCCTTTTATTCCTACATTTCTAGCATTTCCCACTCCATTATTTTCAATATCTACAATATTAATTCTTTTATCTTCTTTTTTATATTTTTTTGCTATTTCAAGGCTATTATCCGTAGAGCCGTCATTTACAATTATTATTTCTAAATTTTTATATGTTTGTTCTTTCAGGCAATTTAATAGCCTACCTATAAATTTTTCTGCATTATACATTGGGATAATTATACTAATAATATCATTCATCTTTTTTCTCTCTCATCTTTACTTTCTAATACACCATGCACTAATAAATATCTTTCAGCTAGTTCAACATTTTTTAATAAATTTTTATCAATTTTACTTCCACTTTTTATAAGCCTTGTAAATTCTTTATCCATTGTATTTATCATTTTAGAAATTGAAAAGCCATTTACTACTTTTTCTCTACATTTTTCTTTTATATCTGTGTTTTCTAGTTTATCAAATATTTCAAGAAATTTTGTTACATATTTTTCAATTTCTTCATCAGAATAATTAAAGTTTAACTGTTCTTCTAGTTTTTGATAAACTGGTACCAATGCTCCACACTCTTCATCTATTAATTCACTTTGTCCTCCAATATTAGCAGAAACAACTGGTACACCCATTGCCATTGATTCATATGCCACAAGAGCCAATCCCTCTTGTAAAGAACAAATAATTGTGGCTGATGCAACTTTATAAAATGGTCTAACATCTTTTTGATATCCAAAGCATTCTACTATATTTTGTAAATTATTTTCTATTATATAATTTTTTACATCTTTTAATGCGACACCATCTCCTACAATCGCTAATCTTACATCATCACGAATTTCAGCCAATTTTTTTATTACATTTATCGCAAAAATTGGTCTTTTAGCATGTACAATTCTGCATGGAAGTAAAATTACCTTTTTCCCTTTATATTTTTCCTTTAGTTCATCATATTTTTCCGACTCGAATTCTGGATTAAAATAATCGGTATCTGTTCCAATATAAACAGTTTTTACATTTTTCACATTTCTTTTCATTGTCTTGTACATTAAGTTTTTTAAATATTCTGTACATGTATATGTAGCATCTAAATAATCTGCTACTGCATTAGAATCTTTTGGCTTTCCACCATTTCGTAATGTCCAATTCTCTGAGTGTATATAATCAACAAAAGGAATTTCTTTAAATTGGCACTTTAGCCATGGTAATGCATAATATCCATAATAACTATTTGAAAAGAAAACAAGGTTAATTCTTCTACTTTTAATAATATATGCTATAAATGAGGCCCAATCTTTCTTTTTCAAAAAAGTAGATAAATCAAAGTATTCTTCCACATATTGTTCTACTTCTTGTCTTAGGTCATGTTCCGTTTTCTGTGTTGTTATTACACTGATTTCATAATTCTTTTGTTTCAATCCCTTTATTAAGTTAAAATCGAATATCTCCGCACCACCTATTGCCGTCCAAGGTAAAATAAATAATATTCTTTTTTTCCCATCTGCAGGAACTACCGGTGGCTTTTTTAAGTCAATAATAGTAGGAATATTTTTATAATCTACTTCATAATTATTGTCAAATTGAATTGTATTTAGTTTATCATCTATTTTGTCTATTTCTTCTTGCATCTCAGGAGTAATTTTTTCATCTTGTTTTTTTGCATTTAAATTCCTATGCCAATATCCATAAAACTCCATTTTAAGTGGTACAGCTTTTTTGCTAAGAAGTTCTATACATGTGTACCATTGTCTTGGCAAATCATCTGTTATCTTCTCGTATTTTTCAAGTTCCAAAAATTTTTGTTTTTTTATAAATATCCCTGGAGCAATAATATTTTTCTTCTTCTCATCTATAATTCTTAGCTTATTGTTAATTAGCAATTCTTTTTTTCCAAATTCAACTACTCTTGAATATGAAAAATCTGCATCATAATTAAGCATCATAGCAAAAAAGCCACATTCTAGCATTGTTTCATTTAATAAATCATTTTCTTCAAAATTAAAAATTAATTCTGTTGAACTGTTTTTTATAGCTTCAATTTTTGCTTTGGCAATTGTTTCATAGTCATATACAATTATTTTTATTCTTTTATCTATATATTTTAAATTTATGATATCTGACTTGTTGTCGTTAATAACTATTATCCATTCCCAATAAGGAAATGTTTGATTAATTAGTGAATTCATCATTTGTACTACATAATTATAGCTTGAATTAAGGCTACATATTGTAATAACTGTAATTAAGCTTGTTCCTTTATTCATGCTTATTCTGCTAGATTTCATTTTCCCTGGTTCAAGAGTAAAATCAAAATTTTTTGTTTTTCCCATTTGCTTGGTATTTTTTTGCATTTATGTACCTCCATTTTGATCACTTTTGTTTAATCTCTTAGGTAAATTATATATATATATTATACCTCGAAATACAACGAAAATCAATACTGGTAAGGAATTTGATAGTGTCAATTTATTAGTCTTGTTTGATTTTTAGGAAAATCTATGTTATTTCTATCAACACCTTCTGATTCATAGTTTTCCGCCAGTCCAACAAATAGCACCACCTCTTTACTTTTACTTGCTTTTTCTATTGCTTGATTTAATAATATTTCGTCATCTTCATCTTTATCTATACGGTTATATCCTTTTTCATACTCCACTTTCACATTTTGGCTTTTTAACGCTTCATATGCGTTCTCAATTTTATATGAGTTAATTTATGTGAGTTATAACATACTTGAAGTCTTGTATTACACATTCGCCATTATTTTAGTTCCTTCTTTTACTTTTATTCCAGATTTAGGGATTTGTCTTGTTATTATATCTGTATTTACAATATCTTTTTCATTTTCTATTTCTAAATCCAAATTTATTTTTTTTAATTTTTTCTTTGCCTCCTCTATTGTTAGTCCCTCAATGTTTGGAACTTCAACATCCTTTTTTTCGTCTTCTTCCTTAACATTGTCTTTTTGCGCCTCTAAATACGGTAAAACTTCTGACAATACCTTTCCGCCAACTGGTGCAGCAACAGCACCTCCTTGGTGTCCTCCTTCTCCTGTTGGGTTATATAATGTTACAAGTATTACCACTTGTGGATTTGTTGTTGGTCCTACTCCCATAAAAGATGTTACATATTTATTTGTATTTACCCCATCTTCTGATGTTCCTGTTTTCCCTCCTATGTTATAACCTTCGACTTGTGCATTTCTTCCTGTACCATCTTCTACAACAGATTGCATCATACTTAATACGTTTTTAGCTGTTTCTTCCGATATCACTCTTTCTTCCCTTTTAATCGGTATTTCTGTTGTTTCCCCAGTTTGACTGTTTATTATTTTCTTTACAATTCTTGGCTTTATGTATGTTCCCCCATTAGCAATACTTGATATTGCAGTTATTAGCTGTAATGGTGTTATTTCAAATCTTTGACCAAACGCTATTGTTGCAAGTTCTACTGGACCAACTTTTTCTTCTTTTAAGAAAATACTTCCAGCCTCTCCGGGTAAATCTATTCCTGTTCTTTTTAATAGTCCAAACTTTTTCAAATACGTATAATATTTTGAAACTCCAATTTTTTGTCCTAACCCTATAAATACTGGATTACACGAATTCATTAGAGCTTGCCTTAATGATTCCGAGCCATGCGGTCTATAATATCTCCAACATTTAATTCTAACTCCTGCTATTTCTATTCCCCCTGTACAGCAAAATTCGCCCTCTTTATCTACGCTTGTTAATCCTTCTTCCAATGCTGCTGAAGTTGTTATAAGTTTAAATGTAGATCCTGGTTCATATGTATCTGATACTGCTTTATTTCTCCACATTTGTTGCAATGCCTTTGTTTTTTCCCCCTGTGCTAACATTTCCCAACTTGCCTTTAGTTCTTCTGTATTAGCCTGATAAGGTTGATTTAAATTATAGTTTGGATAACCTGCCATTGCTAGAATATCCCCTGTTTGTGGATTCATTATTATTATATTTCCGCCATCTGTACATTTGTTGTCAATACAAGCTTCTGCTAAATATTTCTCTGCTATTCCTTGCACAGTTGCATCTATGCTTAATATTAAATCATTTCCATCTATTGCTTTAACATAGTTTTCACCTTCTTTTGCAATTTCGCCTCCCCTTGCATCTATTATTTTATTAATCTTGCCTTTTTCTCCTTTTAATTCTTTTTCATAAATTGCTTCTATCCCATCCAATCCTTGATTATCAGATCCACAAAACCCTATTACTTGTGAAGCCAAATTGTTATTAGGATAATATCTTTTTGTATCTTCATCTATATTTACTCCTTTTGTTATATTATTGTCGCTTAACCATTTTCTAAGTTCATCAGCTTTTTCTTTGTCTATCTTTTTTACAATAGTTTCTATTGAACTTCTTCTGCTTACTCTTTTTAATATAGTTTCATAATTTAAGTTAAAAATTCCAGCTAATGCTTTTGCAACTTTTTCTTTGTCCTCTTTTGCAATGTTTGTTGGATTTACGGTTACAGTTTCTACTGTGCTAGATATAGCCAAAATATTTTTACCAGTTGCATCATATATTGTTCCTCTTTTAGGATTAACACTTCTATCTAATGTTTGTTGTACATATGCCATAGATTGCAATTCCGAGCCCATAACAAACTGTATCCAACCTATTCTACATATTAAAGCAATGAAAATCATTGTAGAAACAAGTATTGCATTTCTCATTCGCCTTTTTCTCCCCAAATCGCTCACTTTTTCTTCTGCTTTTATTTTAGTTTCTTTTACTTCAGCTTTATATTTTCTCCTTTGCTCTTTTTTTACTAACTTCTCGAGTTCTCTTATATTCACTTTTTGTTTTTTCCAAGCTTTTATTTGTTTTTTCTTTATTTTTCGCCTATTCTTCATTATTAATCACATTTCCTCTCTAACTTATGATTATAATAATATTATTCCAATTTATTCTAAATAGGACTTAAACGCAAAAAAATTACTATATACTCAAAATATAGTAATTTTTTAAAATATTTTTTCTGTTAAAAGCTCTACCACTTTTTCAAACCAATTTTTTTCTTCTTCTATTATTACTTGTTCGCTGGCAGGTTCCACATAATCTTTTTTAGGTAGATTAACATATCTTTTTTGTGTTGAATCTAACTTTTTCATTCCCGAATTTTCTTTTGCTGCTTTTTCAATGTTGCTTAAATTTAGGCTGTTTTGTATATTAACTTCTAACTGTTGGTTTTCTTTTTCTATTACGGCCAAATCGCTTTTCAGTTGTTCCTTTTGGCTAAACCTTTCTGTTATAAGTGAGTTCCTATAACTTATTGCCAATAGTATTACAAAACCTAACACAACATATGTTACAATTTTAGTTTGTGGTTTTAAATGCTTTTTCTTTTTGTTCTTTTTATTTGCTTTGTTTTTATTTATCGTTGTAGATTTCTTTTTAACGTCTTCTTTTTTGTTTGGTTTATATTCTGGTTTTAGTTTTCTTGGGCTTGTCTCGTATTGATACCCACCATATCTACTATTTGGCATATTCTCACCTACCTTTTGAAAATTATATTTTCTTTTCAAATATTCTTAATTTTGCACTTTTAGCTCTTGAGTTTTCTCTTTGCTCTTCCTCTGTTGGAAGTATCGGCTTCTTTGTTATTATTTTGCCAAACGATTTCGCTCCGCATACACAGTATGGTAAATCCTTTGGACATTTGCAAATTCCCTCTGCCTCTGTAAATGCATTTTTTACTGCTCTATCTTCTAAAGAGTGAAATGTTATAACAGCTAGTCTTCCACCTTCATTCAAAGTATCAATGCAATCTAAAATACAGTTATATAACGGCTTTATCTCATTATTAACTTCTATTCTTATTGCTTGAAATGTTCTTTTAGCAGGATGTCCTTCTTTTTGCTTCGATAATGGTATGGATTTTATTATAATATTTACTAACTCTTCTGTTGTTTCTATTTCCTTGTTTTTTCTTTGAGCACATATATTTTTTGCTATATTTCTAGAAAACTTTTCCTCTCCATATTCATATATGATTCTTGCCAACTCTTCTTCTGGATACGTATTTACAACAATTTTAGCATTTAACTGCTGACTTTTATCCATTCTCATATCTAATTCGTTACTGCCTAAATAACTGAAACCTCTTTCTTTTTCATCTAATTGATATGAAGAAACTCCTAGGTCTAACAATATGCCATCTACTTTTTTTATTTGTAAACTTTTTAATACTTCTTTAATCTCATCATGATTTGCATGTATATATTTAACATTTGAGTACTCTTTTAGCTTTTCTTTTGTAGATTCTAATGCATCCATATCTCTGTCAATTCCTATCAGTATACCATTTTCAGATAAATTTTCTAATATTTTTTTGCTATGCCCTCCACCACCAAGAGTACCATCTACATATATTCCATCTGGCTTTATCTTTAATCCTTCTATACATTCTTTAAGTAATACAGGATTATGCTTAAATTCCATGGCAAATAAACCTCTGCTTTCATTTTATACGCGAATAGTTGGTATTTTATGCAAAATACCAACTGTCCACATCATTTATAGTTTTTTCTTTAGTATTTTATTTTTTCTCTTTGGTGTTGTATATATTTTACAAATGCTTTTCATTTGTATATTATTATTTTTATCCTATGTACAAATTATATATTTATCTTTTGTACTTTTTGCTTTTGTATATTATTGCTTTTTTTCTTTTGTTTTTTATTTCTCTTTTGTTTTTTCATTTGTGCAAATTTGCTTTGCTTTATCCTTTGTAAAATTTTTTCTTTAGTTAAATTTATCTTTTGTACTTTTTTAATTTTATCTTTTGTATTTCAATAATTTGTCTTTTGTTTGATTTATATAAACTTTTGCAATTTATATACCTAACATTGTCATATTCTCTGCTATTTCATCAGCAGAAATATTCTCATCACTGTTATAAGATTTCCATTTTTCTCTGTTCCAAATTTCAATTCTAGTGCCTACACCAATTATTATTGCATCTTTTTCTAATGTAGCATATTCTCTTAAATTACTTGTTATTAGAAATCTACCTTGTTTGTCAATTTCGCATTCTGTTGCACCAGATAAGAAAAATCTTACGAAATCTCTTGCATTTTTGTTTGTAAGTGGAAGTGTTTTTAATTTTTCTTCAAAGTTTGTCCATTCGTTTTGAGAGAAACCAAACAAGCACCCATCTAATCCTTTTGTTACTATGAACTTATCTCCCATGTCTTCTCTAATTTTAGCTGGTAATATTAATCTGCCTTTAACATCTAGAGAATGTTCATACTCACCAATAAGCACTTTGTTTCACCTCCATAACATTTTAAACCACTTTTTACCACTTCTCTCCACTTCAATTAGAATTTTAATATATCTTTTTATAAAATGCAAGTATTTTTTAAAAATTTTTTTATTTTTTTGTTGCTATTTAATATGTTATACATCTAAAACACTGAAACATAAAACTTTATCCAGTTAATGCAATTTTTTGACAATTCATATTTATTATTTTATAATTTAAGAAAAAGTTTAGGAGTTGATTAGTCAATGAAGTTAGTAATACAAAGAGTCACTGAGGCAAGTGTTAGTGTAGACTCTAAAATAGTGGGAGAAATACATAATGGTTTTTTGGTACTATTAGGTATAAAAGATTCTGATACTAAGCAAGATGTAGATTATCTTGTAAAAAAATTAATTAATTTAAGAATATTTAATGACGAAAATGACAAGATGAACTTGTCTCTTCAAGCAGTATCTGGTGAATTACTAATAATTTCGCAATTTACATTATATGCTGATTGCAAAAAAAGTGGAAATAGGCCTTCTTTTTCTGATGCTGCTAAACCAGACATTGCAATTCCTTTATATGAATATTTTGTAAATGAATGTAAAAAACAAGTTCCTATTGTTCAAACTGGTATCTTTGGAGCTGATATGAAAGTTACTCTTTTAAATGATGGGCCTGTTACAATAATTATGGATTCAGAATAGCTAAAAACTACCGACATTTTAGTCGGCAGTTTTTTTCCTTAATCCCCTATTACATTAATTGAAATATTTTTTCCTTTTTCTGTTACTTTTATATTATATACTTTTTTACCTGTTTTATATTTTATGCTATATTCTTCCCAGTCATTTGGTATACATGGTTCTATTTTTAATTCTCCATTTTCAATCTTTAGGCCTAGTATATATTTCAATCCCGCTTCATACATCCAGCTACTTGATCCTGTATACCATGTCCACCCTCCTCTTCCTGCTAAATTCTCCTGTCCATACACATCTGCTGCTACAACATATGGTTCTACTTTATATTTATTAGCCATTTCCTTAGTTCTTGCATGTTCTATTGGATTTATCATTCTAAACAATTCTCCTGCTTTATCTCCAAATCCTAATAAAGCCTCTGCAATTATTACCCATACAGCTGCATGTGTGTATTGTTGTTATTGCCACTTTTTGCATTAACACTATAATTTTGAAAAGAATTGATATTTGGCTAGGCACATGAGTTTGAAATGTATGAGGCGTACTCCTGTACGTTGATTACATTTCAAGCGAAGTGTAACAACGCCAAATGCAATTATCTTCAAAATTAAACAGCTTTTTTCTCATATACTTTTTTAGCTACACTAAAATTATTATTTAATTCTTGTAGTGGCTTGAAGTTAAAATATATATCAACTTGCTTGTCACTATGAATTTCAATTTTCTCTATAAATTCTCTAATTATTTCTTTTGTTGGTTTCTCCATATTAAGAAACTCTTCTATTAAATTATCTAATCTACTTTCACTTTTTGTCTTATCATTTTCTCCAGATAGCTCTTGTTCAAGCTCTTTAATGCTTTGTTCATATCCTTTTACACACTCTTTTATTCTATTTGCATTTTTCATATATTCATCAAGTGTGATAATTCCTGCTAATCTATCATCATACATTACTTCTAGCTTTCTAGTTTCTTTTTCAATTGTTTCTTTAAAGGAATCTATTTTCTTTTTTATACAAAGTTCTTTAGACTGCTTTGATTTAGATTGTTTTGCAATTTCTTCTAGTTTTTTTGTATTGGTGTATTCTTTGCAAACTTCTCTTAAAACTTCTAGCATTTGTTCTTCAAAAACTTGATAATTAAAATTGTGTGGTGAACATACATCAAATTTTCCAAACCTTCCATATCTTTGACATCTGCCATAAATATTTCCATTTTTATCTGGACTTCTTATTCCAATATATCCTTTGCAATCATAACATCTAAGTAATCCCTTAAATAAATAATCATTTTGAACTACTCTTGATCCTTTAGTTGCATTAATTACTTTCTTTGCTCTTTCAAAATCTTCTTTACTTATAATGGCTTCGTGCATATTTTCTATTTTTATCCAATCTTCTTCAGGTAAATTTATAAATTTCTTTGATTTAAAACTTACCTTTTTTCTCTTTCCTTGTATAACTGTTCCTGTATATATTTCATTTGAAAGAATAAATCTCACAGTAGATTGTTGCCATAAACCATAAGTTAAAGATTTTGCTCCTCTACTTCTTTTATTATAATCTGATGGAATTGGAATTTTCTTTTTACTTAAGTAATCTGCAATTTGCATTGTACCAAAACCTTCAAGATATCTTTCAAAAATTAATTTTACTACTTTGGCAGCCTCTTCATCTATTATCAAGTGATATTTATTTTCTGGGTCTTTTTTATAGCCATAAGGTGCTGTTCCTAAATATTCTCCATTATTTCTTTTTGTTTGTAATACACTGTTTATTTTCTTTGATGTATCTTTTGCATACATTTCATTTAATATTGATTTAAATGGTGCTATATCATTATTTGAATTATCATAAGCAGTATCTATGTTATCTAATATTGCAACAAATCTAACTTCATGTTCTGGAAAATAATTTTCAATATATAACCCTGATTGCACATAGTTTCTTCCAAGCCTTGATAAATCTTTAGTAATAACCATATTTATTTTACCTGCTTCAATATCTGCAATCATTTTATTAAATCCTGGTCTATCAAAACTTGTACCACTTACTCCGTCATCAACATATTCTGATATAAAATTTAATTTGTTTTGTCTAATATATTGCATTAGCAAAGTCCTTTGGTTACCAATACTTTCACTTTCTTGATACCTTTCTTTTTCTTCATCTTCTCTTGAAAGCCTAATGTATATACCTACTTTATAAGAACCCGACCCACTACCATAGCATTTGGCTATGAGTGGGTTCCCCAGAACCTTGTTATTGTCATAATAATCAACATTATTCATTATATTAAAGCTCATTTTTCCTCCTTCCTGCTAAAATAAAAATGAGATAATATTGATACCCTCTAATTAGGATTATATCATATTATCTCGTATATTGCTATTGTTTTTATTCTTTATTTTTGCTTATCTCTTCAACACATAATTTCCAAAAGCTCTTTCTATAATTCTTTCTAACGTTTCTCCATTATTATTAAAGATTACATTAAATTTAAATTCGTTTTTCTTTTTATATTTTCGTTTTTCTAAAGTCTCTTTTTTATCTTCCATACACTCGTTCCTCCTCTATTATTTTTTCCATTTTTTTGATTTATATGCAAAAAACACCTTAATTTAATTAAAGTGTTTATACAAATACTCTTGAACTTCTTATACTACTTGCATGCACTATGTTTCCAACTGTTTTAGGCACATCAAATGTAGCATTTATTCCTTTTTTCAAAACTAAATTGCTTGATTTCCTTGCATATTCATATACCGATCCATTCCATTTTGCAAAATCTATATCTGACATTTCTGCTTTTGTTGATAAAAGTTCGTTATCTCTATTTATCATTGCAAGTAATGCATAATATAATTCTCTTTCTTCTTTTTCTTTACTATTTCTAATATAATTTTTATTATACTCTTTATTATAAATTTTCTTCTTTTCCAAAGATTTATTATGTCTGTATTCTTTTTCACTTTCATATCGTGTATCTTTTTTGCCACCTTAGATACATATTGTGGCGATTTATTTATTATAGGAGCAATATCAACTGGTCTCTTATGCTCCTCATAATATAGCCTTAATATTTCTTGTTTTAAATCATTTTCTACCATTCTATCCCTCCTTCCTTGGTTTCATTTTTTACTTGCAACTTTTAAGCATAATTATAGTTCTGTTATTTGATATTGTTTATTTTATCATTTACTAACGTAAGTTTACCACCCTTACTTGCAATTGTCAATAGTTTATGGTAAGATATTTATAATTAAATAACATTTGTTTTAAAATGTAGTTAGGAGTAATATAATGGATAGTTTATTTAAGCTATTAGATAATAATAGTAATAAATTTTATTTTAATGAAACCACTAAAAAGAAGTTAATTATTTATAACGTATATAAGAAATATAAAGATTTATATACTTCTCATATCGAGAAAAAAGAATTTAATATTGGAGAACAACTTTGTGATTTTTTAAATACAGATTTTGAAAATATTGATAGCTTTAAAAATTTTAATAATAAATATGGAATAAATTTTATATTAAATTTAACTAATGTTAAGTTTTCTGATTATCCAATTCCTGCAGAAGAATATGAAGATTCAATAGTAATAGTTTTCAAAGAATATAAACATGTTCTTATAGCTTTTCAAACAGCACTTAAAATAGATATAGAATATATTTTTAATATGAACCAATTAGAAGAAATAAAAGATTTAACTTCTCGTCAAAGATTTCAAGTAATGACTAATAGTGATAAGCAAAGCAAATCTTTAATATATTGGAATGATAATAAAGTAAATCTTAATCTATCAGCATTTGAAATTCTTAGAGATTATTCTAAATTTCCAATGAGGCAGGATGAAACTCAAAGAATAGTCGCAAAAGCAAATGTACCTTCTTCATACTTTATTGAATGTACTGATATTATTCAAACTTTACTTATTGAATTTATAGAAATAGCAAATCTCAATATTGAAGTAAAGAAATGTAGAAACTGTGGCAAATTCTTTGTTCCAGATAATAGATCTGATGAAATTTATTGTAGTAATATTTATGAAAACGGAAAGACTTGTAAAGAAATTGGACATTTTAAAGTTCAACAAAAATTAATACATGAAAATGATAATTTAAGAATTTACAGAAATGTTTATCAAAAATTATTATTAAGAACACGAAGAAATCCAGATAATATTCAATATGCTAGAGATTTTGAATTCTTTAAAGATGATAATAACAAATGGAAAGAAAACATTAGCAAAGGTTTAGCTTCTGAAGAAGAATATATAAAATGGTTAAATCAGCAATAAATATTAGATAGGGCTATTACAAAACAAAGCCCTATCTAATTCTTTTTTTATCTTTATTCTTATTTTTTGTATTTTCTTGCTCATTATTTTGTTGATTTTCTGATATTCTAGTATTAATTAAAACAGATTCTTTTTCACCTTTTTCAGCTTTAGTAATAATTCGTTTGCAAGTTTGAATTTTAGAATTTATTTTATTAATATCTTCAGTAATGATATCTATTTTTGCTTGAATAATAGTTTTATCAGCCTCATTAGTAGCTTTTTTATATAACTGCCTTAATTTTTCTCGCTCTGATTTTAAAGATGTAACTTCTTCAATATATTGCATTCTTAAATTTTGAGCATTGTCTTTTGAATTTATATTATAAGTGCATATTAAATTCATTTCGTCTGCTAATTTATTAAATTTATCTAATTCTTTATAATATTCTTTTGTTCTTTCTTCATAATGAATTTTAGGTGGTAATTTTCCAGGTAAATATAAATAATGAACATATAATCTATAAAACGATGATGTTTTTAATTTTTCTTGATCAATTTTGATACCATCATATATTCTTACTTTATATACTTTTTCATTGTTAGTTCTTTTTAAATATCTATCATAAATATTCTTTTATCTGCTAGAAAATTAGCAATTCTTTGTTTTAATCCTATTTTATTTTCGAAACTACTTTCTTGTTCTGGTGGTTGGAATACTGGTATTTCTTCGTAGCTAATATTTTCTCTATTTTCTGTTTTTTCACCAACAAGAGATTCCATTTCTTCAAAACTATTTATTTTAACTTCAAACTTTTTTTCAAATATTTCTACAGCCTTTTCAATTAATTGTGTTATTGACATGTTTCTTCCGTTTAAGGAATGTATCATATATTTTGTATATAATTTACTAAATTCAGGCTCTCTTTGTAAATATTCAGAAATTTTAGTTTCTTGTCCATTAATAATACCTAATTCCATTTCTATCATAGAGTTAAAAGATGTAATGTTAGTACTATAACATTGTTCTGGTTCTATGTTTTTATTTTTTTCAAAAAAATCGGTATCAATTATTTTGATTTTTCCTGCAGAATCATCCCACATTATTCCTCCTTGATTTAAGTCCTGAAACAAAATTTTATCTTCCGATAATTGCCTCAAATCATCTTCTACATTTTTTACAGACTGGATAAGAGTAGCTATATTCATTTTCTTTATAACTTCGTGTAATGGAACTCCTTGTACACATTCCATTGTATATCCTTTGAATTCCCCATCAATTTCTACTCTATTTTGAGGAAAAACGCAAGTATTATTGCTAATTCCTATTAAGTTTGAAAATTCATCTTCATTGTGTAATTCAATCCCTTTTTGATTTAAAGCTTTTATAACTAAGTTAGGTTGATATTTATATACAATAGAGCAAGCACCTCTTCCCAGTTCTTGTAATTGTGTTAATTCCTGAGAAGTAATATGTAATGTTTGCATTTTCTCCTCCTTTATAATTGCATTTGGCTTTCTTGTTCTGCCCTCTGTTGTTGTCTTGTATCCCTAGTTTGTGTTGATAAGTTTATTTCGTTTACCATATTTTGAAATCTATTTAATGAACTAGAAGGATTAATTGAAATTGATGATAATCCATTTTGTCTCGTTACTGTTCTTGCTCGATTATTTTGTATTTGCCTGTTTATTTCATTGTTTTGTATTTGTAACATATTTGCTTGATGTCTATTGCTTATTCTTCCATTTTCATCTACAGCTATTAATTGAACTTCATTTTGTCTATCATTTACTTTTTCGTTAAATTGTTGCATTAATTGTTGTTGGTCTATCATTTGCCTCAACTGAGGGTCTGTTTTGATAACTCCTAAAAATTCTTTCATTTCAGGTGTTAATCCTTTTCCTAATTCACATTGTGAATAAGCATATAAATCTGACAAACTATCTTCTAAACTGTAACTAATTTTATCACTAGAACCTTCTGTCATTAATAATTGCATTTTTAAATCTATATTATCTAATTTTGCTTGTTTTAATCTACCTTTACCTAATATTCTTCCTATAAGTGAAATCTTTTCACTTTCAACTTGGCTTCTTTGTTGTTCTAATCTAGATAATTTTGAACTTTTTATCATATCTTGTACTTTAGCATCAAAACTTTTTTCAAAAGTAGCTTTCAGTTCTGCACTGTGTTCTGTCTTTATTGTTCCATCTTGAGTTAATGCCTCTAATTCTTGTAATACTCCACTAACTTTGTCTAATTTAGCAGGATCGCTTATACTTTCAATTTGCTTGTTTATAGTCATCATATTTTTTTTTATTTGCTCTATATTTGTATAAACATTTGTGTCATCTATGCTAGAAATTATATATGTTAATCCTAATTTTCGTGCTATATTTGAAAATTTGACTTCTTCTTCTTTTAATTGAGTATAAGTTGTTTCTACATTTTCCGGTATATCTGATGTTTGTCCTTCAATGTGTTCTCTTCTCAAATCTGCAGCTGCTTTTTCTCCTCTTTTTTCGCTTTTTTCTTTGCTCTCTTGTTCTTCTTTTGCCTTTGCTTCTCTTTCAGTCTTTTCTTTCTTTGCTTTCTCCTGAGCTTCTATTCGTTCTTTTTCTTGCCTTTTAAGTTCTTCTTTTTCTACTAGCTGTGCAGCTCTATCTGTTATTGTTGAAAAATCTACATCATTTAAATCTATGCCCTCATAAAGTTTATCTTCAATACCTAATGTTCTTAATTTAATTAAATTATCTTTAAGTTGATCTAAGTTCGGAAATATTGTACCTAATATTTTTTGTTTTTCTTTATTTGCTCCATACATTATTCCATCTCTTACAAGGTTTCCTATATTATCGCTTAATTCACGAACACTATTTGCTTTATTTATACTATAACTATCTCTAATTACTTGTTCTAAATCTTCTTTACTTTGTATTTCTATAGTTCTATCGCCAATTTTAATTGTATATTGACAATCTTCTTCTCTAGTAGCTGTCTTTTTTACTTGAACTGGTTCACTTGAAGAGCTTCTAATCATATTAATCATATACATTACATCTTTATCTTTTGGTAAAGGATTAACTTGTGCTACAAATGTATATTCTTCGTCTATTTTAGCCCTTTCTTCTTCAGTTTGAGCCCTTGACATTTCTGCTAAATATTTCATCATTATTAGTGATAATCTATTATTTCCACCTTTAATAAAGAATTTTCCATTATCTTCATATAATTCTATTGGTGAATCATGTCGCAAACTTGATTGGTCAAATCCTTTTAATCCTTCAGAGTAATACCCTGGATTTCTAAAATATTGTTCTACAGCATTGTCTCCTCGTTTACTTAATAAAAATGCTTCAATCCATGACTTATCGCTATAATTAGGATGAGATGTACCAACTAAATCTCTTAAACAAAATTCTTTTGTATATGTTCCTGTCATACTTTCTCTATCAAAGAATGCCATTTCGTCTGATGTAAATGTACTCTCTAAATCACTACTGTGTTTTTCGAACTCTGGTGGTAAGTTATCAATATCAATTCCAATACTTTCAAGAAATTTTTTCTTGTTTTCTGATATTTCTTGCATAATTATTTAATCCTTTTTTATTATTTTAATATAAAGAATAGTACAACACTTATTGCTAACTGTACTAGTACTATTTTGCTTGTAATTTTATATATTTTTTCTATTTTATTTTTTCTTTTTTCAGCATCCAAAAATTTACCTATATGTACTTCAGAGTGTTCTAAATAATCAGCTATATCATCTTTGTATACAGACTTATAGGTTGATGAATTATAACCTGAATATTTTACATCTGGCAATAAAGGTCTATAAACTGATAATATATACCAAAATGAAGCTACATTTCCCAATAGTATAGCAACAAACCATTGTCCAAATATTAAAATATTTTTATTGTTTAAATATCCTGCTATATCTGGAGTAAGTTTTTCTTTATTCATTATTAAAACTATATATAATATATAAGATAATATAATACCTATTGATATTGTAAATGATTGCAATTCTAGAGTCTATAGAAAATCTTGTGTAAATCGGATTTCCTTCCGATTGATAACTTGAAAAAATTTAATATTTTTATTATTAACATTATTTTAATAATATTTTTCTAAAAAATCAATACTTTAGAAAAAGTTGTGTAAGTTTAATATGGCTTAAGAAAAATCCTTCTTAAGCCTATTATTTTTAGGCTTTATTTTATATTCTGCCTTCATACATAATTCTAAATTGAGATAAGCATAAATCCCATTTATCAACCATTCTTGACCATTTTTTCTCTGCTTTTAATGTTGATAGATATAACACTTTTAATAAAGACATGTCTGTTGGAAATACATTTCTGTTTCGATTTATTCGTTTATAGGTACTGTTTAAGCTCTCTATCGCATTTGTTGTATACATTATTTTTCTTATTTCAGCAGAAAATTTAAAGAATACTGAAAGTACATCCCAGTTATCTATCCAACTTTGAATCGCACCAGGATATTTATGTTTCCATTTTTCTTCCAACTCTA
>ULOK01010091.1_pt1 | contig 26288 bp, 27 predicted proteins | sample 1952501 | NCBI WGS metagenome assembly ULOK01 (sample SAMEA4835601, study PRJEB28245) | human gut metagenome | biome: gut microbiome; material: fecal sample | place: Denmark | collected 2008
TTTACTGTCTACTTTCTATTGACAAGTTCAATTAAACTAATCTTATAATAAACACTACATATTATTTTTTTTATATATTTTTTAATAAAGTTGTGTTAAACAAAATGACTGATTAATAAATTTGTAGTATAATTATTACAGTCAAACAAAAGATAAAGGAAGGAAATATTCTTAATCAGCTAGTCTATCTTTATCTTTGCTTGGCAATAATAATATCTGATTTAGACAAGCTGATTAAGGGTATTTTAGCATTATGAATATTAAAGAATTATTAAGTGATTTAGATCCTGTAACCATTATTGAGTTTAAAAACTATTTATTAGAAAAATGTTCCGCAAAGAATTCTAATTCTAAAATTATTTTTAAATTTAGAACAAAAGAAAAGTGTTGTAATAAACGTGGATGCATTTTACATAAAAATGGTGTTCAAAAATACATATGTAGTGGTTGTAAAATAACTTCTTCTGAAACTACGAATACCATAGTTTGTCATAGTAAGCTTCCATTTAAAACATGGAGTAATATAATTGATAATTTATTAAATTGTTTTAGTTTGAGAAGAATTGCATAAGAAAACAATATTTCAATTTTAACTTCATTTAGATTAAGGCATAAAGCTTTATATGCTTTAAAAAATTTTGTAAATAACATTAAATTATCAGGAGATATCCAGTCTGATGAAAAGTATTTTTCTATTAATTTAAAGGGAACTAAACCTAAAAATATGCCTAGATATTATAAAAAAAGAACTTCTGCTATATCACCTTACAGAGGAATTAGTCATCATAAAATTTAATCTTATTATTTATATTAATATAGAGTTCAATCATATTTTCTAAATCAAATTCTAAAAAATCATCAGAACACCCGATAGTATTTTTAGCTGCTTCTTTAATTTTTAGAAATTTAGAATAAGAAAATTTACCTCTGGAAACTTTATTAATAGATTCATAATCTTTCATGTTATTAATTTTATCAACAGTTTTATATTTGTTTAAAATATAAAGAGAAGTAACAGAGAATTGGTTATCAAACAAAGGTTTAAACTCAGGGAAGATTAAATCAAGTATATTAGTAATTTGAACTAAATAATAAGAACGTTGAAAAACTAACTTATCTCTTTTTCTAGATAGAGACTTTAAAGCAAATTTGTGATAAAATTGTTTTGGAAGGGGTTTGTAATCAACAGATATAAGATACTTAGTAATCCAAGTGGCATCTTTTTTATCTGTTTTGGTTTTTCTCAGAGTTTGAGATTTAATAAATTGTTTAACCATATTTGGATTAAATTCCATAAAAGAATAGTCATTTTTTTCAAGGAATAGCTTAAGGTTCATACCATAATGACCAGTAGCTTCAAATCCTATCCTAAATTGTTTAGAACAATCTAAAGATTTTAATAAATCAAGTAATTGATTAAGTCCTTCATTGGTGTTTTGGAAGGAGAAATTTTCAACAATTACTTCACCTGTTTCAGTAGTGATGAAACAGTCATGTTTGTATTTTGAAATATCAATACCAATAAAATATAAAAAAACACCTCCTAATTAGTTTTTAATGCACTGCATGTTTTAGACACAAGACTTCTATTCATGGATTCACGTGTAATATAAAACGTCTAAGCGTTAACTAACTAATTACCAATAAAAATAAAAGCATGTGGTAGTTGTCATCATGACCAATCAAACTGTAATTTTATAGATACAAATCCACAGTGCTTTAGTATTATATCTCTTTTCGGATATAATATAAAATTATTATAGAAAGGAGAATCTAATACAGTGATTAATAAAAAAATCACATAATTAGATTATACGTGATTTTATGAGAAAAAAATTAAAAATAGAAAACGTGATTCTTTCAATTTTTTTTCTAATTTTTTTAGCGACTTTCATATATTCATCATATAAAATAATTGCATGGCTTGTTGATTCAAAAAATACAAAAACTCAAATAGATAATGTTCAAAATAATGTAGTTGTAACTGAAATATCAGATAAAGATAAAGAAGAAATTATAGGAGAAAATAAAAAAATACCTAAATCAAATCCATACTGGAATTATATAAAAATGAATATGATGGATGTTAAATTTAACAAACTAAAAGAGATAAATGATGAAGTAGTTGGATGGATAAAAGTAAATGGAACCAATATAAATTATCCATTTGTAAAACATACTGATAATGATTATTATTTAAATAAAAGTTTTGATAAAAGTTATAATGAAGCCGGATGGGTGTTCATGGATTATAGAAATAATGAGAAAGAATTTGATAAAAATACAATTCTATATGCACACGGAAGATATGATAATACAATGTTTGGAACACTAAAAAATGTACTTAATAATAATTGGATTAAAGATTCAAATAATTACATTATAAAAATATCAACAGAAAATGAAAATACGTTATGGCAAGTATTTAGCGTATATCACATAAAAACTACATCTGACTACCTAAAAATTAATTTTAACAAAGAAGATGAATATAAAGAATTTTTAAATATGCTTATAAAAAGAAGTGCATACGATTTTAATACAAGCATAGATGAAAATGACAAAATACTCACATTATCAACGTGTTTTAATAATAGTGAAAAAATGGTAATGCATGCAAAACTTATAAAAAAAATGACAAAATAAGTGGTAAAAACTACTTATTTTTTTCATACTATTAATTAGGTGAAAACATGAAAAAAATAATAATTATAGGTGCAGGGCATGGCGGAATTATTACTTCATCTATTCTATCAAAAAATGGTTTTGATATTACTATATATGAAAAAAACAAAGAAGATAATTTGGGCTATGATTGGGAAGACATATTTGACATAACACCTTTTTTAAAGTTAGGAATACCTATTTTAAAATATAAAGTGAATAAACAAAAAAATCCAATGACCATTTATAATCCATCAAAAAAGTACAAAATAAAAAATAAAACCAATTCAAGAAAAATATTTATGAACAGAAAAGAATTATATAAATGTTTAATTGATTATGCAAAAGAAAGTGGCGTAAAATTTAAATTTAATTCTTGTGTAGATGATATCATAATTAAAAATGATAAAGTAATAGGAATAACAGTAGATAATAAACCTGTTTTTGCAGATTTAATTATTGATTCATCCGGTGTTGATAGCAAATTCAGCATAAATATACCAGAAATAGAAAAAATTAAACCAAATGAAATATTTCATATAGTAAGAAATATAGAAAAAATAAATAGTAAAAATATAAAAAATGATGTATTTATATCAACAAAAAGAGGAATTTCTTGGATAATAGAAAATAATTGCAAAGATATATTAATTGGAAGCATAGGAAATTTAGAAGATGAATATATAGATGATGAAAAGAAAAAACTTGGTGTAGAATTTAATAACTATAAAAAATATAAAATACCCGTAAGAAGACCATTATCGCAATTTGTGTATAATGGATATACAATGATTGGAGATTCAGCCGCTATGACTATTCCTTTAAATGGTTCAGGACTAAGTCTATGTGCACTAGCATCTAAAATACTAAGCGATGTAATAATTGCAAATAAAGATAGTGAATTTAATAAAGAATTATTATGGCAATACCAAAAACTTTATTATGATTCAGTTTCATATTCACTCAGTGTATTAGATGCATTTAAAATACTTTTACTTAAACTAGATGATAAAGAATTAAACTATATATTTAAAAATATTAATGGGTATGATAAAAACTCAATAATAAAAAGAGTTGTGGTTATAATAAAAAATATCAAAAACTTTAAATTTATAAAACAAATATCTAACTTATTAGAATTAAGAAAAGAAATAAAAAAAGTATGTAAAAATATACCAGAAAATTATGATATAAATAAAGTAAATATATGGAAAGATAAGTATAATTTGCTTTTTAAAGATATTTTAAGGTGATTAAATATAAGGTGATAATGATAAAAAGATATTATTAAAATATTTTACGAGAAATGTAGTAATTGTAAAGCGATAATTAAGTTTTATCGTTTTTTATTAATTTATGATATAATTTCTATGAGGTGAACATATGAAAGAAAATATAATGCTTATATTAAAAGGATTTGCACTTGGAATAGCGAATGTTATACCAGGAGTAAGTGGTGGAACAATAGCAGTAATATTAGGAATTTATGAAAAACTTATAGATATACTTAGTAACTTAAAAACAAAATTAAAAGAAAACTTTAAATATCTATTATTTTTGGCTATCGGATTAATTCTTGCCATTGGATTATTTAGTAATGCTGTTACATTTTGCCTTAAAAATTATCCATTTGCAACAATACTATTCTTTATAGGATTTATAATAGGAGGAATGCCGCCACTATTAAATAAAGTAAAATCAAAAATAGATATTAAATCAGTTATTTGTTTTATAATTGCTTTTACAGTTGTAATGTTAATGGCATTTATAACTCCAGATACTATGAATAAATCATTAGATATTATAAATATAAAAACACTAATTATATTATTTTTAATAGGTGTATTAGGAGCTGCTTCCATGGTATTACCAGGAATTAGTGGTTCATTTGTACTTATGCTTATCGGATATTATGAACCAATAATGAATTCTATTAGCGAATTTACAAAATTAAATAATCTAACTCATAATATTTTAATTCTTGCTATGTTTGGTTTAGGAGTATTATTTGGAATTATATTCATGGCAAAATTAATAAAAATATTGTTAGAAAAATACGAAATTCCAATGTATATGGGAATAATTGGCTTTGTAATCGCATCTGCCATATCAATTCTAGTATCTGTCATCGGATCAAGTTATGGAGTATTGCAAATAATTATAGGAGTCATCTTAATGTTTGTAGGAATTATCGCATCAAGAATGATTAGTAAAGGTGAAAAATAATGGAACTTGAATTTATTAGATATAATGATAACTATGAAAACGAAGTGAATTTAATAAATAAAGAAATGGCAAGTGAAAGAAAAATTACTAATTTAGGTGGTTTTGATAAAAAAAATAGTAAACTTGTCGTTTTAAATGGAAAAGTTATTGGTTTTTCTAGCGTACTGTTATCAAGAGGTACTCCAACTATTCAGTACGGAATAAAAAAAGAATACAGAAATTGTGGTTATGGAACTATATTACTAGACAAATTAACAGATGATTTATTTAACGATGGATATGATAGAGTAGAACTAATGATTTCACCAAAAAATAAACCATCAATGGCATTAGCAGAAAAAGTTGGTTATCAAATTGATTATAGTAATGGAGGACCTGCATTTAATCCTGAAAACGAAGAATCAATGTACATAACATATTATAAAAATAGTTATACAAAAAAATATGGAAGAACAAGGTGAAGTATGAACGAGGATATAATAAAAGAAATAAGCAGTGATTTAAATATAAGCATAAAACAAATAGATGCGACACTAAAACTACTTGGCGATGGAAATACAATACCATTTATAGCCAGATATAGAAAAGAAGCAACAGGTAACTTAAATGAAGAAGAAATAAGAAAAATAAATGATGTATATGAATATCAAGTGAATTTATTAAAAAGAAAAGAAGATGTAATTAGATTAATTGATGAAAAAGGACTTCTAACAGATGAGCTTAAACAAAATATTATGAATTGTAGTAAACTTGTTGAAATAGAGGATATATATAGACCTTTTAAAGAAAAGAAAAAAACAAAAGCAACAGAAGCAATAAAAAACGGTTTAGAACCACTAGCAAAAATAATAATGTCTTTTCCAATAAAGTTAAATGATGTAGAAAAATTTTTAAATGATAATGTAAAAACTAAAGAAGAAGCAATAATTGGTGCAAAATACATAATTGCAGAATGGATTAGTGATAATGCATTTTATAGAAAATGGATAAGAAATTATATGTATAATAATGGCAACATTGTATCTAAATTAAAGAAAAATGCAACTGATGAAGCAAAAGTATATGAAATGTATTATGAATATAACGAATCTGTAAAAACTATCAAACCACATAGAATTCTTGCACTTAATAGAGGAGAAAAAGAAAATATTTTAAATGTAAAGATTGATTTTGATAAAAATAAAATTATTGAATATTTAAATTCAAAACTAATTAAAAATGAATCAAGTGAATGTGTCACATTAGTAAAAGAAGCAATAATAGATAGTTTAGATAGATTAATAATTCCTAGCGTTGAAAGAGAAATAAGAAGCGAACTTACTGATATTGCAAGTGAAAAATCAATAGAAGTGTTTATGGATAACTTAGAACATTTGTTATTAACACCCCCTATGAAAGATAAAATGGTTCTAGGACTTGATCCTGCTTTTAGAACTGGTTGCAAACTAGCAGTAGTTGATTATACAGGAAAATTTATTGATAAAAGCGTAATCTATCCACATGAACCAAAAAATGAATATGAAAAATCAAAGAAAATAGTACTTGATTTAATAAAAAAATACAACATAGATATTATTGCAATAGGAAATGGAACCGCATCACGTGAATCAGAAAAATTTATATCTGACGTTATAAAAGAATCAGATAAAAAAGTAGAATACATAATTGTAAGTGAGGCAGGTGCTTCAGTTTATTCTGCAAGTAAACTTGCTATATCAGAGTTTCCAAATTTGCACGTAGAAGAAAGAAGTGCAATATCAATTGCAAGAAGATTGCAAGACCCATTATCAGAATTAGTAAAAGTTGATTCAAAGAGTATAGGAGTTGGATTATACCAACATGATGTAGTAGAAAAAAGATTAGATGAATCTTTAGATTTCGTTGTAACAAAAGCGGTTAACCAGGTAGGAGTAAATATAAATACAGCTAGTCCGTCCCTACTTAAATACGTTTCAGGACTTAATAAAAAAGTAATAGATAAAATCATAGGTTATAGAGATGAAAAAGGAAAATTCATATCAAGAGAAGAATTAAAAAAGAAAAAAATCTTATCAGAAAAAGTATACGAACAGGCCATTGGTTTTATGAGAATAGTAGATGGTGTTAACCCACTTGATAAAACAAGTATACACACAGAAAGTTATGATATAACAAATAAACTACTACAAGAACTCTCTTTAGATTTAAATGATATAGGTACTCCTAAAATAAAAGAAGTACTAAATGGCATAGATATTGACTTGTATGCAAAAAAATTAAATACAGATAAATATACACTAGCAGACATTGTAGCATCACTATCTAATCCTCTAAGAGATCCAAGAGATGACATGCCAAAACCAATATTAAGAAGCGATGTACTAAAATTAGAAGATTTAACCATTGGAATGAAATTACAAGGTACAGTAAGAAACGTTGTTGACTTCGGTGCCTTCATAGATATTGGATTAAAAAACGATGGATTAGTACATATATCAAAAATATCTAACTCATATATTAAACACCCTAGTGAAGTTCTTAGTGTGGGTGATATAGTTGATTGTTATGTAGATGAAATACATCTTGATAAGAAAAAAGTTAGTTTATCACTATTAAAAACTATATAAAATTAAACTACTAGGCATAAAAATCGTGTAACGAGTAATAACAGTTACACATTTTTTATAAAATAATAATTACAATCAAATATTCCTAATAAAAAATCTCAAAATAAACATACTAATACTGGTGATACAATGTGGATTTTATATGCTCTTTTAGCTGCTTTTTTTGCAGGAATTACATCTGTTTTTGCTAAAATAGGAGTTAACAAAATTGATACAGATTTAGCAACTGGTATAAGAACAATAGTTATACTTATTTTTAGCTTTGTAGTAGTTATTTTTACAAATGGCTTACATAAAGTAGGAACAATAAATTCAAGTACCCTTTTTTATATATCATTATCTGGCTTAACTACTGCATTACTTTGGATATGTTATTTTAGAGCTTTATTTTATGGAGACGTAAACAAAGTAACACCAGTAGACAAAACAAGCATAGTATTAACTCTTATATTATCTAAAATCTTTCTAAAAGAAAATATAACCTATGTAAAATTAATATCAATTATATTAATATTGTTGGGCACATACTTAATGATAGAAAAAAAAGAAAATGTAAAGAGTGATTATAGATGGTTTATATACGCAGTATTAACTGGTATATTTACATCCCTATCTACAATAGTTGGAAAAATAGGAATAAAAAATGTAGATGTTAATTTAGCTACATTTATAAGAACTATCATTGTTTTAATTATCATTTGGATTTACATTTTTATAAAAAACAAACACAAACAATCGACAAAAGTTGACACTAAAAGTTTACTCTTTATATTTTTATCTGGTTTTACGACAGGTCTTTCTTGGCTATGCTATTTTAATGCACTTAAAAATGGAGAAGCAAGTATAGTATTTCCAATCGAAAAATTAAGTATATTAGTAGCAGTGTTATTTAGTACAATTTTTCTAAAAGAAAAGTTATCAACAAAATCAGCCATTGGTTTATCAATAATATCAATAGGAACATTAATTCTTATAATTTAATATTGCTATTTAATATTCAAAGTGTTAAAATACTTTCAAGAACGATAATATAATTATTAAGGAGGTATTATGCTAGAACTAAAAAAAATAAGTAAAGTTTACAAATTAGAAAACTTCAAACAAAAAGCATTAGACAACATAAGTATAAATTTTAGAAATTGTGAATTTGTATCTATTTTAGGGCCATCTGGAAGTGGCAAAACTACACTCTTAAATATTATAGGGGGTCTAGATAACTATACATCAGGAGATTTGATTATAAATGGAATAAGCACAAAAAAATATAATGATAGAGATTGGGATACCTATAGAAATCATAAAATTGGTTTTGTGTTTCAAAGTTATAACTTAATTACACATCAAACAGTTTTATCTAATGTAGAACTTGCTTTAACGTTATCAGGAGTAAAAAGCAAAGAACGAAAAAAAAGAGCAAAAGATGCACTTAAAAAGGTTGGTTTAATTGAACACATAAACAAAAAACCAAATCAACTTTCTGGAGGACAAATGCAAAGAGTGGCAATAGCAAGAGCTCTTGTGAATAATCCAGACATATTACTTGCTGATGAACCAACAGGTGCACTAGATTCAAAAACAAGTGTACAGATAATGAACTTATTAAAAGAAGTCGCAAAAGATAGATTAGTTATTATGGTAACTCATAATTCTGATTTAGCCGAAAAATATTCAACTAGAATAATAGATTTAAAAGATGGAGAAATTAAGGGAGATACAAATCCATATAATAAATCAGATGAAAATAATGAAACAACAAAAGACAAAAAAACTAATATGAATTTTTTAACAGCATTATCACTTAGTTTAAATAATTTAATGACAAAAAAAGGAAGAACAATATTAACTGCCTTTGCAGGAAGTATAGGTATTATAGGAATTGCATTGATACTTTCGTTATCAAGCGGTGTACAAAATTATATAAATAGAGTACAAGAAGAAACCCTTACTTCATACCCACTTATGATAGAAGATAATTCTGTAGATCTAACAAGCGTAATGACTGAACAAATGGACAAACTAAAAAAAGACGAAAATACAAAACAATCTAACAAAATATATTCCAATAATATGATGACAGATACATTATCAATTATGAGTAGCAAAGTTCAAAGTAACAATTTAAAATCTTTCAAAGAATATATTGAAAAAAACAAAGAGATAAATAAATATACCACATCAATTGATTATAAATATAATATAGAATTACAACTATATAAAAGTGATATTGAAGATAAAATTGTAAAAGTAAATCCTAATACAATACTATCTACAATGGGCATCACAGATATGCAAGCATCTTACTTTATGTTTAAAGATGTATTTAGTGAAATTATAGATAATGATGAATTAAATAATCAAATGTACGAAATAGTAAGTGGAAGAATGCCAAAAAATTATAATGAAGTTGTATTAGTAGTTGACAAAAACAATAGAATTAGTGATTATGTTTTATATGCACTTGGTTTAAAAGATCAACAAGAATTAAAAGACATGTTTGAAAAAGTGAGAAAAGGTGAGAAAGTAGTAACCACTGATACTTCTTATGAATATAGTGAACTTATTGGATTAAAATTTAAATTATTACTTAATACAGATTACTACGAAAAAGTAAATGGATTATGGATAGATAAAAGCGAAGATGAAGAGTTTTTAAGAGAAAAACTTAAAGATAGTGAAGAAATAACTATTGTGGGAATAATAAAACCAAACAAAGATTCAGCAGTTACTAGTAGTACACTAGGTGGAATATTATATACAGATTCACTTGAAAAACATGTACTTAAAAAAGTAGAGGATTCACAAATAGTTAAAGAACAAAAGCAAAATCCAGAAATAAATATAATAACTGGATTAGAATTTAGCAATGAAGAATTTAATATTAATGATTTAAGTTTTGAACAACAAATGTATCTAAGCAGTTTAAATCAAGAAGAATTAGCAGAAGTTATTACAAAATACAAGGAAAGTTATTCACTAACCTATGAAAAAGTATTAGAGAAATTAGGAAGTATAGATTTAGATAATCCAAGTGGAATATACATATATGCTAAAGATTTCGAATCTAAAGATGCCATAAAGAACATTATAAATGATTACAATGAACAACAAAGAAAAAACTCAAAAGAAGCGAATGTAATTAATTATAATGATGTAGTTGGAATGCTTATGTCATCCGTAACAGATATAGTTGACATAATTAGTTATGTGCTTATAAGCTTTGTATCTATTTCATTAGTAGTATCAAGTATAATGATAGGTATTATTACTTATATTTCTGTCTTAGAAAGAACTAAAGAAATAGGAATACTAAGAGCAATAGGAGCAAGTAAAAAAGATGTTTCAAGAGTATTTAATGCAGAAACCTTAATAATAGGTTTTACTTCAGGTGTGTTTGGAATACTTATAACAGTATTATTAAATATCCCAATAAACATAATAATAAAAAAATTAACAGGTGTTAGCAATATAACTCAATTACCACTAAACGGTGCTATTATACTTATCATGATAAGCGTAATATTAACAATTATTGCCGGTTTAATACCAGCAAAATTAGCAAGCAAAAAAGATCCAGTAGAATCTTTAAGAAGCGAATAAAAATAGGAATAATTAGTTCCTATTTTATTTTTAAACAATAAGCATAATATTTGCTAACATTTATAGTAATCTTATCAAACCCCATATTACAAAATATTTCATTTTCAAATTCAGATGTTGCAATACCCACAATACCCTTAATTTTATAACCCATTCTATTCTTTTCATTCAAATATTTCTTAATTTCATAAGAAACAAGATCCACTGTCGTTTTATTTTGATAATTATTTTGTATTGCAATAGTATTAATATTTATATAATTACTCCTTTTCTTACTGAATCTTTTTATATCAATACTATCTATATCCACATACCTCTTACAATGAATCATTTCATAATACTTATCATATGTAATCTTTATAATATGCACATATCCTATTATAGCATCATCAATTTTAATAAATATAAAATCAGTTTTATTATTCTTAATAATACTATTATTTTTATCCTTACTCCAATTATAATCAGAATCAAAATTAGTATTATCCAGTTTATAAATCTCGTCAATTATTTTATTATTAATAATCAACCCCCTTGAAAATATTATTTTATTACTATTTAAATATGCATTCCTATAATTTATTAATATTATTAAATTTGAAAATATCAAAATAATCTCAGGAATTATTGTAGAATAACTAGCATAACTAATATCATAAATAAGCCATAAAACATAAGTTATTATTCCAAGTACAACTACTTTTTTATTCTTTTTAGTTAAAGCATATGCATCAAAAAGAGATGCAAAAATTGAAAACAACGAAAAAAAGCCATCATAACTAAATATAGATATTACTATATAAAATGGTATTGACAACATAAATACTGACATTGGATTTTTAATTTTAGTATACAAATAATCTCTTATTATTTCAAACGAAACAACTAAAATACCAGATACTGCACCTAAAAAACAATAATTAAGTACAAAAAACAAGCAAGAAATTATTTGTAAATACAATAACTTATTATTCCCATTTTTCCAATAACTAATAAACAATAATATCCATGCCAATATACCAAAAATTTGCGCCAAATAAAAGTTCATAATATCTCCTTCAAATTTATTTTATCATATATTTATAAAATTTAAATAAACTTAAATAACACTTTACAAAAATATTTATTATAACTAATTTATATTGTATAATATAAACAAATAAAAAAGGAGTAACATATGGACATAACTAAACTATTTATATATTTTATAATTTATTCATTTATGGGATGGTCACTAGAAGTAATATCTAAATTCTTTCAATATAAGAGATTTATAAATAGGGGCTTTTTAATCGGGCCACTATGCACAATATATGGTTATGGAGTATTAGCAATTGTACTTGTTATTGGAAACAATACTACTGATATCTTATCAGTGTTCTTAAAAACAATATTCATCTGTTCTATTCTAGAGTATTTAACATCCTATTTCATGGAAAAAATCTTTAATGCAAAATGGTGGGACTACTCAAATAGAAAATTTAATATTAATGGTAGAGTGTGTTTAAATACAATGATACCATTTGGAATTTTAGGTTGTTTAGTAATATATGTTGTACACCCTTTTACAACTTACCTCATCGGCTTATTACCAACAAAAGTTTTACAATTAATTGCCATAATTATATTCATATTATTTTTAATAGATAATGTAATATCCTTTATAGTAACATTTAAATTAAAAAATAAAATCAAAAACAATAACAAAGATAATACAGAGTATATAAGGAAAAAAGTATTAAAATGGATAAATAATAATTCGATTTTATATCGTCGTATAAAAAATTCATATCCAACAATTTTAATTAACTATGCATATGAAAAGAAAAGATTTAACGAGGCACTAAGATTTCAAAAAATGAGAAAAGAAAAAGCAAAAAAACTATTAACAACCAAAAAATAGAAATTTATTAACTACAATTTATAGATATAAGTAATTTACAGTATTATATGTTTCTTATGTTTTATATTGAAGGAGGAACATATATGAACAATTGCAAATAAAATCTTCCTAAAAAAGAAAATTGTGAACAATGCAGACATATTTATTGCGTTGGTCCAAGTGGTCTTCCAGGAATGACAGGGCCAAGTGGTTCTAGAAATTCACGTTCTGCATACTTTGTAACATTTAATGATGGAACTTCACAAGATGGAATACCTGTTAATACTAATTCTCCACTACCTATTGATCGTAAAGAGTTGGATATTACCAATTTAGTTACACTAGACACAACAAATCAAACCCTTAAATTTAACGAAATTGGATATTATAGAATAAGTATTATTGCGTCTGCATATTCCAAAAAAACAGACACAAAATTTGAACCAGATAACGATTTTGTAACAATTGGACTTAGACAATTAAATACAGATAATATATATATATAGGTGCTGGCAGATGGTCACCAGAAGAAATAGCAAGAGAAATAAGTGCAGATGGAATTATCTCTGTAGCAGATACAAATATTACTTATGAAATAGTTAATTTAGGTAAAAAAACAATATATTTATTTACTCCAGATTTGAGTAATATAAGTTCTAACTCATATTTTACAAAATCTTTATTAACAATTATAGTCGAATATTTAGGTAGATAAACTAATGTTATGTATACTACTTTTAAATCTACGGATTTTTGAGTAGATATATTTACAAATATTGTATCACATGATACAATATTTGTGTTTTATAGGAGGCGATAATATACCAACAACAACTAAAATAACAAAAGAAATGATTTTAAATGTAGCATTTCAAATAACAAAAACTGATGGATTTGATAAGGTAAGCAATAGAACAATTGCAAAAAAACTAAATTCATCTATAAGACCAATATATTACCAATTTAAAAATGTAGATGAATTAAACAAAGAATTATATACAATGATATCCAAATATTTCTATAAATATATAATGAATGATATAGAAACATCACCACTTCCTTATAAACAAATTGGTATTAATTATATTAACTTTGCTAAAAAAGAAAATAAATTATTTCAACTTTTATTTATGAGTGACAACAAAAACTTCATGGAAACTCTTACTAAACAAAAAGATGAATTTACCAAAATATTAGACATTATAAAAAAATATACAAAATTAAAAAGTGAAGTTGTAGAAAATTTTCATACAGAAATATGGATATTTACACACGGAATTGCAACACTAGTTGCAAATAACACAATTGATCTTACAGATGAAGAAATTTCAAAACTATTATCTTATGAGTTTCAAGCTCATATGTTGCTTAAAGAAAATCCAAATAACAAATGGTCAAATTTGGAAGGACATAATGAGATACAATAAAACTAGAAAAATTCTACGTAGATGAAAATAAATACACAAATATAGGAAAAAGCAAAGAAGAAATAGTTGCATATTTTTCAAGAATGGGATATACAAAAAGGATAGCATATGAAATTGCAAACAAAAATAAATGCGAAATCTTGCAAATAAATCCAAAAGACAAAATCTAACAACAATATGTGTTAGATTCGGAAAGAATATAAGTGAGAAAACTATTAATTAAAAATAGAAAGGATACAATATGAAAAACATAATAGAAGTAAAAAACTTAACTAAATCATATAAAAAAATAAAGGCAATTGATAATTTATCATTTGAAGTAAAAGAAGGAGAGATATTGGGATTACTAGGACCTAATGGTAGTGGTAAAACAACCACAATAAATTGCATACTATCATTATTAAATTATGAAAAAGGAAATATAATTATATTTGATAAAGAAATGAAACCAGACTCATACGATATAAAAGAAAAAATAGGAGTAATTTTTCAAGAAATAGCAGTTTTTGAAGAACTTACTGTATATGAAAATATAGATTATTTTTGTGGATTATACATAAACGATAAAAACCTAAGACAAAAATATATAGAAGATGCAATTAACCTAGTTGGATTAGAAGATTTTAAAAAGTTTTATCCAAAACAATTATCAGGAGGACTTTTAAGAAGATTAAATATTGCCTGTGGTATTGCACACAAACCAAAATTGATATTTTTAGATGAACCCACAGTAGCAGTAGATCCACAAAGTAGAAACAATATATTAAATGGAATAAAAAAATTAAGAGATAATGGAGCAACTATTATTTATACCACACATTATATGGAAGAAGTTGAAATATTATGTGATAGAATTATCATTTTAGATAAAGGTAAAATAATAGCACAAGGAACTAGTGATGAATTAAAGAAAATGGCAAATATAGAAGAAAAAATAACAGTAGAAGTAAATAATATAAAAAGTGATTTAATTAACGATATAAAAAAATTTAACACAGTAGATGATGTATTTATATCAGAAAATGTGTTACACATAGTATACAAAAAAGGCAAAAATAACTTAGGTGAACTTATTGATTATTTTAAAGAACACAAAATTTCTTATAATAGTATATTTTCTGAACGTCCTACATTAAATGATGTATTTCTAGAACTAACAGGAAAGGGCTTAAGAGATTAATGTTTTATCATAATTTTAAATATTCATTAAAAATATTATTAAAAAATAAAAGTTTAATATTTTGGACTTTTGCCTTTCCAATATTATTAGGGACTTTATTTAATATGGCTTTTTCTAATATAGAAAAAAGTGAAAAACTAAGTATTATAGATATTGCAATCATTAATAGTGATGAATTTGATAACGATAAAATATTTAAAGAAACTATGCAAACACTAAGTGATGATAATAACAAAAACAAAATATTTAATATTACATATACTGATATATCAAAAGCAAAGAAAATGCTTTTAAATGAGGAAATAACTGGATACTTAAAATTTAATGAAAACAATATAGACATTATAGTTAATTCAAGTGGAATAAATGAAACAATTCTAAGAAGCATAGTAGATGAAATAGAAAGAGAAAAAGAAGTCATAAATACACTTGTTAAAAAAGAAACAGAAAAAGGTAATATCGACTATACAGCAATATATAACAAAATTGCATTGTTACTAAATAATAGTAATGCAACATTAAAAGATATTTCTAATAAAAATCTAAGTTATACTATGATTGAATATTATACTCTTGTTGCTATGGCAGTTTTATATGGTGCATTAATATCCATGAATGTAGTTAATTATAAACTTGCTAATATGAATAGTGTGGGAAAAAGAACGGCTGTATCAAAAGTAGGAAAAGGAAAACTATTGTTAGGCAGTTTATTAGCAAGTTATATTGTTCAAATGTTAAGTTTACTAATATTACTAGTATATACTATATTTGTACTTAAGGTTGATTATGGAAGTGACATAATACATGTAATATTACTTATTGCAATCGGATCATTAGCAAGTTTAACCTTAGGATTAGGCGTATCAACTATGTTAAAAACAAATGAGAACGCAAAAACAGGTATCTTAATAGCAATAACTATGTTATGGTCTACACTATCAGGAATGATGGGCATTACAACAAAATATGTTATTGACAAAAATATTCCTATATTAAACATTCTAAATCCAGCCAACATGATAACAGATGCTTTTTATTCATTATATTATTACGACACTTTAAATAGATTTTACTCAAACATAATAAGCTTACTTGTATTTTCCTTAATTATGATAATTATATCCTATGAAAGTTTAAGGAGGCAAAAATATGACAGTATTTAAAACATTTTGGAAAGTAGTAAAAAAATACAAAGGAACAATAATTCTATACACATCTATGCTTATTATTTTTGGAGGTATAAATCTTCAAACTAACAATACAACAACCACATACGTAGATAAAAAACCAGATATATTAATTATAAATAATGATAAAGAAGAAGGACTTACCAAAAATTTAATAAATTATATTAATGAAAATACAAACATAAAAGAAATAAAAAATGATGAAGAGGCAATAAATGATGCATTATTTTATAGAGATGTAAATTATATAATTTATATACCAAAAAATTATAGAAAAGACGTTTTAGAAGGCAAAAATCCTACTATAAATATAAAAAGTTCCAAAGATTATAATTCTTCACTTGCAGAAATGATTTTAAAAAATTATATTAAAATACAAAATATATATGCAAATGAAATTAAAGACGAAAAAGAAATAATAAATTCCATAAATAATACATTAACTAAAAAATCAAATATACAAACAACAACAAAATTAGATACAAATAAATTATTAAAAGTTTCTAGATATTTTAACTTTGCAAGTTATAGCATTATGGCAGTAATAATATATATAGTGTGCTTAGTATTAAATAGTTTCAACAACGAAACAGTCAGAAAAAGAACTATAATTAGCAGTATGAACTATAAAGAACACAGCAAACAAATATTATTTGCAAGTTTGTTATACTCAATAATAGTTTGGATACTATATGTATTACTAGGAATAATATTACTTGGCGATATATTATTACAGACAAGGGGCTTAATATATATATTAAATGTATTGATATTTACAATAACATCATTAACAATAGCATTATTAATTTCATCACTAATAAAAAATAAAGGAGCAATTAGTGGAGTAGTAAATGTAGTTGCACTTGGTTCTGCATTCCTATGTGGAAGTTTTATACCACTAGAATGGTTGCCAAATTCAGTATTAAGAATATCAAAAATCTTACCAACATATTATTATGCAATAACAAATGACAAATTAGCAACTATAGAAATACTTAACTTAAATTCACTAAAACCATTATTCTTTAACATGTTAATATTAATATGCTATTCTATATTGTTTATAATAATTAATAATATAGCACTAAAGAAAAAACAAAAAATAAACTAAAACTCAACAATAGTTGAGTTTTGTTATTGCTCCATCAATGTAATACTACCATCTTCAATTTTCATACCACTATAATTAGCATCGGTTAAATTAAAATTTCTTATCATGGCATCTTCATTTTTTATTTCAATTGTTACAGTTTAAGCATTCATAGTAGCACTATGCACTTCCTCACTAAAAGTATGTTCACCATCAGAAGCAATCTGTATAAAATAAACAATTGGTGATGTAGCTGTTACATTAAATGGTACATTATTTAAAACAGCATTACCCTCATCATCTGAAGTAACAACTTCTCCATAAGTGTTACCCACATTATCAGTTCTATAAAACTTAGCACCAATAATCGGAACACCTATACTAGTCCCATCATCAGATACATGAATAGTAAGAGTACCTGATGCAACAATAGTAAGATTATAAGTATTTTCATTATCCAAGACATTTAATATCTTAGGATTAATACTAGAATTATCATAACCAGAAACATTTGCAGACACATCATAACTTCCTCTTAGAAGTTCCTTACTACCAACTCCATTAGTAATAGGTATTAGGTGATCTTTCACCATAAAATTAACTCTCATTTTTCTATTGGTAGACCATAATATTTATCTACTAACTTAAAATTTATTAAATGATATTTCTTAATCTCATCAAATGTAAATATTAAAGTGTCACAAAAATCTTTATTAAAACAAACAACTTTCAGTATTTTTAACCTAGTACATTTTTCAGTTGCAACAATTTTATATATTCCATAACAACTCGGTTTAAAGCATACATATCCCATTTCATTTGTAACACCCTAAAATACTAATTTATTACACTTGTCATAAATGCATATATTATATTTATAAATATCAAGAGTATTTCTTCTTAAACATTTAATTTTTATATATTTATTTATTATCAATATCACCTCTATTATTCTAATTATATGTATAGTGTAAACTTTCAGTATATATTACTAAACTATAAAAACAAAACAATTAAAAAAATATTAATTTAATAGTATAATATATACAAATAGGTGATATCATGAAAGATAATAAAAATGAACAAAAAATAAAAATAATACTCATACTTATAATGATAATTTTTGTAATCATAATGCTTATATTTTTAAACAATACTAAAAGTAATAAAACACTAAAAGAATATACAGTTACTATAAAATCAAATGGATCAAATATAAAAGATACAGTTCTTTCATGTACAACAAAAGACAATTTTTGCAAAGTTAATTTACCAGAAATTAAAAGAGAAGGATATGAAATTATTGGATTTTCAACAAAAAGAAACGATACCAAAAAAGAGTACTCATCAAAAGAAAAAATAAAAATTAATAATGACATTATACTTTATGCAATAACTAAAAGAAAAACAGAAGTAACATTAATAGATAAAAATGATAAAAATATTTTATCTTGTGATATTTATAATGAAGCAGAGAAATGTAAAGTAAAACTTCCAAATAAAGAAGACATTTCATTTAGAGGATGGAATAATCAAGCAAGTGAAAAAATGATAAAATATAAGCCAAATGAAGAAGTAAATATTTCAAATGATATAACACTATATTCAGTATATGCACGCGAGATATTTATAACATTTATTAAAAATGGTGCAAATGCAATTGAAAGAGATAAAATGCATTGTTTTATAGAACCAAATAATGATACATGTGAAATACAATTACCAAACATAATTAAATACGGATGGAATATTCTTGGATTTAGCAACGATAAAGATTCAAAAGTAGCGAAATATAAAGTTAAAAGCAAATTGACATTAAAAGAAGATATAACACTATATGCAATAACAAAAAAAGAAATAGAAGTAACATTCTCTTCAAATGGTTCAAATGTAAACATTACGAGTGCCTATTGTACACTATTTAATGATGAAACATCTTGCAAAATACAATTGCCAAAAATAGATAGAGATGATTTTGATACCCTTGGTTTTAGTGAAAATAAAGACGCAAAAGAAGCAACTTATAAAGAAGAAACTGAATTAGAAGTAAATACTAAAAAGACTCTATACGCAATTACAAAAAAAGATATAACAGTTACATTTAATGAAAATAAAACAACAACAGAAACTTGTACAATTTATAATACCCAAAAAAAATGCAAAGTAAAACAACCACCGGTAACAAAAGATGGTTATGAATTTATTGGCTGGGGAAATATTAATGATACTATACCTATATATAATAATTATCCTTATTTAGAAGTGGATAAAAATGAAAACTTATATGCAATAACGAAAAAAACAATAACAGTTACATTTACAGGAGAAGGAAATATAGAATTTGATAAAAAAACTTGTGAAATCTATAATAATGACGATTCATGCAATATAACAATTCCAAATGTTGATAAATTAGGATATATTTCATATGGATTTACAACTAATCCAGAATCAAAAGAAAAATTTCCAGAATACATATCAAATTCTAACGCATCATTTAAAAAAGATACTACTCTATATTCAGATTTCAATACATCTACATTTAATTATAGAAACATCAATTCAAAACAAATAAAATATGATAGTACAATAATTGAAATAGAAAATACATGTAATAAAGAATCAACAGAAAATAAAATAAAAAATATTTACAATAATGTTCCATCTTTATTCAAATACAAAATTAAAATCATGTATTTAGATGATGAAACATACAATAGTATTCACGAAGAAGGTAATTCAATTATTTTCGGACCTATTCCAACAAAACAATTTATAGATATAAAATGTAATTCTGATGAGTCAGAACTTATAAAACAACTTACTTACTATTATGATGAAATGTATAACATCTCAAATGGAGAATATTTATCAAACAGTTTAGATGTAAGAGATTTATATACTAAATATGTAAATGATGAAAATAGACCACTTAATGACACATCATATTCAAATGCAAAAGAATTTATTTCAGATATGAGTATGTATTATTATAAAATCAAATATATGAATTCTATGGATTATTTACCAACAGATATGAAACAATTTATAGAAGAAAAAATGAAAATTTAATTTCTATTTAATAAAAAAACTATATACTTAAAATGTTGATATTATGAAAATTTTAGTTATTGAAGATGAAATGAGTTTATTAGATGCAATTAAAATACGGCTTATAAAAGAAAAATATGATGTTGATACATGTATAGATGAAAAAGAAAAACTAGAACAATTAGTAAAGGATATAATGGAAAATTGTTATAAATTGGATGTTCCACTAGTAGTAGAAATGTATACTACAGATGAAGAAGGAAATGAAGTTGATTTAATAAATGTAGAAAATCCACAATTAAAAGTAATGATGCCTCTGTTAATTTCTTAAAAGCAAAATCTGATTCTTGGGAAAATAGTAATTCAAATGGTGGAGATGTAACATTAAATTTAACTAAACAAACAGTAATTGGAAATATAGATATGATAATATTTCAACACTTATAATGAATATGAATAATTCATATTATGAAGGTATGATAAATAATAATAATAGAGCAAAAAGTATTAGTTTAACTATAGATAAAGATTCTAAGATAAAATTAATGGGTGATAGTTATGTAACATCATTTACAAATGAAGATAAAACAAATAGTAATATAGATTTTAATGGATATAAATTATATGTAAAAAATATATCAATAAACTAACTCATTACAAACAGTAATGAGTTTTATAATTTAGAATAATATTTAATATGAAAAGAAAAATTATATTTATTATACTAGTAATTATTAACATATTATTTTTTATGCATACATTAAATGCAAAAGCAATAAAAACAAATAATGATGAATATAAAATAGAAGAAAAAACATATGATTATAAAATACTTATTTATTATCCAATAACAAAATATCCTACTTTAAATAAAAATATAAAAGAAAACATTTTGCCATATTTAAAAGAATTTAAATCATCACTAAAATATATTCCAGAACAAAAAAATCAATATTATTCACTAATTATACTATACGAAAATTACGAATATAAAAATTATATATCTTATGTATTTAGAATAGAAGATTATACTGGTGGTGCACATCCAAATCATAGAATGTATACAGTTGTATATGATAAAGAAAAAAATAAAGTTATTTCTATAGAGGATTTAATAAAATATAATAATCAAATACTAAATATTTTCTCGAAAATAAGTAGAGAAAAATTAAAAAATAATAAAAGAATAGTAAGTGCATCAATGTTTTTCGAAGGAACAAGACCAAAAAAAGAAAATTTTATTAACTTTGCATTTACTAAAGATGGAATATTATTATTTTATCCATATTATCAAATCGCTCCCTATAGCGAAGGAGAATTCAATGTAATAATTCCTTATGACAATATCAATAAACTTTACAATAAATAATCATGTGATGTAATTACAACAGGTGGTTGTATGAATTATAAAGAAATATTGGAAAAATATCCATGGATAAAAGAAGAAAAGCAAAAATTAATAATAAGTCCAGATAGTGATGGACTTATTAAGTGCATTGTTATATTTAAATTATTTTGATGCAGAAGTAGTAGGATATTACGATGGAAAAGTTATGTTATCTAAAGAAAACGTAGATCCTAAAGATTGTTTGTTTCTAGATATGGATGTTTATAACAAAAATATAAAAAGTATAGGACATCACATGGTTTGCTATAACAAAAACAAATTACCTAACAATTGGTATAATTACGATAACTGTATTCAAATTAATAATCTAAGAAATTTCGATAAAACCAAAGATTTTCAAAGAAAATATCCATTTGCAACAATTCATTTCCTACTTGCACTATTAAGTAATGTAAAAGAAATAAAATTAAGTGACAACGCAATTATTCCATTACTATTTAGTGATGGCGTATGGACTGTTTTATTTGGATATACAGAAAATTGCCTAGATTGGTTTGACTTTCTACATGTAAAAGAAAAATATAATATTTTAAATCCTATATTTTGTGGAAATCATTCGTTCTTAACAATAATGGAAAAAATAAATGATTTCTTAAGATAGAGGGATGAACTTAATTGTAAATGTACATATGATTTAAAAAAAGATGAATATGTATCTAAAAACAGATCAAGAACAGGCGATAAATTAATAATATCAAATTCAAAAGGTGAACCAGTAAATATCAAATTAATTAATAATAATTATGATATTATAGAACAAGAACAGGATAGAGTAAAATTATTTATTACATTTCTTGCTGAGTTAATGGGATTTAAGCCATATTTAGATAAATGGAATTTTAATAATTTAAAGTTAAGAGAGTTTTCAAAAGGTATTTTAGATGGAAAAGGTGAACATAAAGTGTTGAATCAAAAAAATTATATTGATATAGTTGAAAACAAATGCTTTTCTATGGCAATAACATCTAGCCAAGCCATTGAATATATAATAGATGATAGAAATCATTTTAATTAAAAAAGAATTAAAGATAGTACTACCTGTCAAGTACACACTAAATAAAAATATTTGATTATGAATATTTAAGTCTGTATTCAACAGGAGATAAATATCCGAGTTTCTTTTTCATAGTAGGATAGTTTTCTAAAACACAAAAAAACTGATCAATTTCTAGATTAGTTATTTATCAAAACTCGAAAAGTTTGAGCAGATTTCACTATGGGGCCATAAAGGTTGAAGTCGGCCAACCTTTATTTTTCTATATAATAGGTAGTAATAAACTACTAATTGATATAAGTATACCATGTAAATACGAATATAGTACAAAAAATATAAATACAGTGACATTTACAGTGACATTTGTGGTATACTTTTATTAGTACGAGGAGTGATATAGGTGAAATTATTTGATGAAATAAAATCAGTGTTTTTTTATTGACAATAAAATGAATAATATATTAAATGATATAAATGTTAAACTTAAAAAAATAAATGTTAATGATAAGCAAAAAAGAAAATATATGATTTCAAAATCTAAAATAAGGTCAATTCATTCTTCACTTGCAATTGAAGCTAATTCATTATCTTTATTTGATGTAGAAAGTATATCAGAAAACAAACTAATATTAGGCAAAAAAGATGAAGTACAAGAAGTTAAAAATGCAATTGAAGCATATAATCATATAAATGAATATAATTATAAAAGTGAAAATGATTTATTAAAGCTACATGAGTTAATGATGAAATACTTTGATGAAGATAATGGTAATTATAGAAATCATGGTGAAGGAGTAAAAAGAAAAGATGAAATAATATATATGGTTCCTGAATCCATTTTAGTTCCATCCTTAATGAAAAGTTTATTTGAATATATAAGTAGTAGTGATTTAAATATTATTATTTTATCTGCAATTTTTCATTATTACTTTGTTTTTATTCATCCTTTTTCAGATGGAAATGGAAGATGTGCTAGATTTTGGGTAACATTAATGCTAATAAATTATGATAAAAATTTTGAATTTATACCGCTAGAAGAGGAAATATATTTAAATCAAGAAAACTACTACTTAGCTATAGCAGAATGTCATAATAATGGAAATGCAAATGTATTTATAAAGTTTATTTTACAGACAATTAATTCATCGTTAGATAAATTGATAAAAAATAGTAATTTTGTTTGTAATGATATTCAAAATAAAATTATAGAACTAATAGCAAATAATAATAGAATTACACAAAATGAAATAGCTAATATAACTAATGTTAATGTAAGAACCGTTAAAAGGAATTTTAAAATATTAATAGATAATTTAATAATTGAAAGAATTGGTTCTGACAAAGCAGGATATTGGCAAATACTAAAATAATTATTAAGCAGGATAAAGGAATTGATAGCACCATTATACTTAATGTCTTATAAATAAAGGATTTATAGTGCTATCATTTCTTATTTTGCACTTGCAAAATTGAGTTAAAATATGGAAGAATTCTACCACACTTTCGATTTATCCCTTTTAATTAAAGGGTTTGCAAGGTTCTATTTTACTTCCAAATGTTGGATATATACTAGAAATGTTGGATGAATCTTGGATGTTTTAATATAGTAATAAAATTTACCAAAATAATGGTATAATTATATATTGAAGTGACAGATAAATAGTAATTTGTTGAAATGGAGGAGTGAATATGAAAAAAATATGTATTAGCATAGGAATTGTTTTGATAGGACTTATTGCAATGGGAATTATAACAAATTATATAGATAGTGGTAGAGTAACAACAGGGCATGAGCCAAAGTATTGTATCAAAATAGTTAATAATGATGGCAGTAAAGTGACATATTGGGGATTAGGTTATAAAGTTATTAGATATGTTGGAGTATCGCCAAATGAACATTATGAAAATAATATTGGCGTTAAAATGGGTAGTTGGTTTATGAGATACGAACTAGAACAAAAACTTAGTGCAAAAGAAATCAATAATTATATTATTAATTATTTAGAAGATAATAATGATATATCTAATTTTGCATTCAATTATGTTGATGATATAACTAATAAAGTAATAGTTGGTTTAATAAATAATAGTAAAGAAGAACAAGAAAAGTTTATTAAGAAAGTATTTATTGATGATGAAGCAAAAATATTAGATGCTATAAATAATCAAGAAATAATAAAATTTGTCGAATCTAAAGATGCTTTTGAAGGAAAAATCATTGTTGCAGAAGAAAACTATATAACTGTTGAAGTATTAAGAGATAGTAAATCATTTAAAGTGAAGGATAAAGTAACAATGAAAATATCAAGGACTACAAATGGTACAAATGATTATTATGCAGTAAATAATAAAGTAAGAGTTACATTTAGTGGTTTAATTGAATATTCAAATCCACCACAAATCAATGCAGTAAATATAGAACTTATATCGTAATGAAAATTACAATTTATTAGTAAGATTGGTTTGAAATATAACTAGTCTTTTTATTTTAAAAGAAAGAATAAAAACAAATGTCACGGGGATGAATTTGTCACACATAATATAATAATATAATATAAAGAATTAATATAATAAGAATATAAATAATAATTTAAATTAATATAAATATTTATATTAAAAAACAATTATTAAGTTGGTACTTTACTTGTTTTAAAAATATTTTTATATAGCTGTGTTCCATCTGTACTTCTTATATTTGATAAATTAATAGTAATTACTCCGAGTTCTAATTTGTTACTTTTAAATTTATCATTATCTTTTATAGGTATTATTCTTATTAAATCTCTCCAAGTTTTACCTAAAATATTTTCTTTATTGTAGATGTTTGTAATTTTTTTGTGGCTTTTACCTTATAAATCTTTAAATGATATTTTGATTTTAAAGGTATTTACATAAGTATCATCACATTCATCAAACATTAGGTATTTATTATTCTTAATGACAATGATATGTGGCATAACATAAGCAACATTTGTA
>ULOK01027654.1_pt1 | contig 26137 bp, 24 predicted proteins | sample 1952501 | NCBI WGS metagenome assembly ULOK01 (sample SAMEA4835601, study PRJEB28245) | human gut metagenome | biome: gut microbiome; material: fecal sample | place: Denmark | collected 2008
CGCCGTTGCGGCTCGAAATCCGTCTTCGAATAATCACATAGCAAATATACGCCTGCCCCCTACAAGATATTTTATCTAGTGCCAAGACAAAATATCTAGTTGCGTTACATAATATGCGTATGGACAAAAAATTCTGCCAAAACTTAAAAGCCGCAAGAGCACAATCGGGCATGACGCAAAAGCAAATTGCGACGCTTTTGGATGTTGTGGAAAGTTGTTACGCAAATTGGGAACAAGGACGCACCGAACCGAGTGTAACCATGTTAAGAGCGTTGTGCAACACTCTAAACGTGACTGCGGATGAGCTTTTAAACGGCGAGCTTTAACATTTCCGTAAAAGAAATTCCCCTCCGAATCGCTCGGAGGGGTTTTTGTTTTCGCTCGGTTTTATTTTAGATTTCTGAAATAAACGATTTTGGTGTCGGGAGCAAAAGGCTCGGACAGGTCGGGATTTTGCGCGAGGATGTCGGCAGGCATTGCGGACAGCGCAGAACACACGTCAAGCATCGTATCCGACTCGGAGGCAACGTAAACGGACAATGCGGAGTTGTTTTGCGGCCGCTCTTCGCCGACGTTCACTGCCGAGATATACGTTGCTTCGAGAGGAGAAAATCCGCACACCGCTATGGCAACGTCGAAAGTAATGTCAAATTCTCGCTCTCTGCGAACGACGGCGTCAATACGCTGAATTCGGCATTCTACCCGCACATCTTTTGAGAAAGGAATATCGCTCGGCGCAGAAACCGCAAAAGGTATTTCGGCGCGCACTGAGTTGAACCCGTTTTCGTCCCGATAGATTATGTCGGTGTTTGCAACTCCCTCAACAACCAAATTGTTGTCCTCGCTGACATACGCTCGGGTGGTGTAACACCTTGCATAAGGCAGAGCGCACACTTCGATTGCCGCCGGTTTGTTGTCCGAAAGCGTTGCGTTTCCGCTCACGCCCTTGACAAAATATCCGCACCCGTCAAAGCAAGTGTAATTTGCGGTTTTGCGCTCGATTTCCGTTTGGTTGGACAGCATAAACAAATCGGACACAATCTCGGTTTTCGAGCATCTGAACGCTTGAACTTTGAGTTGAACTTCACCTTCGACTCTGATAGTATTGTCGTCCGTCACGCCTTGCAAAACGATTTTGGACGATTTGGTTTGAGCATAAAGTTTGATTGCGTCCCCTTCCTGAACTCCGTCGAGATTGAACTCTTCTTCAAGTGGGATTTCAAACGAATGCTGTTTGATTTCTCCTCCTTCGACATAAGTTACGAACGCATAGACCGCCAGTTTTGCATTTGCGCCGCCGTCGGTTGCGATTGATTTTAAGGGAACTACGGTTGTTGACAAGCCGAGCACGGACTCGATTTCGCCGCCCACGTTTTTCTCGTCGTCAAACGGCACGACGACGGATTTTTGTGCAATAAAAGTCGGCATATAAATCTCTTTTTTCGTAACGAAACAATCGTCCGCGTTTGTCAACGCCTCGATTTCATCTCGTTTGATTGCCGAAACCGTAACTTCGAGCACCGCCGTAAGCGTGAGCGTATCGCCTGCGTTAATGTCGGATTCGGATATAACGACGTCCGCCCAAACGTTGTCGCCCTCGACAAACACACCGTCCACTCTTGCGGTGAAATCGGCATTGTAATCCACGCCTTTCGGCATGCCGTCTTTGCTCAAATATGCAAGGCGAAAATTCACTCTTCCGCCCACTTGCGCATATCCGTCTTGCGCCTCGACGCTCGTAGCTCTTGCGTCCACCGCCACCGACAATACCTTTGCAACGTTTGTCATATCGACGTCGGACGGCGAAAACTCAACGACACGCTCCGACGTCGGCGCAACGTAAAATTTGCTGGCACTTAATTTTTCAAAATCGAACATAGCATTCCTCCGTTTCACCAAAAACATATTCGAAATTCTTTTGATTTATGACGAATAAATTTTGATATAACGGCAATAATCCTGCTATGAGAGAAATCGGTCAATCACTTTGCGAGGCGAAAGCGCGCGTACAACAAATCATCGGCGTCCCCGTGCTTGTCAAAATCAACAGCGGCAGAGGCAAATCCGCACTCTATCACGGCAAAGTCACGGCGATATTTCCCTCTATCTTCACCGTCGAACTGGACGGCGGCGAAAAGCGCACTTTTTCGTACAGCGACGTGCATACAAAAAACGTGCTGTTCTTGAAAAACAAGGAATAAATCTCAAACTACACGCTCCTCATAATACTCCCCTTATCACAACAAGCGACTGTCCTCGGGCGGTCGTTTGTTGTTTCACGTATCTTTTGCGCGTCGTCCGATTGTTTTTTATATTGTTATTTTTTTTATAATACATAATCCATTATATCTTTATAAAAGGTCGAAATACCTTTCCTCTTGCATCGAAATCCGCCGCATCGGTGCGTGCCACTACATATTGTGGTGCGCTGCTTCGCACTGCGGAAAACGGCAAAAACAATATAGCGCGTTAGAATACGGATTGCGATTTTACATAGGCGGTTACATACGCTAAAACCGCTGTTTTCGATACACGAAATGTGGAATTTGCAAAATATGCCATTTTGTGACAAAAACACAATATGTAGTGTTTCGCAAAAAAGTTTCACACTTTATTTTGCGTTTTGTCCTTGACATATCCGCTCTGCTTGCTATAATAAAGAGGCACATTTTCCAAGGGGGTTCAATAGATATGTTGAACATCAAAAAAAGAGACGGGAGTATAGTTCCATTCAATCTGAACAAAATCAAGGTCGCAATCGAAAAAGCGTTTACGGCAGTGAACAAAAGTTACAGCGACGACATCATCGACATGCTTGCTTTGCGCGTCACCGCAACCTTCAACGACAAGGTTAAAGGCGACGTCGTAAGCGTCGAGGATATTCAAGACTCCGTTGAGGTCGTCCTTATTCAATCGGGCTACGTCGAAGTAGCAAAAGCCTACATTCTTTACAGAAAACAACACGAAAAACTCCGCGAGATGAACTCCACCATGCTCGACTACAAGAACACGGTGAACAACTATCTCAAAATCAACGACTGGCGCGTCAAGGAAAACTCTACGGTCACCTACTCGGTGGGCGGCCTTATCCTTTCCAACTCGGGCGCGGTGACGGCAAACTACTGGCTTAGCGAAATCTACGACGATGAAATCGCAAAAGCTCACCGCGAGGCTCAAATTCATATCCACGATTTGTCCATGCTCACCGGTTATTGCGCAGGTTGGTCGCTCAAACAACTCATCAAGGAAGGCCTTGGCGGAATCCCCGGCAAAATCACCTCTTCGCCGGCAGGACACCTTTCCACGCTCTGCAACCAAATGGTCAACTTCCTCGGCATCATGCAAAACGAATGGGCGGGCGCACAAGCGTTCAGTTCTTTCGACACATATCTCGCACCGTTCGTAAAGGTTGACAACCTCTCTTACAAAGAAGTCAAACAATGCATCCAATCTTTCATTTACGGCGTCAACACGCCTTCTCGTTGGGGTACGCAAGCACCGTTCACCAACATCACGCTCGACTGGGTTGTGCCAAACGATTTGGCGGAACTTCCCGCAATCGTCGGCGGCAAGGAAATGGACTTCAAGTATAAAGACTGCGTCAAAGAAATGGCGATGGTCAACAAGGCGTTTATCGAGATCATGATCGAGGGCGACGCCAACGGCAGAGGTTTCCAATATCCCATCCCCACCTACTCCATCACGAGAGACTTCGACTGGTCGAACACCGAAAACAACCGCCTTCTCTTCACGATGACGGCAAAATACGGCACGCCGTACTTCTCCAACTACATCAACTCCGACATGGAGCCCAGCGACGTGCGCAGTATGTGCTGCCGCTTGCGTCTTGACTTGCGCGAACTCCGCAAAAAATCGGGCGGCTTCTTCGGCAGCGGCGAATCTACGGGTTCAATCGGCGTCGTAACCATCAATATGCCGCGCATCGCGTACGTGAGCAAAACCGAAGACGAATTCTTCAAAGAGCTCGAACGCCTTATGAACGTGTCCGCTCGCTCGCTCAAAATCAAGAGAAACGTCATCACCAAACTTCTCGACGAAGGACTTTATCCCTACACCAAGAGATACCTCGGCACGTTCGGAAACCACTTCTCCACAATCGGTCTTGTGGGCATGAACGAGGCCTGCCTCAACGCAAACTGGGTCGGAAAGGATATGACGCACAAAGAAGCGCAAGAATTCACCAAGAAAGTGCTCAACTTCATGCGTGAAAAACTCAGCGACTATCAAGAAGAATACGGTGATTTGTACAACCTCGAAGCAACGCCGGCAGAATCCACTTCCTATCGTCTTGCAAAACACGACAGAGAAAGATATCCCGACATCATCTGCGCAAGCAATATGGACAACGTGCCCTACTACACCAACAGTTCGCACCTTCCCGTCGGATACACGAGCGACATCTTCTCCGCTCTCGACATCCAAGACGAGTTGCAAACTCTCTATACGTCCGGCACGGTGTTCCACGCGTTCCTCGGTCAACGCCTTGACAGCTGGCAAGCTGCGGCAAACCTTGTGAGAAAGATTGCCGAAAACTACAAACTGCCCTACTATACGCTCTCTCCGACCTACTCCATTTGCCAAGAGCACGGCTATCTCGAAGGCGAGCAATACACCTGCCCCATATGCGGAAAGAAGACGGAAGTTTACAGCCGTATCACAGGCTACTATCGTCCCGTTCAAAACTGGAACGACGGTAAGCGCGCGGAATTTAAAGAGCGCAAAGTGTACGACATCGCACACTCTCAATATCACGGCAAACAAGTGGAAGAGTTCGTTTGCGACGACCAAGCTAGAAGCGACGTCAAGATGATGCAAAAAGACGAACCGCAAAAAGAGTGCGCTTGCTGCCAAAAGGGCGATGACGAAGGTCTTTTGATATTCACCACAAAGACTTGCCCCAACTGCAAAATGGCAAAAGCGATGCTCGACAAAGCAGGCATCTCCTACACCGTCATCGACGCGGAGGACAACAAAGATCAAACTCTTGCCTTCGGCGTCAAAAAAGCTCCGACGCTCCTCGTCCCCAACGGAAACGGATACGACGTGTACGACAACGCAAGCAAAATCAAAGGCTATATCGAGTCGAGAAAATAATTTAAACCAACGCGGCGGTATGGAAAAAGCCATACCGCATTTCTTTTAATCGAAAGAGGTAACCAATGGATAGATACGACATAATCGTTGTGGGCGCAGGCCCTGCCGGAATGACCGCTGCACTCAATTGTTTGAGAGCGGGCAAAAGCGTGCTGGTGCTCGAAGGCGACAGTTTCGGCGGACAAATATCCTTCTCGCCCAGAGTGGAAAACTTCCCGTCCTATCAAAAAATTTCGGGGGCGGAATTGATGGACAAACTCTATGAACAAATCTCGGAATGGGGCGCGCAAATCGAGCTTGAAAAAGCACAATCGATAGTTAAAACTCCCTTCGGATTTGAATTAACCACCGATTACAACACATACGAGTGCAAATCCGTGATTTTGGCAACAGGTGTAAAACCCCGCAAAATCGGCGTTGAGCGCGAGGACGAATTGGTGGGAAACGGCGTAAGTTACTGCGCTCTTTGCGACGGAGCGTTCTATTCGGGCGAAGACGTCTGCGTCATAGGCGACGCAAACACGGCACTTCAATATGCGCTAGTTTTGAGCGGCTATTGCAAGAGCGTACACATCTGCACTTTGTTTGACAAATTCTTCGGCGACAAAGCGCTTTTGGATCTCGTGCTTGCTCGTCCCAACGTAAGATACACGCACAATCTCGCTCTCAAAGAGTTTATCGGCGAGGACGAACTTTCCGCTCTCCGCTTTGAAAACACGCAAACCCATGAAAACGTGATCGTGGACGCAAAATGCGCTTTCATTTGCATCGGACAAGTGCCGAACAACACCGCATTTGCAAATCTCGTCGAGCTTGACAAGGCAGGCTATATCGTTGCGGACGAAAACTGCACGACCTCTTGCGAAGGCATCTTTGTCGCAGGCGACTGCCGCACGAAGAAAATACGCCAACTCGTTACGGCGGCTTCCGACGGTTCGATTGCGGCCTTCAACGCATGCGCCTACGCGGACAAAGTGTCCAACCGCTAAGCACTCGGGCGCGGAAAATTCCACGCCTTTCTTTTCTCAACGTATGACGATATTTATTGACGTAGACAACACGATTTTGGATTTTGACAAGTGCGCAAACCAAAGCATAACCGAGGCTTGCGACTTTTTCGGTATCCCGAAAGCGCAAGAACTCTGCAAAATATTTCATCCCTACAACCTTTCTTTGTGGCAACAGCTCGAAAGAAAAGAACTGACTCTCGACGGGCTTTTGGAAAAGAGATTCAACACCCTTTTCGATATGCTGGGCATACGTGCCGACGGACACGCTTTTGAAGATTATTTCCACAAAGGGCTGGCTTCGGCGGCAGTTGCCGTTGACGGCGCAAAAGATTTGCTGGAATATCTTTCAAGCAAATACGACTTATACGTCGCAAGCAACGCACCTCTTTCACAACAAAAAAATCGACTCGCAAAAGCCGATTTCGACCGGTATATAAAAGGATATTTCGTGTCTGCGGAAATAGGACACTTAAAACCCGAAAAAGAGTTTTTCGACGCTTGCTTCAAAGTCGTAAAAGACAAACCGCAAGACGTCTGCATGATAGGCGATTCGATAACCGCAGACATAAACGGCGCGCGCAATTACGGCATGAAAACAATATGGTTTGACAAATACCAAACCGGCAAAAGCGCGGATTGCGACTTCTGCGTCACATCGCTTGCGCAAATCAAAGATATTTTGTAATCTTCGGCGCAAACCTACCAAAGTTTTTCAAAAATACAAAAAGACCGCGGATGCGGTCTTTTTTTACATTTGGCTGTCCACCAACGAAAGCAAAACTTTTCGTCCGTCCTCGAGGTTTATATAGAACATATATCCCATTTCTTTGTCGAGATATTCAACGTCTTTCACTTCGTCGATTTCCATTGATACCAATTCTCCGATTTTTGTCAACAGTTGTTCCATGGCGTTTCTCCTATGATTGATAAGCACATTATATGACCCCTTTTGGACAAAAACAAGCCTTTGGGGACAAATAGGGGCATACTATTTTTGTAGAATTATGTAGGAGATTGTCGCGTTATGTCGGAAATTGACAATAAATTGACAGACGGCTTTGCGGAACGACTTTGCGACCTTATGCAAGAAAACAAGACTTGCGCCGACGCTCTCGCGCAAGAATTGAACCTCAGTTCGTCCGCAATTTACAAATGGTTGAGAAAGGCTTCCCTTCCCGAATTTGAAAACGCAATCGCGCTTGCGGACTTTTTCGATTGCTCGCTTGACTACCTTTTCGCATTGGATGAAATCGACGCACAATATACGCCGCATCATCCCGCATTGCCGTTTTGCGAGCAGTTTTCAAACGTCCTCACCGAAAAGAAAATGTCCGAATATCGCCTTGTCAAGCTCACCGGCATATCCCGAAGCAAAATAGCTTCCTGGCGAAAAGGCAAAAGTCTGCCCGGCATACATAGCCTCATCACCGTCGCGGACGTTTTGGATTTGACGCTTTACGGACTGGTTGGAAGGTATTGATTGCTCAAACGGCATTGCGGTGATATCAATCGCCACAATCTGTCTTTTCTTTCTTTTTCACGTCATCCTGAGCTTGCCGAAGGATCTAGGCGTACCGCATATCCCCCCTGTCATTGCGAGCGAAAGCGTGGCAATCTCCGGGGACGGAAACGAGAACTCTTTTGGCGATTGACAAACGCCGCATTTGTTTTCGCAATCACTACCGCGCAGAGAATTTGCGCTATCAGCTCAAGCACGGACAAAAGCTCCCACCACAGTTTCGCCAAATTATCTGCTTGGTGAAGCGCACTTTGTGCGGTGATATCGAGCCTATAGCTCGGTGATATCGCAACTGCGTTGCGGATAAACGTTCAAACAATATTGCAATAGAGCAATCATGCGATTTTATTTTCTCCTACTTTTTAATGTTTTTGTACAGAATTTGTACATTTTTATTCATTGTAGTACACAATTTGTACAATGTCAAGCATGAAGCATCAAATCGGAGAAAATTTAAAGCTATTGCGAACAGGTGCAAACCTCACGCAACAACAGGTTGCCGATGCGTTGGGTATTTCGCGCGTCAACTATACCCGGTACGAAAATAATACGGTAAATCCCGACTTTGACACACTCGTTGCGTTGGCGGACTTTTTCGACGTTACGTTGGATTTCCTGTTCAACCGAGATTAAATCCAAAATCGAACCATACGAAAAACACCTGCAAAGCGCAGGTGTTTTTAATAATTACTGAAGTTATCTTACGATGATTGCGTCGCGTTCCGCGCCGACGGAAACGTACTTGATGTTGCACTCAACCGCTTTTTCGATAAATTCGATATACTTGCGCGCGTTGAGGGGCAAATCTTCGTAGCGGCGGCAATTTGCGGTGGAGCAATTCCAGCCGTCAAGATAAATAACGTTGGGCTTTGCGACGTTGAGAGCTTCGCCGGAGGGGAATTCCGTGACGGTTTCGCCGTTGACGTCGTAGCTTACGCATACGGGGATTTTTTCCATTGTGTCGAGAATATCGAGTTTGGTAAGCGCAATTTCGGTTGCCGCTTGCACCATACAGCCGTACTTCGACGCAACCACGTCAAATCCGCCGACTCTGCGAGGACGTCCGGTTGCCGCGCCGTATTCGCCGCCTGCCTTGCGGAGTTGCTCCGCCTCCTCACCGAACATCTCTGCCGTGAACGGGCCTTCGCCGACGCACGTTGAATACGCTTTCATAACGCCGATTGCGTTTTCCACTTTGTGATTGGGGATGCCTGCTCCCACAGGGCCGTAAGCCGTGATTGTGGACGAGCTTGTAGTGTACGGATAAATGCCGAAATCGATGTCGCGCAAGGCGCCGAGTTGTGCTTCGAGCATGACGTTTTTGCCTGCTTTGAGCGCTTTGTCGAGATAGTAACCCGTGTCGCAGATGTAGTCTTTGAGCGGCGTGCCGTACTTGTCAAACCATTCGAGCAAACCTTCAACGGTGTAACCTTGCGCATGATACGAGCCTTCGATCGTGAGGTTTTTCCATTCGACGATGGTTTCGAGGCGAGAGCGCAAATATTCGGGATGGAGAATATCGCCCATGCGGATTGCCTTTTTCATATACTTGTCCGCATAAATAGGAGAGATACCTCTTCTTGTCGAACCGAACTTCTTGTCGCCGAGTCTGTCTTCTTCGAGGCAGTCTTGCGCGACGTTGTAGGGGCAGCACACAACCGCTTTGTCGCTTATTTTGAGGTTTTGGGGAGTGATGACGATTCCGCCCTCTCTGAGTTTTGCGATTTCTTTGCAAAGATGCTCGATGTCAACGACCATACCGTTTCCCATGACGTTGACTTTGTCCTCGCGCAAAATTGCCGACGGCAAAAGATTGAGCACGAATTTGCCTTTGTCGTTGATGACGGTGTGTCCTGCGTTGTTGCCGCCTTGATAGCGCACCACGACGTCTTGTTTTTCGGAAAGCAAATCGACCATTCTGCCCTTGCCTTCGTCACCCCAGTTGATACCAACAATCGATGTAAGCATACTTATACCTCTAAAATTTAATCCTTATTATATTTCGTCTGTCAGACGTTGATTGCGTTTGTGCCGCCGATGCGGTCTTTGTTGCTTTCAAGAAGAGGATCGACCACTTCGCTTATATACTCTTCGACTTGCTTTTCCGCCCTACCGGTAAAGGCTCTTACGTCGAGGATGGAATCAAGCTCTACTTTTGAAAGACCGAACGTTGCGTCTTTCAAAATTCTGTCGAGCAAGTCGTTTTCTTTGCCTTCGAGCTTGACGGCTTTGGACGCGGCAACGGAGTGTTGTCTTATCGCCTCGTGCAAAACTTGTCTGTCGCCGCCCTTCTTCGACACGCAGTACATCAAGATGTTTTCGGTTGCCATAAACGGCAATTCGTCACTCAAATGTTTGGCGATAATGCGCGGATAAAGGGTTAAACCCCCGATTATGTTGTTGTAAAGTGCCAGTATTGCGTCAATAGCCAAAAACGCTTCGGGGATTGCGATGCGTCTGTTCGCGCTGTCATCGAGCGTCCTTTCAAACCATTGCGCAGATGCCGTGATTGCGGGATTCATACTGTCGCAGATGACGTATCTTGCAAGGGACGCCATGCGTTCGCTCCTCATAGGATTGCGTTTGTACGCCATTGCGGACGAGCCGATTTGTTTGGATTCGAACGGTTCTTCCACCTCTTTGAGATGAGAGAGCAATCTGATATCGTTTGAAAATTTGGTTGCGCTTTGCGCAATGGAGCAAAGCACCGAAAGCACGTTGTAATCGACCTTTCTCGAATACGTCTGACCGCTCACCGCATACGTGCCGTCGAAGCCCGTTTTTTGCGCTATCGCCTTGTCGAGAGCTTTGACTTTTTCATCGTCCCCCTCGAACAATTCGAGGAAGCTCGCAGCCGTACCCGTCGTGCCTTTGCAGCCGAGCAAACGAAGTCTCGAAAGTTGAAAATCGAGGTTGTCGAGGTCGTTTATAAGATCTTGAATATAGAGCGTCGCGCGCTTGCCGACGGTGGTGGGTTGCGCCGCTTGAAAATGCGTAAACGCAAGCGTCGCAAGAGCCTTGTTTTTCATTGCGAAATCACGCAAAGTTTTTATACAAGCAAGCAACTCTTCTCTCAGAACAAGCAAACCTTCGCGCATCTGAACGATATCGGTGTTGTCGCCGACAAAGCAGCTGGTTGCGCCGAGGTGAATAATCGGTTTTGCCTTTGGACACGCTTCGCCGAAAGTGAGGACGTGCGCCATAACGTCGTGGCGAACTTCCTTTTCTTTTTGCGCCGCCATATCGTAGTCGATGTCGTCGACGTGCGCTTTCATCTCGTCGATTTGCTCGTCGGTGATGTCGATACCCAGCTCCTTTTCGGCCTCGGCAAGCGCAATCCAAAGTTTGCGCCAAGTGCCGAACTTGAAATCGGGCGAGAAAACGTATTGCATCTTTTTGCTTGCATATCTTTGGCAAAGCGGAGATACGTAAGAGTCCATACAAACCTCAAACAAACAAAAAGTGCTCAATTCTTTTTCAACCGAATGGTTAAAAAAAAATATGAACACTTGCGTTTGCTTATTTATTTTCTAAAAATATATTATCATCGCACGCGCCTTTTGTCAACTTAAATATAGCGGTTGACAAAGCACAAAATCATATTTCGCGGCAATCTTTTTCACAACGCACAAAAACGGGAAGTCGCAAGAACCACGACCTGAAATCATATTTTGCTAAAAGTATAATTTTTGCGGTATGCTTATAATTCGATATAGTTGATGTATAAATATCCGAATATACTGCATAAATATTGCAAATATTGTGTATATTTATCCATTTTGTTTATAGTCGAATTTTTTTGTCGAAATCTTTTGACATTTGGAATATTATGTCTATAATCGAATCTATAAAAACTTTTGGAGATGCACTTTTATGTTGATGTCGGATTTGTACGGAAGCATGGTTTTCGACGACAGAGTCATGAGCAAGAGATTGCCCAAAGACACTTATCGCGAACTCAAAAGATGTTGCGCTCTCGATTTGCCTCTCTCAAGAGAAACGGCAAACATCGTCGCCAACGAAATGAAGGATTGGGCTGTGGAAAAGGGCGTGACTCACTTCACGCATTGGTTTCAACCTCTCACCGGAATCACCGCCGAAAAGCACGATTCTTTTATCGCTCCGACAAAGAACGGCGGCGTCATCATGGAGCTTAGCGGCAAAGAACTTATAAAAGGCGAACCCGACGCAAGCTCTTTCCCCAGCGGCGGCTTGCGCTCCACTTTCGAGGCAAGAGGCTACACCGCATGGGATCCAACGTCGTACGCATTCATAAAAGACGGTATCCTTTGCATTCCGACCGCGTTTTGCTCCTACAACGGCGACGCTCTCGACAAAAAAACACCGCTTTTGCGCTCTATGGAAGCAATCAACCGTCAAGGCACAAGACTGCTTGCCATACTAGGCAAAAAAACCGAGCGCATAAACGTATCCGTAGGTCCCGAACAGGAATACTTCCTCATCGATACGGCAATGTATGAAAAAAGAAAGGACCTGTTTTACACCGGACGCACGCTTTTCGGAGCGCGCCCGCCAAAGGGACAAGAACTTTCCGACCACTATTTCGGAGCCATCAAACCCCGCGTGGTCAAATATATGAAAGAGCTTGACGAGGAACTTTGGAAACTCGGCATTTTGGCAAAAACCAAACACAACGAAGTCGCTCCCGCTCAACACGAATTTGCGCCTATCTTCACCACCGTCAACGTTGCCACCGACCAAAACCAGCTCACAATGGAAATCATGAAAAAGGTTGCGGCAAAGCACAATATGACCTGCCTTCTTCACGAAAAGCCTTTCGACGGTGTAAACGGAAGCGGCAAACACAACAACTGGTCTATTTCGACGGACTCGGGCAACCTTCTCGACCCCGGCAAAAGTCCGCAAGACAACGCGCAATTTTTGCTTATACTTGCGGCGGTCATCGCGGCGGTTGACACACATCAGGATCTGTTGCGCATTGCGGTTGCATCCGCGTCCAACGACCATCGTCTCGGCGCAAACGAAGCGCCGCCCGCAATCGTGAGTATGTTCCTGGGCGAAGAACTCACCGGCATCATGCAAGCAATCGCAGACGGACGCACTTATTCCAGACGCGCAAAATGCGAAGTGGAAATCGGTGTACACGTACTGCCGAAATTCTCTATGGACTCCTCCGACCGCAACCGTACTTCACCGTTTGCGTTCACGGGAAACAAATTTGAGTTTCGTATGCCCGGCTCGTCGCAATCTATCGCAAGCGTCAACGTCATTCTCAACACCATTATGGCGGAGCAGTTCGAACTATTTGCCGACGAGCTTGAAAAAGCAAGCGATATAAATCAAGGCATCACGGATATAATCAAGCGAGTGATGAAGGACCACGGCAAAATCATCTTCAACGGCAACAACTACTCCGACGAGTGGACGAAAGAAGCCGAAAGAAGAGGCTTGCTCAACCTGCCTTCGACAATAGACGCTCTGCCCTATCTCACAAGCCCCAAAAACGTCGATATGTTCAAACGCTTGCACGTTTTCAGCGAGGCGGAACTCAAATCGAGAGAGGATATCTACGTCCAAAACTACTGCAAACTTCTCAACATCGAAGCAATGACGATGCTGGATATGGCAACGATGGACATCATCCCGGCAGTCATCAAATACAAAGGCGACATTGCGAAATCCGCAAACGCAAGCATTGCGCTCGGCGTTGACGCAGACGAAGAAAAAGCGATTTGCAAAGACCTTGCATCGCATATAAAAGACGCAACAGAGTGCGTCAACGCTCTCAAATCCGCTTTGCAAAAAGCGCACTCTTTGGGCGAAAACGTAACCGGCGGCCGTTGCTATCACGACGAAGTGCTTGTCGCAATGGCAAATCTCCGCAAAGTTGTGGACGAGATGGAATTGCTCACCGCAAAAGAGTATTGGCCCGTGCCTTCATACGGCGACCTGCTCTTCTCCGTGCATTGATAACCTCTCGATTTTACACAAAACAAACTTTTACATATACAAAAGCGACGGAAAAACCGTCGCTTTTGTTATAATTGCTTTGTTGTTGTCTTTTGTGTTTCGATTGTTTAGGAGAGTTTTCCCTGCTCGAATCAACAGCTATCTCTTGTTTTTGACAAGCTCTCTTGCCGCGTCCGCAATATCTTTTGCGGTGAGATGATACTGCTCGCTCAAATACGCATTCTTGCCAACTTGTCCGAACTCGTCTTGCACGCCCACGAGCTTCATCGGAACGGGAGCGTTTTGACACACCACTTCGGCAACCGCGCTGCCTAGTCCGTTGCACACGTTGTGATTTTCACACGTGACGATCGCGCCCGTTTCTTTTGCACACTTGATGATCTCGTCTTTGTCGATAGGTTTCCAAGTGTGGATATTCACGACTCTTGCGTCAATACCTTCTTGTTTCAATGTTTGCGCCGCCTCGACGGCTCTTGCAACCATAATCCCGCTTGCAATCAAAGTGACGTCTTTGCCGCCCTTTATCTCGACTGCTTTGCCAAGTTCGAAGTTCAACGATTCGTCAAAAACCTTTTCCGCTTTTTTGCGTTGCATACGGATGTACACCGCGCCGGGATAATCGACGATTTGGTCAACCGCTTTTTCAAGCATGGTTGCGTCGGTAGGTTCGAAACACACCATGTGCGGTACGGCTCTCATAAGGGCCATATCCTCAAACGGCATATGAGTGCCGCCGTTGTACTCTGCCGTAACGCCGGGATCCGATCCGACTATTTTCACGTTTTGATGCGCGTATGCCACGGATATGAAAATCTGATCGTAGCATCTGCGAGTTGCAAACGGGCCGAAACTATACGCAAACGGAATTTTGCCCATCGTGGACATGCCTGCCGCTATGCCGATCATGTTTTGTTCGGCAATACCGACGTTGACAAATCTTTCGGGAAATTCCTGTTTGAAAACCTTTGTTGCGTGGCAACTCATAAGATCCGCTTCGATGACGACGATACGATCGTCGGTTTTTGCTTTTTGAACGAGTGCGTTTGCAAGCGTCTGACGCATTTCTCTTTCATCGGTCATAGCTCAATACCTCCCCGTTTCCTTTCTCCACATCTCTTCGGAGATGCTCATGCTGTGGCAGTTTGCCGCCGCCTCCGCAAAAGACGCACCCTTGCCTTTTATGGTGTTTAACACAATCATATTTGCTCTTTCGTGTTGAGATTTCGCATTGTCGATTGCGTTTGAAATCGCCTCTATATCGTGTCCGTCGATGCTTTGCACGTAGAAGCCGAACGCTCTCCACTTGTCCTCGACGGGAGCGATGTCGTTTATATCGCAAACCGCGCCGTCGAGCTGCATCTTGTTGTAGTCCAAAAGCAAAATTAAATTGTCAAGGCGGTGAGAGCCTGCAAACATACTCGCTTCCCAAACCTGACCTTCCTGGCTTTCGCCGTCACCGATAAAGCAATATACGGTGGCGGGATTATTATCCGTTTTTGCCGCAAGGGCCATACCGACCGCACACGAAACTCCTTGTCCGAGCGAGCCTGCCGTCATATCGATGCCGGGGGTTTTATTCATATCGCAGTGCGAGGGAAGATTTGTGCCGTTTTGATTGAGAGTTTGAAGCCACTCTTTTGGGAAATACCCTTTGTCTGCAAGCACGGCGTACATCGCAGGGCCTGCGTGGCCTTTCGACATAACGATTCTGTCGCGGTCAAATTTCTTGGGATTTTTAGGGTCGACGTTTGCTTTTGCATAATAAATGACCGTCAAAGCATCCATAACCGACATTGCGCCGCCGATGTGTCCCGAACCGAATCTGCCGATGGTTTCGATGACGTCGTCGCGGAGCTGTCTTGCCTTGGCGGTCAAAAATTGTTTTTGAGTAGTGTCCATGCTACGCCTCCTGACTGATGACAACAGTATAGCATTTACGACGGCTCTTTTCAAGCGTTGATTGCTTTTTGTTACAATCTTATTCCGATGAGTTCGCTTGCCCTCTGTTTGAGCCTCCCTTTCTCGCCGGGAGGAAGAGTTGAAGAAAAAATTTCTCCCCTTTGCTTTGCAAAAGCAAGCATTTTAAATTCGCTCATTTTCGCGATGTCCGGGAAATCTATGCCGCCGCCCGTCCTATTTGCCAAATCGAAAAGCAAAATCGCGCATCTTGCCTTTTGCTCGTCTATGCCGAATCTTGCGGCAATCGCCCTGACGTTTTCGCCGCTCTTGTTTGACAAAACCGCCTCTTTTGCAATTTCTTCTTCATAAAACTTGACGATTTCGTCGGACAACAAATCGCAAAGCCCTGCCTGCGCAACCTTGCTCGGAGCAAAGGCTCCGAATATCGCAAACAGTGCTATTACCGTCAAAATTCCGCTTGTCGCCAGCACAATAAGTCTTTTTGAAAGCTGCATATTTCACCTCCGCAATAGTTTGCGAAGATTTTTCGAGAATATACAGCGTTTTTACGTTTTTTATAAAAAGTCAAACACGCCTACCGTCAAAATTGATTTTGCATGCCTAGACCTTAAATTGTTTAGATCAAATCTTCTATGCCGAACAGTCCTCTTTCTTTTTTTACTATAAAGTGCATCGCCCTCATTGCGCCTTCTGCATACACCGCGCGTGAAAACGTTTCGTGCACAACGGTTATGCGCTCTTTTCCCGTGTCGATGACGATTGCGTGTTCGCCAAGCGACCGCCCAAGCCGCAAAGAGTGTACGTTTACCTCGCCCCTTACGCGTTCGCCCCCTCTGCCGACAACCACTTTGCCGAAGTTTCGCTCCTTTACTATGCCGTTTGCAATCGACAATGCCGTTCCGCTTGGAGAATCCAATTTTTTTGAATGATGCGCCTCAATAATTTCTATGTCGGCGTCGGGAAAAACCGTCGCCAGTTTTGCGCAAAACGTTTTGATATGCGCGATTGCAATCGACATGTTGCTTGCCATAAAAACGGGTATATCCTCGCTTGCGCGCACCGCGCACGCCCTCTCGTCATCGGTATGCCCCGTGGTTGCCAAAACAAGCGGAATATGCTTTCTCAGAGCAAAATTTACAACTTCGTTTGTTGCGGTATGCAAGGAAAAATCCACGATTACGTCCGCGTTTTCTTCAACGTCCGCAATAGTGCCGTACTTCATAATCGCATTTAATCCGCGCTCGGCGCAATCCGTGCGATACGCATTGTCTACGGCAACGACTTCGATATTTTCCGCCGCCTGCAAAAGCGCAAGCATTTGCGCTCCCATACGTCCCGTCGCTCCGACAAGAATAACTTTCATACAAAAGCATATTTTATATGGTATTTTTTTATACTATTTCACGCAACTTACATGCCGAAAACAGAGAAATCCGCATATTGCGGATTTCCGTTTTTTGTTTTCTTCGTCGATGTTATCTTGTGCGTATTATCAATCGATTTCGTCGGCTAAACGCTTGCAACGTCAAAACAGTCCTACTATTTTGCCGTCGTCGGTCACGTCGATACGCTCGGCGGCAGGGGATTTAGGAAGCCCCGGCATCGTCATAATCTCACCCGTAAGCACAACGATAAAGCCTGCTCCGGCACTGACTTTTACGTTTTTGACGTTGACGGTGAAATGCTCGGGCGCGCCCAAAAGCGATGCGTCGTCCGAAAAACTGTATTGAGTTTTTGCAATGCAGACAGGCAAATTCGAAAAGCCGAGTTTTTCGAGGTTTGCAATTTGTTTTTGCGCTGTGGACGTAACGGATATGCCGTCGCCGCCGTAAACTTTGCGCACGATTTTTTCGATTTTTTGAGATATGGAATCGCTGTCCTCATACGCAAAAGAGAAATCGCCTTTTTCTTGTTCGCAAAGTCGCACGACTTCTTTTGCAAGCGCTTCGCCGCCCTTGCCGCCGTCCGCCCACACGGTAGACAAAACGGTGTTTACGCCAAGCTCTTTGCATTTTGCGATGATAAAATCAATCTCTTTGTCCGTGTCTGTCGGGAAGCGGTTGATTGCCACGACGCACGGCAATTTGTAAACATTTTTGACGTTTGAAACGTGGCGCAAAAGGTTTGGCACGCCCTTTTCGAGAGCCTCTATATTTTCGTTTGCAAGGTCTTGTTTTTGCATACCGCCGTGCATCTTCAACGCACGCACGGTTGCCACCACTACCACTGCGTCGGGTGTGAGATTTGCCTTGCGACACTTGATGTCAAAAAACTTCTCTGCGCCGAGGTCTGCGCCGAAACCTGCCTCTGTAACTGCATAATCGGCAAGATAAAGTGCCGTTTTGGTTGCAATCACGCTGTTGCATCCGTGCGCGATGTTTGCAAACGGGCCGCCGTGAACAAGTGCGGGCGTACCTTCCAAAGTTTGCACGAGATTGGGTTTCAACGCGTCTTTCAACAGTGCGGTCATTGCTCCTTGCGCCTTCAAGTCCGCACAAGTTACGGGCTTATCGTCGTAGGTGTACGCAACTATAATTTTGGAAAGTCTTTCCTTCAAATCGGCAAGCGAATTTGCAAGACAAAGCACCGCCATAACCTCGCTTGCGACGGTGATGTCGAAACCATCCTCTCTCGGCGTTCCGTTCGCTTTTCCGCCGAGACCGTCCACCACGAAGCGCAATTGTCTGTCGTTCATATCCACGCATCTTTTCCACGTTATTTTGCGCGGATCTATGCCGAGAGCGTTGCCTTGTTGAATATGATTGTCAAGCATAGCGGCAAGCAAATTGTTCGCTGCGCCGATTGCGTGGAAATCGCCCGTAAAGTGCAAATTTATATCTTCCATAGGCACGACTTGCGCATATCCGCCGCCTGCCGCACCGCCTTTCACGCCGAACACGGGGCCGAGGGACGGCTCGCGCAAAGCAACCATTGCGTTTTTGCCTATACGTCTGAGTCCGTCGGCAAGTCCTATCGTCGTTGTGGTTTTCCCCTCTCCGGCGGGTGTGGGCGTTATTGCCGTGACAAGCACGAGTTTCCCCTTTTCGCCACCCTTTTCCAAAACAGGCGCATAGTCGATTTTCGCCTTGTATTTGCCGTAATTTTCAATCAAATCGAGGTCGATACCGCATTGTTTTGCAACCTCGCAAATTGGAAGCATTTTTGCGCTTTGCGCAATTTCGATGTCCGATTTATACGTCCCGTTCGCCATATTGTCACCGCCGTGTTTGTATATATAAAAAGTATAGCACTTCAATCATGTTTTCACAACAAGATATTTCGGATGCGGTTCGGCATGCCTGAAAAACTCTTTCTATCGGAAATCAAAAACATCTTTGAGTTGCATATACTTGACTTTGTGTCAAATAAGTGATACAACATTCGACGAAAAAAATATGGAGGAATCCAAAAATGAAAGATTTTGCAAAAAAGTATATCGATTGGTATCAAGGTCTTGACAAAGTCGTGAAGATTTTGCTCTGCATCCTTTGGGACGTCCCGGCAAACCTCTATCGTCTTGCCAAGAGCGCACAAAAAGACAGCGTGGTGGGCATCGTGCTTGCAATCGTCCTTATGATCTTCGGCGGCTGGGTGTTGTTTCTCATCGACATCGTATCCCTCGTGCTCAAAGACAAGATTTATTGGATTGACGATTTGAGCGACAGCGCATGCGATTCAAACTGCTCTTGCTGCTCCTCTTCCGATTCTTGCGACAAGAAATCGAACGATGCAAAAGACGGAACGGTTGAATAATCCGACGCAATTTACAAAAGATGCACCGACAAGATGTTAAGTCAAATCGGTGCATTTTTTCTTGCATCGCAAGCATTAATGCTTTATCATTATAAACACAAAGCGACGTCGTATAAATTAGACAGGCGACGTCGCCGAAAATATTTAAAGAGGTAAACGCTATAAAAAAAATATTTGCAATCACGATTTGTCTTATAATCGCCGTTGCCGCCTGCTTCGGTCTTATTGCGTGCGGCGATACCGACGATAACGAAGGCGGACTAAACACTCCGACGAGAAACGACAACGCTTGGTTTTCCGATCAGGAACTTGCCGATCGCGGTTTGAGCGGATTCACTGCTCCTCAAAATCTCACCGGAGATATTTACACAACCGTAACGTGGTTCAACAACGGATACTTCTTCTCTCAACCCTGTCCGAGCAAAGAAGTTTTTGAAGAGAACGCGCAAGTGTATTTCGAATATTTCAAAGACAATTACGACGGCAGATTCGGCGTGACAAGCATCAAGGCAATGGGCGTGGACACGGATGAAACGTGGTATTATATCACTCAAAAATCCGAATTGTCCGACTATTTCAGCGACAATCCCAGCGCTCGCTACACCCTCTATTACGTCACCGACAACACCCTTGACGAAGACGGCAACATCGTTGCAAACTCCGTATATATGTTTGACGTCAGATACGAATTTGACACCACCGCAAACGGATACCTTTTGAAGATAATCGTCGAAAGCGCAGACAAGCCGAGAAACGGCGCATACACCTATCACTACGTGATGAGATAATCAAAAATCAGCCAACTTAAAAAGCGTACCCCGACGGGTACGCTTTTTCTTATCGTGCATTTATTTTCTTTTCTTTTTCTTTGCTTTTTGCTCGTCGTATTGCTTGATTGCACTCTCGAAGTCGATTTCTTCGAGATTGCCCTTCGTTGCGAGATAGCAATGCTTGCCAAGAGCAAATATGTATCTGTCGTGATCGATGCTGTCGCTATACACGTTTTCCACCTCGACGTTTGGCAAAATCTCGTTAAGGCGGCGCACTTTTTCCTCTTTTCTGCACACTTTGCCAAGCAAATGCCCGTTCTTTTTGCTGTGCGGAGATGCGATGCAATAGTCGATTTTCATACGCTTTGCGATCTCTTCGATGAGAAAATCGGGGCTTGCGCTTATGAGAACGACTTTTCTGTTCGGATCGCGATTTTCGGGCTTAAAGAAATCGTAGATGTCGTTTTGGTGCTTATCCCAGTATTTTTTGACGGTTTTGTCGGTGTTTATAAGGCTTACGAAATTGAACGCTATTTTTTTGAATACGGGAACGGGCAATATCTTTGTGACCATCAAAAATCCCCAAAACAGCTGGAACGGAAGCAGCACCAGCGTCCACGGACAGTGCGCCATGCTCCAAAACCAATAATGCAATGCGCTGTCGTAAGGGATTGCGGTTTTGTCGAAATCGTAAATGTCAACTTTCATTTTGCCGTCGTTTTCCATATTGTTTTAAGTATATCATATATATGTATAAAAAGAAAGACCGTATTTTTAATAAAAAGGGTTTAAATTTAATAAAAGTTTAAGATACAATTTGTAATATAGGTTTGAAAATAGTAAAATACCCTTTTATTTGACGGAGGTGCGTATGAGAATACTGCTTGTAGAAGATGAAAAGGAACTGTCGAGAGCACTCGCTCAAATGTTGATGAAGGACGGCTACGACGTCGATTGCGTATACGACGGCTCTGACGGCTTGAACTTTGCATCGACGGGAATGTACGACATGATTTTGCTTGACGTAATCATGCCCAAAATGAACGGTTTTGAAGTGCTTGCCACTTTGCGCCAAAGAAAACTCGAAACGCCCGTGATTATGCTCACGGCTCTCACCGACGAGAACGACAAAATATCGGGACTTGACAAGGGTGCGGACGATTACGTGTCAAAGCCCTTCTCTTTCAACGAACTCTCCGCTCGTATCCGCGCGGTGCTCCGCAGAAGAGGCAAACTGCTTTCGGACAACAAGCTCGAATATCAAAACGCGTCGCTCGACCTAACCACGTTTACGCTTTCAACGCAAAACGGAAGCATCAACCTCACAGGCAAGGAATTCGAGCTTTTGAGATACCTGTTCGAATACCCCAACTTCGTTGCGACAAAGGAAAATCTTATCCTCAAAGCATGGGGACTCAACAGCGAGTTCGAATCCAACAATCTCGAAGTGTATATGTCCTTTTTGCGCAAGAAGCTCACTCATCTGGGCGCAAATTTCACGATAGAATCTGTGCGCGGAGTCGGATACAAACTCTCCCAATCCAAAATATAAAATTCAAGGCGCGCACGTCGCGCCTTTTAATTTGCGCAAAAACAACTTTTATCGCTTGATTTTGCACATGTAAACACCTTATAATGTGATATATGGAAATCATCAGAAAACAACGTATAAACTACACCATGACAACCACTGTCATTGCGGCAATCTTTTTGCTTGTGGTGCTGGGCGGTCTTTTCGGCGTTGTGTACGGCTCGAACGATATGTTTATCAACAAGGCTCTTGACAAGGCTCTCGAAGATCCCGAAAACTACAACAATGCCGTTGCCAACGATTTGCGTTGTATCTTTATCTACAAATACGACGACGGGCGCAATCCCTACATCGACGGCAAAGTGGACGTTTACGGCGACGACGCAACGGATATCGTGCTCAAAGCAATATTCGTGGGCAAAGGCAAGTTCAAATACAACGATCGGTATTTCATCGTGGCAAACAGAGAGTATCCGAACGGCACGCTCTATTCGCTTATCGACCGCACAAGCTATCACAAACAGCTTACCAACACTGCCGTCATGGTGACGTTGCTGTATTGTTGCTCCGTCGTGTTCGTCGCGCTTCTTGCGCTGTTGTCGTCCGCAAGACTGCTCTTCCCGGTTGCCTCGGCAATGACAAAACAACGCGATCTTATAGCAAACGCTTCGCACGAGCTAAAAACCCCGCTCACCATAATAGCGACCAATCTGAGCGTCATCAAGAGCGAGCCTGACTCCACCGTCAAGGACAACGAAAAATGGATTGCGTCCATATCGACGCAACTCGTGCGCATGCGCGACCTTATCAACAGCATGCTTGAACTGAGCAAGCTCGAACAGAGCGAATTGCCCAAACAAGACGTGAATTTCAGCGAAATATTTGAGGGCGCATGCCTTGAATTTGAAGCTACGTGCTTTGAAAAAGACGTCAAACTCATCACCGAAATCCAGCCCTATTTGCACGTGTACGGCGAACCTAAATCTCTTGAACGCCTTGCGGTGATCCTTTTGGACAACGCAATCAAATATTCGGGCGACAAAGGCAAAGTCGGCGCAAGGCTTTTTGCGGACGGAAAGCGAGTGCATTTGTCGGTTATGAACACCGGCGAGTGCATATCCAAGGAGGATGCAAAGCACGTTTTTGACCGCTTCTACCGCACTGACGGCGCAAGACAAAACAAAGACAGCCAGAGTTTCGGACTCGGATTGTCGATCGCGGCTGCGACAGTCAAAGCGCATTGCGGTGAAATCGACTGCCACGGTATAGAGGGCAAAGGCACCGTTTTCGACGTGTATCTGCCCACTCTCAAACTCAAAAAAGACGGCACGCCGATCGAGCCGAAAAAGAAAAAAAAATTGTTTGAACTATGAAAAAACGCGTCGAAAGACGCGTTTTGTTTTTTTGTTGTTTTTATTAGCTCTCTAATTTTTGGTCACCGAATTTGATTGCGCCGGTTTTGCGCATAAGTTCGCTCACGCCGAAGGATATTGCGGCAGGAAGAATAAACAAGCAAAGCACAATTCCTACGCCCAGTTGCCAGTCGGGTATCACCCCTTGCGATGCGTCTATCGTGCCGAATACACCCACAAGTCCGCTTGTACCCATGCCGCCGCCGGATGCGTTGCAACGAAGCCCCATAATCACGGCAACCAGTCCGCAGACCGCACTTGCCACGATTTCGGGCACCATAATTGCAGGTTTTCTCATTATATTGGGGATTTGAAGCATGCTTGTGCCGATGCCTTGCGAGATAAGACCGCCGACGCCGTTTTCTCTGAAACTCGCCACGGCAAAACCAATCATATGCGCCGAACAACCCGCAACTGCCGCACCGCCCGCGATTGCGAATACGTCGGGGTTTTCTATTGCGGTTGCGCTTGTTGCGATTGCAACCCAGATTGCCGCAGACGACGTGGGCATAGTGAGCAAAATACCCATAACCACAGCAACGAACACGCCGACGATGATTTTGACCGCCGCGCCTGCCTCGATTGCCAAAACGATGAGCTTTGCAAGCAAATCGATGAGTTTGATAAACGGCCATGCAAGGAATATCCCCGCAAGGCACAAAAGCATCATACCGAGCGGAATGAGGATTATGTCGAGTTTGGTTTTGCCTGCATAAAGCGACGCGATTTCAACGGTGAGCAAAGACACGACGTATGCGCCGACGGGATTGCCGACCGCTCCGAACGCAATCGTAAACGATGCGCCACCACAGAGTGCGCCCACGAGATTGCCTGCAAATGCGCCTACAAGTCCCGTAACCGCGGCAGTGAAAATCACAAGCGGTTTTGCGCCGAGTTTGTGAGCGATTCCTATGCCGATGCCTGCGCCCATAAGCATTTTTGCAACGCTTGCGATGTAGCCCAGCACTTTCGCAAATGAATTGTCACCGCACCAAGATGCGATTTGAGCGAGAATAGTGCCTGCTATTAGCGTGCAGAACAAGCCTTGCGCCATACCGGAAAAAGCGTCGATAAAGTAACGTTTGCAATACTTTTTGACAACCGCAAGAGCCTTTTTGCCCTTGTTTTCATGCTTTGCGTATTCTGCAAGAATACCGCCGTTGTCGCTTTCTTGTTCATCGACGGTTTCGTCGGTTTGGCACACCGTTTCGCATTGTTGAACATCCGACTGTTCTTTGTCGTTATCGGCGTTGTTTTGAGTCGTTTCTTCATCAAAAACGATGTCGTTTTTTATGTCTTTATCGTTGTTTTTTTGCATTTTTACATCCGTTTTGCATTGTAAAATGCCGTTTTTATTTTATCGCAAAAATATGCGTTCATTTGCTTTCTACGTCCACGATTTTCATTTCGGACGACGGGGCGACAACCTCAACTTCGTCGTGCTTGTCGTCATCGGGAATATCGTTTTTTGCCATAATCTTCATTGCCGCACCCACACAAAGCGAAAACATATTTTCCAAATCGGTTTTGGTGAGTGATTTTTCATGATGCGCATAATCCTTTGACACAATAGTTGCGGTGGGATTGCCGTTTTTGGCAAACGCATTCGAGATGAAACCGTGCAGCGAATTGAACTTGTGCGCAAACGTATCGTGGGGCATTGTGGACACGGTGATGCCCTGCTCTATCGCGCTTGCGTGAACGCTGGACACGACGTCGAGAGAAAAGTCGATATTGCGGATTGCGTCGCACTCGGCAACTTGGAAATTGCCGCTCAGAATATCCCCTATTGCAAGCACCTTTGCAGAGGCAAATTCCGGGTGAGCCTCGACGAACGCGCGCGAGCCGCAATGCCCGACGTTTTCCGCACCGAAGGAAACGTACACAATCTTTGCATCGTCCGCAAGGAGTTCGGGCTGTTCGGCAAAATATGCGTACGTTGCCATTGCGATTGACGTTGCAACGCCGTTGTTTTCGCGCGCAAACTTTTCAAAGGGCGAGAAGTGTATCACAAACGCCGCAATGCCGAAAATGCCCGATACAAACGGCAAAATGGTAAATGCGCTTATCTTTGCAGCAACGTTTGCACCCTCCGTGCCGATTGCCATCTTCAAGATGCAAAACAGAATGAAAATAAACACTGACACCGGCGCGACAATCATGCAAAGTTTTCTGACAAGATTGAAATCCTTGACGGGACTGCCGAGCGTTGCGTCGTGGTTGTCGCAGACGATGAGAACGTTTTTGGCGTTTTTGACGTCGTTGCAACTTTCGCTGACGACGTTGTATGACACTTTTTTAGGCAAAACCTTGCCGAGTTTGCTATTGCCCAGATACATAAGCAAAAACACGCTGCCACCGCCGAGGAACATCACAAGGGACAATAGCGTGAGCATTGCACCCGTCACCCTGCCGCCTGCAAAAGATACAAAATACATCACGTAGCAAATCGCATACCAAATGCCGATAAGCAAAAACGACCCTCTGCCCAAAAGCGGCGAGGCGTCAAATGCTTCGAGACGAGTTTTTGCGTCCGTTTCGTCGTGCAAGCGATTGCGGATTGCTCTTGCGCAAGCGGTTTCGTCCTTGCTTGCGGCTATGCGATGCGGATACTTTTCAAGCTCATGCGAAAAGTCCTCGACGAAATCCATCGCACTTTGCATGTCTTCCTTGCTTATTACGCTGTGTTTCTCTTCAAGACCTGTCATGTTTCTATTATAGCATGCTTTTTGAATTTATCAACCTTAATCCCTCACACAAAACGGCAAAAAGAAAAGGCGCGACCGCGCCTTCTCTTTTTATGCCTTTATTTTGCAATTATGATTTATGCCGCAAAGGTGTACACAAACCAACCGTCTGTTTCGACATCGGGTGCAAGATTTGTATATTGTGTAGCGTCATAAGCCTTTGCGCCGAGTTTGACGGAAACCGCAACGCCTGCGCTTGCGTTTACGTCTGCCTTGACGCCGAGTTCAAAGCCGTTTGCCTCGCTGATGTCGAGAGTAAGCTCTGCGGTGCAAGCAAACATTTCGTTGAGGAAGGTCTTAACTTTTTCTGCATCCGCTTTGTCGCCGTAGGTTGTGCCTGCAACTTTGAGTGCGTTTGCAAATACGGGGAGCCAACCGCCTTTATCGTTTTCGATGAGAGTGTCGGGG
>ULOK01032739.1_pt1 | contig 25663 bp, 27 predicted proteins | sample 1952501 | NCBI WGS metagenome assembly ULOK01 (sample SAMEA4835601, study PRJEB28245) | human gut metagenome | biome: gut microbiome; material: fecal sample | place: Denmark | collected 2008
CATATCGATTATTCTTGTTTACACACGGTATTTCGGCATCGAGAAAAACGCCGATAAAGAACGCATTTTTGTTATTTACAACTCTATCGCGCCGTAAAATTCCGTGGTTTTTGCGCCTTGTATATTGCCTTGTTGCATGGAATAGACAATGTTTTCTTCCGTCAGTTCTTTGCCCTTTATATTTGCCAAAAAAGCACCGAAAAACGCATCTCCGGCGCCCGTTGTGTCTACACACTTTACGCCGCTTATGCTCGGCACAATTCCTTTCAAACCGTTGTAATAGTATGCGCTTCCGCTCTTGCCGAGAGTTACAAGCAGCAACTTGTCCTTCTTCAAAACGGATTTTGCCGCCTCGTCCATATCGCTTATGCCCGTGTAGTCGGCAAGTTCGTCGTCGGAAAACTTGATTATATCAGCACGCTCGACAAACGGCGCATACGCCCTTTTTGCGTCCTCGAAATTCTTATAAATATCTTTGCGGAAATTCATATCGAAACTGAGTTTCGCACCGAGTTCGCTCGCCTTGTTTGCAATTTTTTCGGCAAACTCTCTGCCCTTTTGTTCGGACAACATAAGCGAGCCGAGATGCACAATCTCCAAATTCTCGTAACTCTCAAAATCTATATCGTCAAAATCGATATTGAAGTCCGCCGTATCGTGACGGTTGAAAGCAAAATCGCGCTCGCCGTCCGTGAGCGTAACAAATGCAATCGTGGTGTTGCGTTCGGCATCTATTTGGATATCTAACCTATCCAAATGCGCCTTTTGCGCCTCGGAGAGCACAAATCTGCCTATGACGTCATTGCCCACTCGTCCGACAAAGCCGACCTTTGCACCGCTTTGCTTTGCGTTTACGGCAAGATTGAACGGAGCACCGCCGCAGAATGCCTTGAACGTGGTTACACCGTCCACCTTTTGCCCGATCATATCGGCAAGTATTTCTCCGACAGACAAAATCATAACTATCACCTACATAATCGATTTTCAAAGACATTATAGCATATCAAAACGATTTTGTTGACTTTTGTATAAAGTAGTGCTAAATTATTTGCGAAAGAGAGTTTGCGGAAAACAATGTGTACTCAAATTGCACGCTGTAATAACTTGGACGCTTCGTTCTGTGGCAATAAGTCGTTTCTCTCTTTTTTATTTGCCGTTTTTTTGTACCGTATTGACAAAAATACAGATTTGAATATAATAATATATTTGAGCGTTGGATGAAGAGCGAATTAAGTTTCGACAATCCGTAATCAGTAGCCACGGCGTTTAAAACGCTAGTTATTGTCGCTCTTTTTTTTATTTACGTTTTACATTCCGTATTGACAAAATGCGGATAATTGCATATACTATGATTGTTCTTTATGAGAACAACTTGGGCATTGCCCATAGGAGTTATGTGCAATCACAGCGATGTGGTTGCATTTTTTTATAATTGCACTATAACATTTTTAGGCGATGGTGCGCAGAAAACAATTGCAGTTGGACACAAAACATTACTAGAAGAAATCGTCATATAACTCATATTTAGATTGGCTACTAAACATTTTTATATAACCATTTTTCCTATATTTTTTTAATCATTTCTGCCTCAAATCCTATTCTCCTCTGATATATATATCCTTATCCAACAATGTTATATAGAAAAACAATTCAGATTAGCAATTGGGCTTTTCACAAGTACTATCAGCTTCAATTCTTACAGGCGTTTCCCCTTTTCTATCGAACAATACATACAATAATTTCTCTATTGTTGCATCTGCGATTTTCCCTTCTTCATCAATATCATCTGTTTTGTAATCATATCCAATAGAATCGGTAAGAAAGAGGATTAAATTCTCTACTTCTTTGGCATTCATTGTCTCTAACTTCCGAATATCGATTTTATTCTTTCCCGCTGCAATCAACTTGCAATTGATATAATTGAAATCATTGCCTGTGAATCTCACGCTATTATATTTCTCTATTCCATTCCTGTTTCTCTTGTATATTTTCATTTGATCTCTCACTTAGCTATCCAATCTAAATGCCTGTTTAAGAGTTATGCACTGTTTGACCGGCATCAATTAGCAATTTATATATTTTATAACCAACATAATTTTCTATGTTTGGAATGTCTTTTCTGTAATACACATTCCAATAGCTTATCATTCGCGCATAACCCTTTTTGATATTATTCATATTTAAACAAATAACATCCACAAACTGTTCATTAATAATTTGCGGTAAAGAATCATATATCCTATCCAAAATTCTTATAACATACTCATCACACAATTTGAGAATATATGGATATACCCATATTTGTTTATGAACCAAAGTTAGGAGCTCGTCAATAGCGTTATACCGTACAAATCCACTTTGATTTCGAGTTAAATAGCATAAATATGCCAACTTATCATCTATGTCAAAATTTGAATAATCTGGATATATTCCCTTTTCCCCTACTCGATACGGTATTGTTATAGAATCATTTATATCAATACGCCAAACCGTATCATAAACTGATCGTACCTCATATGAAATACTGTATTGCTCTGCATTAGATAATAATGTATTCCTCACTATTGTCTTTGGGAACATATAATAATTCATAAACAAACATCTCCATAATTATATAAATTTGAAATCATCAAACACATCTAAATATACATTATATGTGGCATGTATTGTGATGTGTTCGTACTTTCCTGCCATATATTGTACTTTAACCCAACCGTCTTTCGCGAGCCATCTAGCATCTCTCATTTCTATCTTATCCAACACTCTCCATTTTTGAATTGGCATGGATTTAGCTTCTTTCAATGCTAACTGCTGCGACAAATTTTGAGGCACATTTCGTCCTGTACTACCATGCGATACAAATGAATTTGATGTTGTATATGATGGGTCGACAGCCTTCATCAAACCGCTTCCAGATGCATTTGCAGCACTTATGATAGCGCCTCCAAATGCAAAAATTCCGCCCCACATCAGGCCATCGCACAATCCGTCAATGCCCGCTTCTAAAATATCTTCCTTGCTTCCCTTACACGAATCAGTTTAGATGCTTTTTTTGATGCCGTATCGATATTGCAGGTATAAGATCGTAAAACAAACAATCATTTGTGCACATATTATAGTAATTGATAATATTATCAATTGTCTCCCCCATGTTAAAGCTCTTGTAATAAATTGTCTCTGCCCAATAATACTCAGAATTTCCATCATCTCTAACGCCACCGCCCGCATTATCATCAGTACCATTATCTTTGATTAGTTTGTGTTTCCACCATGTTATATCTATGACTTCCCAACCATTATGATACAATGTTTCTATATCGGCAATAAAATACTTTTTACAGATCAGAATGTCATCATATTTTTTTATTCCTAATACTTGAATTATACCTTTTAAATACTTCATATAGCACCACATCATCTTTTGATAAACCATTTAATAGCACTATCATCTATTTCTGTTTAACCGAATCTAGAATAAAATGAACTTTGACTTTTTATCAAGGTTCGTTTTATTCTTGTTTGGTGCGCAGAAAGCAACCGCAGTTGAACAGCTATTATATCAAATCACATACCAATTCTATTGAAAACTGCATCTATTTTTTTTTGCCGCTCAATCAATTCTATTAATCTTGTAATAGGGCAAAACGCATTATAGTTTTCTTCTTCATCTCTACCTAATTCATTTCCTCGATCAATGTATCCTATTACATTATTATTCTCATCCAAAACCGGACCACCACTATCACCATAATATATTGTTTTATCTATGACACACAATGGGATCTCAGTCCAAACAATTTTATAACTAATTCTACAATCAGTATTTATATGAGATTCATTCTCTGTCGGATATCCAATAGTTGTTAATAGCTTTTTATTTTTTTCATAAGTTTCGTTAGTGCTGATCTCAAATCCATGTTTAGGTTCGTCCTCTAATTTAAGAACTAATAAGTCATCATCAAGAGATGCACCTATATAACTGAACTTAAACAGTTTCTCTTTTTTACGAGGATAATGAATACTTACTGTTTTGTACAAATCGTTGATTAAACGGTCGCAATCCAAAGGACGTATATTTATATTATAAACATTATGCAAGCATGTTACTAACCCAATGCCTTTAACATAAAAAGCAGTCCCATTATTCTTTGATGTTTCAATAATAAACACACATTCTTCTATTAATTCAGATTGAATTGGTACAATTTCAAATATTCCCTCTTCAACATTTTTATTATACTGTCTTGCAATCTTTTGATACTTTGCGTTAGATACAGACAAAACCATTTTATAATACTCAATTGTACCTCTTAAATAACGCTTGAATGCTTCTATATCGCCCTCACCGTCTTTATTAAAAAAATTATTTCTTTTAGCTGTCTCCTTTAAACCATTTTTCTCGACAGAATGCATTATGGCACGAAAATGCCTATATTTAGACTTTTGAATATTTACTTTCTTATTAACCACTAATCCGGTTACTGTTTGCCTATTTCGTTTCAACTGACAACGCAATTTATCATAATTAAGGAGAAAATCATTTCCGCGAATAACACTTTCTAGCTCGGCACCTATAAAATAATGATTATCTTTGTACGTAAGTATACTCGGTGGCAATGAGTTAAAATCTGTTGATATGGTAATATCATCGCAATATCTTGTGCAAACAATCTTATACTTGCTAGTCAATTTTATAAGGTCATTATCTAACCTTCTACAAATGAAATTTGAAATAATCGGTGATGTCGGAGCACCTTGTGGCAAACGACGATTATAACAAACCAAATATGCAAGTTTATTCGCAATGTCCGAATTAAAGCAAAATGGTTTTGATTTAAATAATCCTATTACACGGCCAATATGAATTGTATCAAAAAAATCTTTCAAATCAATATTTAATACGCAAGTTTTATTCTTATGTACCGTTGCATTTGATACAATGCTTCTGCCTTTAGTATATCCGTGTGTAATAAACTTTGGTGTATATAACTCGTTTAATATTTCAGCAATCCGTTTTTGTATGAGTTTTAGTTGCTTATTTGGAGCATAGATTATTCTAGTTCCCCCATTTTTTTTCTTGATCTCTTTTTCTTTATAAGCGTTTTGTGGAGAATTATAATTGCTAAAATAAATCAATGTCCCCACAGGAATACTAAGAACATTGGAAAGATCGCTTATATCTTGGATTTTAAGAAATTTATCAACAAGTTCAGACATAGAACCCTCATCTCAACAATGGTCTAACAATTCTAACTCTTGCATAGTAATAGCTAAGAGAAGATTAACAGTTGAGCAATAATTATAATCGCCAGTATTCAAGTACTCATTGCGATACGCAATGAAGATCAATTGTTAGACCTTTTATATCTTAACACGCATTATACAAAAAAGCAATAGGAGTTTTATTTGAGAAAACTATGTTTTATTTGCCCTTCGTGGTGGTTATCGTCGCATAAGTCAGCGAATATATCAACGGCACGGAAAAATAGTGGCGGATATTGCGAGAGCCATTTTATAGAGTCAGACTCATAAAAGTTTGGCCCTTTTTATTTTCACACTATTTTTCGCTCAAATTAATTTGGCCGTTGACATATTCCATTGCAACAGTATTTGCATTTGAAACGTTTCGACTTATGCTCCTTGCCCCACTGCCGAACGGCAATATCAAATAAAAAGGAGTTACAAACGTAGACGAACGGCGATAAATCGGACGGCAAAACGGTATAGAAAAACCAAGCGTTTAGAACACTCGGTTAAAGGTTGCAATACATTTATAGTTTGATTTTTAGTCCGAAATAATCTCTTGTAAAAAACAAAACGAACTTTGAATTTTTCATCAAGGTTCGTTTTATTCTTGTTTGGTGCGGACAACAGGACTTGAACCTGCATGAACTAGTGCTCACAAGAACCTGAATCTTGCGCGTCTGCCAATTCCGCCATGTCCGCAAATTTCCGTTGATTTTTACACGGAGCGGATCTCCGAGGGCGGACGCAATTTGTGACGCATGCGTCGTATCGCCAAAGCGTCAATAAGCATTTTAGCGTATCATCGCCTCGATGTCAATCCATTGGCGGAAATTGCAACAATCAGCTTAAACTCGAACGTCGATTGCTAAAAACGTAAAAAGCAAAGGAAGCGATTTCGCTTCCCTTGCTTTTGAGAGAGAATATAGATTGTCGTATTGCTACAACACATCTTGTGATTTTGCATTGAACTTGGGTTATCATTATTCAATATCAATGCGAAGTTGAACTAATCGTTGTCGGTGGGTTGTGAATCATTGTTCTGTTGCGAGGCTTTTTCGCGCTCGGCTTCGAGTTCCGCCTTACGCTTTTTGACGAGTTCCGTCCAATCGACGTCCTTGTCTTGCGAGCAACAATGTCCGTTGCACTGCCCTGCATGCGAGCATCCCGCGCAATCGCTTACGAGCGAGGGCTTACCCTTTGCTTTTCTCACGATTGACGCGACGATGACTCCCGCCACAATCGCAACCGCCACGACGATGGTGACGATTCCGATCGGGTGCATTGCCGACAATATAGAATTGAAAACTACGTTTGTCATATATCGCTCTTTTCACGCAAAGTCCGTATTGCGCATTTTGCGCGACTTATGCGTTCTTTTTGATTTTGAGTTTTGCGCCGAGGTCGCCAAAGAACTTCTTGACGTCGATCTTACCCTTGTTGTCAAGCACGATGAGCGTGATGATTGCCGCCCAGATTGCCGCGAAGATGAACACCGTCCACCACCATGCGCCGATGAGATAAATCATCATGGACACGACGTAGCTTGTGCCTACCCAGAAGAGCAAGGTCATTTTGTAAGACTTCTTTGTGGGAAGTTCTGCCTTTGCGGTTGCAACGGCTGCAAAGCACGGAATCGTGAGCATGTTGAATGCGATGAATGCAATCAAGCCCGGCACGTCGATGCCTGTTGCGGCGATCATTGTGCCTGCCGCGGCGATACCGCCGTCTGCTTCTACGTCGATCATACCGCCGACGATACATGCCGCCAATGTGCCGAACGTTGCGATAACGTTCTCTTTTGCGATAAGGCCTGTGATTGCCGCCACTGCGAACACCCAACCGAATGCTTTAAGTTGCGAACCGAATCCTAGCGGTGTGAACAGCGGTTGAATGAGTCCTCCGATACCGGCAAGGATTGATTGATCCATTTGCTCGTCCGCAAGGAATTGCCACGTCCAGCTGAAGTGGCTGATAAACCAAATGAGGATTGTGGAAGCAAGGATGATTGTGAACGCTTTTTTCACAAAGTGCTTCGTCTTATCCCAAAGGTGCAAAGCCAGGTTTTTGGGTTGAGGCATATGGTATGCGGGAAGCTCCATGATGAACGGAGGCACTTCGCCCTTCATCGTTGTTGCGCGCATCAAGATGACTGCGCAGATTGCCACGACCACGCCTAGCACGTACATCATATATGTGATGACGTCGGGATGAGAGAATCCGAATTGAGTTGCGATGCCGCCTGCGATTGCCGTAAGGATCGGGAGTTTTGCGCCGCAGCTGAAGAATGGAATAACTCTGATCGTTGCGATTCTTTCGTTCTCGTCGGCAAGTGTACGAGTGTTGATGAACGCGGGGACGGAGCAACCGAAGCCCATGATCATCGGCATGAACGCTCTGCCCGACAAACCGAATCTTCTGAAAATTCTGTCGAGGATGAACGCTACACGCGCCATATAGCCGCTGTCTTCCAAAATTGAGAAGAACAAGAACAGCAAGAGGATTTGAGGCAAGAAGCCGAGCACTGCAAACAAACCGCCGAGGACACCGTCAACGATAAGTCCGATGCACCATTCCGGCGCACCTGCAAGCGTAAGACCTTCGTTTACGCAAACGCTGAGGAATTCGGTGAACGTGTTGAGGATGTTTGCAAGAATGACGCCGGGGCCGTACACGCTCTCTTCGTATCCGAAGAAGGTCTCCGCACTGATGTCCGAGCACCACTCGTCTATGCCGCTCACGAACGAGGCTTCGAGTTCGCCATCGTCGTTTGCTTCAACGGTGACTTCCCACTTGCCTTTTTCGTCCACATAGAATTTTTGGTCGAGGTCGGCTTCGGTGAGCTCGTCAACGTAACGAAGTTCGTGATCTGCCGTATATACGTAAGGTTTTGCTTCAACCGCTTCGAGTTCGCCGTCATCGGTGAAAGTGAGATCCGCTTTGAAGCCGTCTTCGGTGTAATACGTCGTATCTTTATCGTAAGGCGTTTGCGCAAAGTCCACCGCTTGAGTTGCCGACGCGTCCAAGTAAGCAACTACGTCTTTGTCGAACACACCGCCTGCGCCGAGGAACAAGAAGTCCTCTGCAAACGTAAGGTTGAACACCAAGAACAAAATCACAAGGAAGATAGGGATACCCCAGACCTTGTGGGTGAGCACCTTGTCCGCTTTGTCGGATACGCTGAGTTTTTCTTTTTCGTTTTTCTCTTTCTTCGTTACGACGGAAGAATAGTTTTTGGATATGTACTTGTAGCGAGCGTCTGCGACGATTGCTTCGAAGTCCGTTCCGAAAACGTCATCCTTGAACGTCTTTTTGAACTCCTCAACCATTTGAGCCGCTTGCGGATGTTGACCGACCTCGATTTCATCGAGTTCGACAAGTTTCACCGCATGGAAGAGCGAATTCTCGACTCCGCTGCCTTCAAGTGCGATTCTGCAATCGTTGATGAGGTGCGTGAGTTGAGTGCCTTCGAGTACGGTTCTACCCTTTCTTGGTTGCCCGCAAACTTCATATGCTCTCTGCATGAGTTCGTCAAGACCTTTTTCGCGAAGTGCGGAGATTTCAACGACGGGAAGACCGATTTTTTCCTCAAGGCTCTTTGCGTCAATCTTGTCGCCGTTCTTTTCAACGGTGTCCATCATGTTGAGCGCAATGATCATCGGAACGTCGATTTCCATGATTTGCGTCGTAAGATAGAGGTTACGTTCGAGGTTTGTTGCGTCCACGATGTTGATGACGCAATCGGGTTTTTCTTCAAGAATGTAATTTCTCGAAATCACTTCTTCGGGTGTATACGGAGAGAGCGAATAAATGCCGGGAAGGTCTACGATAGAGATGGGTTCGGCGCACTTTTTGTACGTGCCCTCCTTCTTGTCTACAGTGACGCCCGGCCAGTTGCCTACGTGAGCGGTAGAGCCCGTCAACGAGTTAAACAAAGTTGTTTTACCGCAGTTGGGGTTGCCTGCAAGAGTAAATCTTTTCATTATTTCTCAACCTCCATTGTAACGGCAGATGCCTCGGTTTTGCGAAGCGTCAATTCATAACCTCTGATTGTCACTTCGATAGGGTCGCCAAGCGGTGCTTTCTTTCTGAGATAAACTACTGCGCCGGGTGTTACGCCCATGTCGAACAAACGACGTCTGATTCTTCCGTCGCCTGCAACGGATTTGATGACGCCCTGTTCACCTATAACGAAATCACTGAGTAGCTTTTCCATTGTGTCCTCCTGTTTTTATGCTACCAAAATTTTTGTTGCCATTTCTTTGTCCAAAGCAAGACGCCCGTCTTTGATAAGGCAGATGACGCTTCCACCGCTTTGGGATATGATGCTGATTGTCGAATCGATGGTAATACCCAAACTTTCAAGATGTTTTTTTGTCTTGTCGTCAGTCAAAATCTTGACGATTCTCAAATCTTTTCCGATCGGTGCAAATACAAGCGGCATAATCTCTCTCTCCTTTAAGCCGATTTTATTCATTCGGTAATGTGAATATGAAATTTTATTCATATTTACGTTAGAATATTACATCTAAAAAAAAACGGATGTCAACGGTTTTGAAAAAGAAATATGAAAAATTTTTCATATTTTTCTTGTTGATTTATTTTCAAACAAGTTATATAATATAAATATTCAATATAGAGTGCGCAAAAAGGCTTGATTTTTTACGACGAACGTATCGCGCTTACGTGACTTGTGAAAAATTTCGTCAAGCACAATCGTTCGCCAAATAGTGCGGCAAACAAAACTAGTTTTATGCCGAGTGCAATATTTGGATGAAGGACAAGGAAGATGCGATTTTCGAACAACGAGCGTACTAGGCGTACGTGACTTGTGAAAAAATTGCGTCTGACGCAGTTATTCGCCAAATAGTGCGCTCGAAACGGTAGGAATATATGGCACAGGATATAAGAGAACCAAAACAAGAAAGATCGATAGAAAAAAAGAATCGCATAGTCCGCGCCGGTTTTGAACTTTTTTCAAAAGTCGGATATTACAATACCAACACTGCCGAGATCGCAAAACTCGCGGGTGTGTCAACGGGTATCGTTTACGGATATTTCAAGGACAAAAGAGATATTCTTCTCGATGTTTTGGAAATTTACGTAAATACCGCTTTTGCACCGGTGCTTAATATGATTCAAAATCTCACCGCTCCCGTAAATTTCGACGAAACAATAACTCATGTTTTGGACGGCGCAATCGACACGCACAAACAATACGCAAATATTCACGAGGCACTTCATTCGCTCTCTCACAGCGACGAGGCGGTCAACAACAAGTTTATCGAACTCGAAGACGAAATCACCCTCTCCATTGCGCAAAAGTTTGCCGATCTCGGCGTCAAAAAAGACAACCTCAACGAGCGTATACACTTTGCTATGGATATCGTGCAATCTTTCTCGCACGAGTACGTGTACGATCACCACACCTACATCGACTACGACGCTATGCGCAACATCGTCAAAGACACGTTGGTTGCACTTTTTGAGAATAAATGACGACATTCACGCAAAGGTCGCTTGACTTTTTGTATTTCAACAACAAATACAACTCAAAACTCTGGTACGCAGAACATAAAGAGGACTTCAAAAAGTACCTCGCCGTGCCCTTTCGCGATCTTGTAACCGCAATGTCTCCTCGCATGCTCGAAATCGACGATAAAATGATAACCGAACCCAAAAGCATCGTGTCGCGACTATATAAGGATTTGCGCTTTGCCAAGGACAAAACAAGTCTTTACCGCGATCATATGTGGCTCACTTTTATGCGGGGAACAAACGCGGGGTGCGGTCTGCCGGGATTCTTTTTTGAGTTGTCCCCTTACAAATTCAGCTATGGTTGCGGCTACTATATGGCGGACGCAAAAAGCATGGCAAGTTTGCGCAATCTGATTTTGTCAAACTCCCCCGCTTTTCAAAAAGCAAAAGAATGTTTTGAAACTCAAACCGATTTTTCTTTGGTCGGAGAAACCTTCAAAAAGCCGCGCTATGCCGATTATCCCGAAGATTTAAGTCGCTGGCTTGAAAAAAAGGATATTTGCCTTATTGCAAATTCAACGGACGCGGATTTGCTTTTTTCGGATAAACTCGCAGATTTTTTGTGCGATAAATTCGAATCGATAAAACCCGTCTACGATTTGATGATGACGGCGGAAGCGTTGGTTGAAAGATAATCGTTTTATTATTTTTTGCCGCTACGCTTTTCAAGATATGCGTGCGCGCTTTTCAAAATCTTTTTCGTGTTGTCGAAAGTGAGCAACTTCATAGCCTCGTCGTACGGCACGAGTTCGTAAGTCATATTTTCAAAGCCTTCGTTGTGCTTCGGCGTTTGATTTTCAAAATATCCCAAATAGAACACCACCGTCTTGTCGTTGCCGTTTTTGAGCTTGTATTGGATTGTTTTTCTGAATCCGTTGACGATTTTCGGCTTTATAGAAGTTTCTTCCCACGTTTCGCGCACTGCCGTTTGCCTTTCGCTCTCGCCGTCCTCGACGTGCCCTTTCGCAAATCCGTACACGCCGTAATCCGTCCTCGTGAGCAAATATTTTATTTCGCCGTCAATTTTCGTAAACGTCACCGTTCCGCAAGATTTTTCTCTCATAGCTCACCGTAATTTTTTATTTGCGGATATATTTTTCGTCGCCGCTCGGCACGTCGTCGGACACGAAACGCTCCACTTTCATTTGCAAATCGTATTTGTCGCGCAATGCCGCTATCTTTGCCATCATAGGCGAAGAATGATGCTCGTCTATCGCATTTTGATTTTTCCATTTGTCAACCAAGAGCACGACTTCCGGCTCGTCCGCAGAGAAAAAGTACTCGTAGCCGAGATTGCCTTTTTCGGCGCGGATTTCATCGACGACGCCGCTTTTTATCATCTCTTCGACAAACTTTTTCGCTTTTCCGTTCGTACCTTTGTAATAAATGTTTACGCTTATCATATTCACCTCACAAAATCACGTGTAAATTGCGGATTTCTGCATTTTTTATGCGCTTTTGTATGGCATATCCGAACGGCTCCAAATATCGTCCCTCAACGCCCAAATCGAATTGCTCGTTTATCTCTTTTGCAAATGCGCCGCACGCGTCCTCGACAATTTCGCGCTTGAGTTCTTTTCCCTTTTCATCATTGTCGGCGGTGAGCAAAAATTCAAGCGGCATGGACAACTCGGCAAACTTATCGAGAGTTCGCATTTGTCTGAACGCCCACTTATAATACGGCATATGTTTCTTTTCAAGCAAAAAAGCAAGTTCGCAAGCGTTTTTGACAAACTCGCAAAGCGCAAGCATCGCCGCACCGTCTTCACCGTGCTTTATGCAACGAGCGTAATTATACTGTCCCGACTGTGCCGCTTTGAGCGCACACGAGCCGATTTTTTTTGCTCTGACGTCCTCGGGCATACCATGCAAAATCTCGTTGCGAATTTTTGTAAACTCGCCCAAGTCGTCGCGAAAGACTTCACCGTTCGTCGCCTCTGCAAAGAAAACCGAGCTCGTATAGAGCCAGTCTTGCAGCGTTTGCGGCGCGCCGTCGCATCCCGTGTATCGACGATAAAAATCGTCTATGCGATAAACTCCCTGCGCGCTTGCTCCGCCTGCGCTTTGGCGAGGCTTGCCGAATCCGTTTTTCAGGCAATATTCTTCTTTGAGTTTGTCATAGGCGCGCATAAGTTTGAAGCCGATTTTTTCTTCGTCCTCTTTTGTCAGCCACATGCAAAAACCCACTTCGAAATCGTGGTCGCGCGACACTTCGTCGTCAAATCCGAAGCACTCCGAGCCGTGCCCGACAAGCCCGGCGGCAATGCGGTTTTGATAATCGCCAAACTCGTCCGCAATCATCTTTATGCCGACTTCCGTATAAAACTTTCTTGCTTGTTCGATTCCCTTCATATGACACAATCGCCGTTTTATAATCGCATTATTGCGATATAAAACTCATTTTCTGTTGTTTTCGTAGATTTGTTTCGCGCGGTTTTCAAGCTCTTCTTTTTGCATAAAGTAGCCGAAAAATCCAAATGCAGGAGCGCACTTGGAGCATACGAACGCATAGTTTCCGTCATGCGTTAAACTTGCGTCGTCAAGGTGTTTATACGCCTTGTCAAGCAATGCTTCTATCTCGTCGTCGCACTCTTCTCCCTTGCTTTGCGCCTCGTCGTAAACAAGGTGCGCAAGATTGACGTAGGACACCGCAACCTCGCAAAAACCGCCTTTGTTTTTCAGCACTTCGATGGCTTTTTCATAGCACTTTCTGCCCTCTTCGTAGCGGTGCAAATCGCACAGCGCGGTGGCGTAATTGTTGTAAAGTCCCGCAAGGCGATAATCGTCTTTGGGCAAGGAGGTTTCATAGCGTTGTTTTGCGATTTCATAATACTTTATCGCTTCGTCCGCCCTTGAAAACGCTTTCATAGTGGTTGCGCAGTTGAGGTATATCGTTGCGTCGTTGACGCTTTCCGCGCCTCCTTTGCACGCCAAAATCGCAAGGGCTTCGTCCACTGCTTCAAGTCCCTTTTCTCGTTCACCGAGTTTGCGATAAAGTCCTATTTGCTCGCTCAAAATTTCAAGCAGTCCTTTTGTATCGCCGAGTGCTTTTGCTTCTTGTTCCCAGTATTCGAGCACACGCCTCGCACCTTGCAAATCGTCCTTTTCGAACATCTCGTCGATTTTGTCGATGACGCGCATAATAGGGATTGTGCCGATAGGCTCTTTTGAGCAACTACATTTTTCTTGCATGATTTCGCCTCACGTATATTGTACAAATATTATAACATATCGCTTTTATTTAGAAAAGAGGAAAAGTTGCTTTTCAAGCGAGTTTTACGCCACAGAATAAAGCGGCTGAGGCACAATTTTGCGCCGTATTGCCTAAACGAACGATTTGTTTAAAATTTTAAACATACAAATTGGATAAATTGTCGATTTTTGACGAGCGTTTTGAGCAAATCGCATATTGAAACGCCTAACAAACGTATAGTATAATTGTATTATCTTAAAACAAGGGAGAAGTTTATGGGAAAACTTCAAAAACTTATCGACAACAAAGCGCAGAGCGCAAAGTTTATGTGCGACGAAATCGCGCATATCTGCAACGACATGCCAAAGCGCGATCCCGGCTCGGAAGGCGAGAAAATGGCGTGCGAGTACATGGCAGATTACCTGAAAAACGACTGCGGATGCGAAAGATCGGACGTGGAAACCTTCACCGAACACCCCAACGCGTTTTTCGGCTGGATTTATTTCACGATCACGCTTGTGCTTGCAGGCATGGTTCTTTTCTTCTTTTTGCCGATACTCGGCGCAATTCTGACGGCACTCGGTTTTGTGATTTTGTTCGTTCAATTCGGTCTTTACAAAAAACTCGTTGACAAATGCTTCCCCAAGAAGACGGGACACAGCGTCACCGCAATCAAAAAATGCACGGGAGAAGTGAAAGGCAGAGTTTTCTTCAACGGACATCCCGACGCGGTTTGGAACTGGCCCGTCAACAACAAATTCGGCGGCACTGCGCACGTTGCGCACCTTGTGACAAGCGTCGTAAGCGGACTTGTGGTGCTCGGCTTGAATATAGCGGCGGCAGTTGCAACCAAGTGCCAACCCGTCGTTGACTACACCGTCGCAGGCTACGTCGCACTCTACGGTCCCGTTCTTTTCTGGATGGGAATTGCAATTCTCGTCATGGTTCCCTGCCTTGTCGGCATGTACTTCATGTGGGACGAAAACACCATCACCGACGGTGCAAACGACAACCTCACGGGGTGCTATATGGGCATCGCAATCCTCAAAGCAATGAAAGATCAGGGCATCGAACTCGAACACACCGAGGTCGGCGTCATAATTTCGGGCAGCGAGGAAGCTGGACTTCGCGGCGCAATGGCATGGTGCGAAGCGCACAAAGGCGAATTCGACGATGTGCCTACATGGATATACTCTTACGACACAATTCACGAAAGCAGATTCCTCGGCGTCAACTATCGCGACCTCAACGGCACTGTAAAGTCAGACAAAGAAGTCAGCGATTCGTTCATATCGGCGGCAAACGAACTCGGCATCAAATGCACAAAGACATGGGTTCCTCCCTTTGGCGGTGCGACAGACAATGCGGCGTTCAACAAAGCGGGCTTCCGCTCAACAGGCATCACCGCTCTCGACCACAACCTTCAAGACTATTATCACACCATGCGCGACACTGCCGACAATCTCAATCCCGAATGCCTTGCAGATTGCTATGCTATATCCGTCAAGTGCCTTGAAAACTTCGATCGCGACATCGCAAAATAATTTTACCAAAACCAAAACAACAAAAAAAACGTCTTTCGAAAGAAAGGCGTTTTTTTGTTGCGACAATATTTTTCGCTTAAACTTCAAATCAATTTTGTTCGCACAAATCGGGCAAATCTCTGTAATACTCGTCTTGCGCGATTTCCATTTTCGGCTTTTCGCGATTGTAGATTATACGCATGATAATTCCGTCCACGATTATGTTGAGCACCCAGCTTATAGGCCAGCTCAAATATAGCATTTCGGGCGTATTTACGGCTTTGCACGCTGTATAAATCCACACGATACGGAAAACGCAAATGCAGAAAAAGTTGGCTACCATCGGCGTAAACGAATAGCCCATTCCGCGCATACATCCCACGATAACTTCAACTATGCCGCATACGAAGTAGATCGGCAAAATGATTTTCATTCTGTTGCAAGCATACTCGATGACAACGGGATCGGGCGTGTACAGCCTTGCGATATACTGCCCTGCCGTGAGCAAAACAAGCGTCCAAAGCAAACTTATGACGATAATCATTATCGACGCCTCGATTGCGGTTTTTTTGATGCGGTCGGGGCGTTTTGCACCGTAATTCTGCCCTGCGAACGTAACCGTTGCGTTTGAAACGGCGTTCATAGACGTATAAACGAAGCCTTCAAGATTGCTTCCCGTCGAACTGCCTGCGACAAGCGAATATCCGAAGCCGTTGAGATTGGTTTGAATAAGCACGTTGGCGATTGAGAAAAACGAGCTCAAAATGCCGCTCGGCAATCCGACTTTGATGATTTGCGCAAGCTCTTTTTTGTGGAAACGCAGTTTTTTGAGCACCAACTTGCAATATCCGTCCTCTTTCATAAGCGTGATGACAAGCAGTATGCACGAAATGTATTGGCTGACGATCGTCGCAATCGCAACGCCTTCGACGTCGAGTTTTGCAACGATGACAAATATGAGGTTCAGCGCAACGTTGACGATACCCGCAACCGTGAGGTATATAAGCGGACGTTTGGTGTCCCCTTTCGCCCGCAAAATGGACGCGCCGAAGTTGTAAAGCACGTTTGCGGGAGTGCCGATGAAGTATATAAACAGATAGTCGGTGGCTTTGTCGATGATTGCGGGATCGGTTTTCATCCACACGAGAAAGTATCTTGCGCAAAACACACCAATAAGCCCCACTGCAACACCGCTGATGAGCGAAAGAAGCACGGACGTATGCACGGTGTTTTGCGCGCGATTTTCGTCCTTTGCGCCGATTGCCTGGCTCATAACCACGTTTGTGCCTATCGACAAGCCTATAACGACGTTGATAATCAGATTGATAAGCGCAACGTTTGAGGAAACCGCCGCAAGCGATTGCGTGCTAGTTTCCGAAAACTGACCTATAACTATCAAATCCGCCGCATTGAACAGCAACTGCAATATGCCCGAAAAAGCAAGCGGCAAAGACACCGCAATGAGCTTTTTGAGCAGCGGTCCGCTTGTCATATCCATGTCTTTGAGTGCGGCAGCACCGTGATGATGAAAATGAATTGGCTTCATATTTCTTCCGTATATCGAATTATTCTCACAAAATCCCGTTTGTCCCTTTTGGAAAATATATTTTAACACTTTCAAAAACAAAGTCAAAGGAAATAGATATATGCGGAAAAGTAAATTTTCACATCTATGTCAAATTTCATGCGAATAAATCCATCCGTTTTTCCTGATTAATAATTATGTTGTTTTTATATTCAAAATGTGTTATATTGTTGTTGCGACACATTTTAATAATCCAATTTAGAGGAGTGTTATAGGCAAAAACGTACACTCTCGCCTCTGAATATGGAGAAATGTGTCGCAACATTGAGAGATGCGTTTTTCGGCGTGTTTCTCTTTGAAACACGCTTTTTTTGGGAGGTTGATTATGATTGGCGAGAGAAAATTTATTTTGGCGAATCGCATCGTTTGGTTTGTGCTGTGTCTTATATGTTTTATTATACCTGCTATTTATGGTTCAATATCAACATCGAAGAATCTCAAAATTGTATCCCACAATGGATATATTTTGGAATATTATGAAAGTTTGGATACGAGCGATTGCGAAATTGTTGTTACTTTCAATGAATCGGTTTACAGCGGTGATATCGTTATTTCGTTTTATGATAGCAGCGACAATCTGCTATCAACTAAATCCGTATTCTTTTCTTCTTCCGATTCAGACGACACACTTTCCCAAACGGTTTATATTAATGGAAAAGTGGACAGTTATGAAATAATCGATTACAGCGACATAGAAATAAAAACAAATAGCTATTTAGTAATTGAAATATGTGTTCCTCTTGGAATATTTTTGTTTATAATTTTTATTATGAGTTTGCTTTTGTCATGCAAAACTTATGAATATTGCGGAAATCAAATAATCGTGTACGCAGGCTGGTATAATCACTTCATTAAAATTAACGGTACGAAATTTGACGAACATAACACTTTAGTTTATTATACGCCGATCAAGCTGTCTTGCACGCTAGACAACGACACGTTCTTGGAAACGACTATAAGTTTGACAAACAGAATTTCCACAAAAATCAACGGCAAACTTGTTCAACCAATTAAATCTCAAAAATCTTTTGTTTAAAAATTTGAAAACGAATGAAAAAAGAGCCACTTGAACATCACCCTAATGTACAAACGGTACATAAGCTGACGGACAAGTGGCTCTGATGCAGTTATTCGTTATTTTGCTGCTTTTTGAGCTTCGAAACGATCGAGTTTGTTCTTTTCGAGTTTCAAATACATCCACTTGATCGGCGGACAGATTGCAAAGAGGAATTGCGCAAACGTGAAGAGTTTGGACGGGTTGACAAATTTGCGTTTATGCTCCAAACCTCTCACCATGCATTTGGCAACGTGTTGAGGTTTTTGCACGGGGAACGGTCGCTCGCGAATGACTTTGCCCTCTTGACCTTCGACCGCTTTTTTGAAGAAGCCCGTGTCGGTGGCTATCGGATAAAGGCAAGTGAGCGCGACGTTTTTGGGAAGCTCGTAGCGAAGACCTTGTTGGAAACCTTGCATTGCGAATTTGCTTGCGCTGTAAAGCGTGTAGCCGGGCATTGCGAGCTTGCCGATTGCCGACACCGTGATTGCCATCTGACCTTGCTTGCCGCCGAGATATTCGACGTATTTTTGATATGTATAAATGGGCGAAAATACGTTGACTTTAAAGATGTCCTCTATACGCTCCCAGTTGACGTAATCCATTGTTTCATAATACGGGAAGCCTGCGTTTGCAAAGAAGATATCGATCGAGCCGAGTTTTTCGTCAGCGGTTTTGAAAATCGAATCCACGTTTTCTTTTGTGGAAACGTCGCACACCATCGGGATAACGTTTTTCAAACCGAGAGCTTCGATTCTGTCCGTGCGCAGGTCGACTGCCAAAATCGTGTTGTCCCTGTTTGCGAGCAATTTGAGAGTTTCAAGACCGATACCGCTGTTTGCGCCGGTTATGACGATATTTTTGCCTTTTATCATAGTTTTCTCCTTTATTTGAAAAATTATATTTCTTTATGCTTTTCCAAAATCTTGTCAAACAAGACATTTGCCTTCTTTTTGAGCTTGTCAAGCGAGCCTTTATTGTCGATTATTTGCGTGCTTTTCGCCATCAAAACCGACGACGGCACTTGCGATCGGATACGCCTGATAGCCTGCGCCACGTTCATCCTTCTGCCCTTTTTAAGACGTGCGATTCTTGTCAAAAGCGGAGTTCTGACATACACGATTTCGTCGAAAGCCTCGTCGCCGCCCTCTATAAACAGCGGAAGTTCGATTGCAAGCGGGTTTTCGGTATGTTCGGCAATCGCTCTCATAATTTCGGGATGAGCTATCGAATTAAGCTTTTTGCGCTCGCTCTCGTTTGAAAAGACTATGCTTGCAAGCGTCTTTTTGTCCACTTCTCCGTTTATGACCGCAGTGGGAAACGCCGTTTGAATTTTTTGAATATAAGACGGCGTTTTGAGCAATTCCGAGTTGATTTCGTCTGCGCTAATGCAGAAAAAACCACGCTCCTTTGCGATTTTCATAACCTCGCTTTTGCCCGAGCCTATTCCGCCGATAATTGCGATTCTCATTTCAAATCACCCCAGTTGTCCGCGCTTGTCGCCTCGGCAACGAGAGGCACGGAAAGCGAAACGGCGTGTTCCATTTCATACGACAATATCTTTTTGACTTCCTCTTCTTCGTCCTTTGTTGCCTCGATGATGAGTTCGTCGTGGATTTGAAGTATCATTTTGGACTTCATGTTTTCAAGGCGTTTTTCGACGTTTATCATCGCAATCTTGATGATGTCTGCCGCCGAGCCTTGCAATGGCGTATTCATTGCCATGCGCTCCGCCGCCGAACGCACCATATAATTCGACGCTTTGAGGTCGGGCAAATTGCGACGTCTGCCAGACATCGTGAGCGAATACCCTCTCGCTCTTGCGTCCTCGACGTTCTTGTCCATAAACTCGCGCACTTTGGGATGCATTGTGAAATAGTTTGCGATAAACTCCTTTGCCATGTATTGCGGAATGGAAAGGTTTTCTGCAAGTCCGTATCCGCTTATGCCGTAAATTATGCCGAAATTGACCGCTTTTGCGTCCCGTCTTTGTTGCGGCGTAACCTCGCTTACGGGAATGCCCAAAATCTGCGACGCTGTAATGGCGTGGATGTCGTCGTCGTGATTGAACGCCTCGATAAGTTGCTCGTCGCCGCTCATATGCGCAAGCAGGCGCAATTCTATTTGCGAATAGTCCGCGCTTACAAGCACGCAATTCTCCCCGGGAATAAACGCACTCTTGATATCCTTAGCCTCGTCGCTCCTTGCAGGAATGTTTTGAAGATTGGGATTCGTTGAGCTGAGTCTTCCCGTTTGCGTGATGCATTGATTGAACTCGGTGTGGATTCTTCCCCTGTTGACAAGCGGTTGAAGTCCCATGACGTAAGTGGATTGGAGTTTTGCATAATGGCGATATTCCAGCACGGCGTTTACTATCGGATGTTTAGGCGCAAGGTTTGAAAGCACGTCTTCGCTTACGGAATATCCCGTCTTCGTTTTTTTGCCGTGCGGCAAACCGAGCTTGTCGAAAAGTATATCGCCGAGTTGCTTGGGAGAAGCAATATTGAACGTTTCGCCTGCAAGCGAATATATCTCTTTCGTCAATCCTTCGATAATCTCGCCGTACTTCTTTTCAAGGGCTTTCAAAACGTCCGTCGACACTCTCACGCCCCTTTCTTCCATATTGCGCAAAACGACGCAAAGCGGCTGTTCAATGTCAAAAAACAACTTGTTAAGTCCTTGTTGTGCAAGTTGAGCGCGCAATTGTTGGCTTTCGTCAAACAATTCCACCGCGCCGATTTCATAGCCGTCCGCACCCAAAACTTGCTCTAAACTCTTTATGGGTGCGCTGCCTCTTGCAAGGTGGGCGGCAATCATAACGTCGAAAAATTTATCTTGGTCGAACCCGTAGGTTTTGCTCAAATTTTTATAGTCGTAACATATCAGTTCTCTGCCTTTTGCCACTTCTTTGAGCGTTGCGATTGCGTCGTCGAATCCTATGCCTTCGCTGAACAAATCTTCGACGCAACTCACGGTGTATTCCGTCTTGTCGTCCACCGCAAACGATACGTCGCGCCCTATAAGGACTGCGATTTTGTCGCCTTTAACGGCATTTTCTATTTCGTTTGCGCTTGTAAGTTTGACAATGTTTTTTTCAATCTTTTTCGCTTGGGGAACGTCCTCTTGCACGGAGTCGAAACTCATTCTGTTTGCAAGCGACGTGATCTCAAGCTCGCCAAGCTTTGCTCTGACTTCACCGCTATACACAGGCGTAAAAGCAATGTCTTCGAGAGTGCACTCGACGGGAACGTTGCAGTTGATAGTGACAAGCTCTTTGCTCAAAAGCGCAAGCTCTTCGTTGTTTTGAATATTTTGTCCCAGTTTGCCGGGAATATCGCTTGCGTTTTTCAATATGCTTTCAAGCGAGCCGTATTTGTCCAAAAGTTGCTTCGCCGTTTTTTCGCCCACTCCGGGAATACCCGGCACGTTGTCAGACGTATCTCCTCTCAATGCTTTGTAATCTATAAACTGCTCAACGGTAAATCCGTCTTGCAAAAGGCGTGCCACGTCGTACACTTCGATGTCGCTGACGCCTTTTTTTGTCCAAAAAACTTTTGTCGTAGGGCTTACAAGCTGGAAGCTGTCGCGATCTCCCGTGACTATGATACATTCGTCGTCGAAACGCTTTGAGAGCGTGCCCAAAATGTCGTCGCCTTCATAGCCTTGCAAGCTGACGATTTTGATTCCCATTGCCGTAATAAGCTCTTTGAGAGGCTCTACTTGCTGACGGAGTTCCTCGTCCATAGGCTTTCTCGTCGCCTTGTACTCTTTGTACATCTCGTGACGGAACGTCGGGCCGTGCAAGTCGAACGCAGCCGCAATATGCGTGGGATTTTGCTCCTTGATTATCTTCAAGAGTATGCTCAAAAAGCCGTATATCGCACCCGTGTATAATCCTTTCGAGGATTTGAGATTGGGAAGTGCGTGATACGCGCGGTGCATAAGACTGTTTGAATCCAAAAGCAATATTTTGTTTTGCGCCATATTTCACCTATATATCGTCAATACGATTATTCTATCCTTTTTCGGGCAAGCAAAAACTCTCTGAGTCCTTTGTCCATAAGTTCTTTCGCGTCGTCGTAGCCCGTTTGCATATACGCGTGTATGCGCGAGCTTGAAAACGCCATAGCGGGCCCCAAATCCTCTTTGGGAGCTATGAAGAACAAATCGGGATTGCCCTCCACTTTGCGTTTGGGCTGTTTGCTTTCCACGTTCGTGCGGATTACGAGCATCTTGTCGTAGCCGTTTTTCACAAGCAGATTTATGGGCATATTGTCGTAAACTCCGCCGTCAATATACTTCTTGTCGTCGATGATTTTGGGCGGAAAAATCGGGAAAGTCGCAGATGCGATGATGTAGTCCACAAGTTTTCCCTCGTCGATTTCGTCCATCATTTTTTCGACGGGTTGCATATCCGAGATGTTGAACGTGACGAGTCCGTAGTCCTTGCCCGACGCACGAATATCCTCCTCGTTTACGATAGTTTCAAAAAACTTTTGAGATTTCTCGTAGGAAGATTCCAACATTTTGAAAGTGCCAAGTTTCTTTTCAAGCATAACTCGCAAAATCGCGGGTTTCAAATCCAAGCCTTTGAGAGCGGCGGTTTCCTCGTCGCTCAAATCGAAAACGGTGTTGGTTTGTATCTCGTTCCACACGTCGAAAAGTTTAGAATATCCGCCCTCGAGATAAATTGCGCCGTTGATTGCGCCTATAGAAGTGCCCACAACGCCGTCAAACTCCACCAACAGTTCCCTCACTGCCATAAGCGCGCCTATTTGATATGCGCCCTTCACGCCGCCGCCTTCGAGAACCAATCCCAACTTTTGTTTTTCTTTGCTCATTTGTATCCTTATATAGTTTTTATATTTTTATTAATTGTATCACACGAATCCGCTTTTTGTAAAGACAAGAAAGTCGACGCGCATTTACGGTGTTTTTAATATTAAAAACAAAACGGCGGAATGCAATTGCAAACCGCCGCCATCGTATAGTTTTTGTCAATCGACGTTGTCCTCGATTTGTTCCGAATTGTCGCTTGCCGCGGCAATCTCGTCCAAAACCTCTTTTTCCTCTTCGCTTTCGACGTCGCCATTTGCGATTTCGTCTTCGACTAAGGCAAGTTCCGCTTGCTCGTCGGAGATTTCGTCCGAAATTTCTTCTTCTTTACGAGCGTTGATTTCGGCAAGCATTTGAGTCATTTTCGTCTCGTTGAGGAAGTATTTTTTCTTGTAGATGAGCATTGCCGCAATCATAAATACGATAGGAATAATGCACGTGCATACAAGCAGGATTTTTATGCTGTTCTGTCCGTTTGCCTGCACGTCGGCGATGACCATCTCTCTCGTTTCGGTGCTGAGATTTCTGTCGATTGCGGTGAGTCGGTTTGTGTAAGTGAGAACGCCTGCGATGATGTAGACGAGCGACACCAACCCTTGCATAAGCGCAGAGCCCATTTTTGCAGTAAACGGACGAAGTGCGAAAATCAAACCCTCGTCGCGCTTGCCCGTCCTATACTCGTTGTATTCGACGGTGTTTGCCATGTTGATAACCATAATCATATAGAATCCGCTGCCCCAACCTGCAATCGTATAGGCGAAAAACGTCATCAAAAAGCGCAGAGTTATCGTCATACCCAGCACTTCAAACAGTACGATTTTTGGCACCGTAAGCCCCAGAATCATCATCAGAGCATAGCCGATTATGATGGCAAAACCGCAAGAATACAGCAGTTTGTCGCGCCCGTATTTTTTGGAAAGAGCAGGATAGAACAGCGTAAAGATCACCGACACCGCTGCAAAGCCCAAACCGAACACCATCCATAGCGTGCCGTTGTAGGCGTTGTCGAAGTAAACATACATCATGCCGAGTCCGCCGCCGACAACGTTTGTACCGATGTTAAACAGGAGCATTACCAGCGCGCTCCACAAAAGCTGATCGTTTTTGAAAAGCACGCGGAACATGTCTTTGAGTTTCATCGGCGGAGTTTTCATCAAATTTTTTGGCAACGGCTTTTCTTTGACGCCGAGTATGGTGAAAAGTTGGAATCCGCACATCAGCACCACCGCCACGACGGACATTATCCCGAAAGCTGCCGTCGAGCTGCCCCCTATCGGATTGTCGCCCATTGCGAATGTGGGAATGATGAGTCCCGCAAGTCCTCCGCCTATGCTCACCGAGATTTGCGTGACGGTCATGAGTTTGTCTCTGTCATGCGCATTGGACGTGAGCGTGGGCATCATGCCCCAATAGGATATGTCGTTCATGGTGAACGTAATCGAGAAAAGGAAGTACATTGCGGCAAGCAAGCCTATAAACGCCCAGCCCTGCGCAGGTACGTTGAACAGCACGAGTATAACAACGCCCGTCGTAAGACATCCTATGAGCTGCCACGGCTTGTACTTGCCCCATTTTGTGCGCGTATTCTCGACTATGCCTCCCATAATCGGATCGTTGAACGCGTCAAAGATTCTTGCAAGCACGATGATGATTGTGATTGCTGAAAACTGCGCTGTGTTGAGGCTCTTCGTAAACACGCAAAACGACAAGAGATATCCGTTGAACAGATTGTACAAAAAATCTCTGCCCAGCGTGCCGAACGCGTACATAAACAGGTTGCGATTGGACAGTTTGTCTTCGCTTAAAAGATTGCCGTCCTTTTTTGCCGAATCAGTGATTTCGACTGCGTTTAGGTCATTTTTCTGCATAATTTTCCTCTTTATGATTGATACGTAAATTATAGCAAACCGCAATGTAAAATTCAATATCGAATAAAAAATAATTTGCATAGCATATCAAATAATCGACAATCGTTCAACAACCATTGCACATGGAAATATTTGTCCCGTAAATCATAGAATTTCAGTCGGTTTTTTTTCAATCGTTATTTACATTTTTGAATCGATGTGTTAATATACTTAACGTAGGATAACTCCTAAAAAAACTATATGTGAGGAATTAATATGGCAAAACGTAAAAGCGATTATTTCGGACTCGGTTATATCGTAAGTCTTATTCTTGCAATCATCCCCGTCACCTCTTGGATTCTCGGCGCAATCACAAGATTCTCCGAAGGCAAAATCGTTGCGGGACTTCTCCGCTTGGTGTTCGGCTTCAACATCGTATGGCTCGTAGACCTCGTTTTGATGATCGTCAAAAAATCTATTTGGCGTCTTCTCAACTGCTGATATGAAGATTGAATTTGAAAACAAGATTTACACGGATAAAAAGCAAGCTCTCACAGAGTTTGCTTTTTGTCACTATCCCCTTACGCTGACAATAGACGGAAATCAAATGACTTTCGATTGGTTCAGCGATTTGGAAAAGTACGTTTTGTCGCACTAAACGCACTTTAAATTGTCAAGACGCTCCGATAAACTTGTCGGAGCGTTTTTTTGTCCAGTTTTATAGTATGCGGTTAAGAATTGTATTTCTAGACAAAAGTATCTAAATATAACTTAATTGCAATATCCCCCTTCCTCACGTGTTTGGACTTTGGCGTTTGCAAAGCAATCCGCCTCGTTCGCTTT
>ULOK01018018.1_pt1 | contig 25636 bp, 25 predicted proteins | sample 1952501 | NCBI WGS metagenome assembly ULOK01 (sample SAMEA4835601, study PRJEB28245) | human gut metagenome | biome: gut microbiome; material: fecal sample | place: Denmark | collected 2008
ATGGATTGCATTAGGAATTGGTATAGTTAGTGGAGCCAGTTCAACTGGTGCAAATCAAATTGTAAAACAAATATTTAAAAAAGGAGAAGGAAAAAATGAGTAAATTTGAAAATAGAGAGAGTCAAACACTTAATTATAAAATTTTAGATGTTAAAAGTGTTGAAAGAGATGAGTCCGGAGAAATTATTTTAATGAAAGTAGAAGTAATTAGAAACGATACACCAAATGAAGGAAAAGAAGGTACACCTTTAAATGCTGAATCATTAACAGCAATCATTAAAGATATGATTGATGCTGAAATTGATAATATGATGGATTATGTTTTTATTGGTAATGAAAAATTATGTAAAGATTTAATAAAGATTTCTTTACCTGAAAAAACTATTGTTGATTTTGAATTGCCTCAAGTTGGAAAACTTAAAACAGTTTTTCAATGGAGTGTGCCTGTTAATAGTGGAATAGAAATAGAAAATTCTATTGCAAAAATTAAAAGAAAAAATGAAGAGCAAACAGTAACGTTAACACTTTTTGCATGTAATGGTGAAGATACTGCTACAAAAGAATTTATTGTTATTGTACCAGGTGTTAATATACCTGAAGATGTTGAAACAGTTGAAAAATTTGTAAGTATATTTCCAGACGGTTCCTCTGGTGGAGTTAACACTATTTATACAACAGTGCAAGACAATTCCGTTTTTGTTGTAGAGAATGAATACTCCGATTATTTTAGTGTTACACCAGTTAGACAAGGTAATCAAGTCTGCATTACTATTCATGCATGTGCTTGCCCAATAGAAGGTGGAACAGGGGAAGTAACTTGTAGAGTTAGAGTAGATGATGCAACAAATGGTGTAACAAATAAATTAATTAATATTACTATAGAATTTACTGATTCAGTAGAAGGTGAAGATTAAAAAGGAGAAAAGTATGAATTTATTAAAAAAGAGAGAATATTTAGAAAAAAAAGAATTAAAAAATGTTAGAAAAATTAATAAAAAATTTGAAAATAAATTACATAAACTTAAAAAAAGTAAAAATTCAAAAGCTTTAAAAGTAATTGCAATCACTGGCAGTTGTGGTAAATCAACAACCGCTGTAATTTTACATGAAAATCTAAAAGCTTTAGGATATAAATCAGTATTATATTCAAGTGCAATGGTAGATTCACCAGCAAGTTTTTTAAAGAAAAATGAAGCATATGAAATTGCTGTAAGAAATGAAGAAGCATTGTTAAGTATTATTAATGAAGTAGAAGCTTATGGAGCAGATTATTTAGTGTTAGAAATTAATGAAAGTACAATTGAAAAGGGTTTTTTAGATGATGTTGATTTTGATGTAAGAGTACTTACAAATTTAAATCCTAAACATAATTTGGAAAGATATTCTGAAGAAAAATATGTTTCATTAAAGAAATCATTTTTTGAAAACATTAATGATGATTGTAAATGTGTAATTGGTTTACAAGATTATAACAAGCAATTATTTGAAGAATTACTTAGTTTAAATAATTGTGAAAAATTTACATTTACAAGTAATTATATTGCTAATGTAAAAGGAGTTAATCCACAAGATATTACTTGTCTATTAACAGAACTTGATTGTAATCTAGAAGGATTAAAAATGAAAGTTGTAAGTAATAATGAAAAATATGATTTTTATACAAAAGTTATTGGTAGACATAATGCATTAAATTTTGTTTGCGTTATGACAATTTTAAAAGCATTAAATATTTTTGATTTTGAGAAATTTAAAAAATGTGTAGCCGATGTTAAAATTCCAGGACGAAGTGAAGTATATAATTTTTTAGGAAGATATGTTATTATTGAACCACATATGGCTAAAATGTTAGAAACTCTTAAAGAATTTAAGGATAATGGTTTAGTAAATAAAATTAAAGTTGTTGTAGGTTCAATGGGATATGGATATAAAAACTGGGATGAAAGATTAAAAACTCAAGAGTTTAGAGAATCAAGATTAAAAGTAAGAAAATATGCTATGAACTTAGTAAAGGACTATGCAGATTTTGTATATTTAACTGAAAGTGACAATGCTACTGAATCAGTAGTAAGCATTTGTAAGGAACTTCAAAATTACTTAGGAAGTAAAGTTCCATCACTTATTGTTGAAGATCGAGAAGAAGCAATTAAACATGCAATTGCAGAATCAAATGTAGGAGATGTGATTTTAATTTCTGGTCGTGGTAATAGACGAGTATCTTGTAATAGTACATCAACTATTAAATTAGTAAAAGATAGTGAAGTAGTAAAAAAAGCATTAGAAAAATTAAAATAAACTAATTAAAGAAAGGAGAGATTTTAATGAATATTAGTAAAATTAATCATTCAAATCAAGAATATGGATGTGGTTTGGGAAAAGCAAAATTAAATCTTTATAATGGTAAACTTGGTTTTGAATTTCCATTAATATCATTGGGAGCAAATAATTTTAAAATTGAATCTTCATTGATATATAATTCTCAATATAAAAGTATAGATTTTGGTGGAAAGAAAATTGGATTTGGTAATGGATGGAAATTAAATATGCATCAATATGTTTTTCCTTATTTATCAAGTTATGATATTGAAGGTTTTGAAGTAGGAAATTATGTATATATAGATGCAAACTGGAATATTCATAAATTTGAAAAATATAAGAGTAGTAGTACTTATGGAGATTTAAGAAATACATATTATGATGCTGATGGAACGGGATTAAAGTTATTAGTTGGAAGTAGTGCGACAACACAAATGTTTGACCAATATAATAATACATATTTATTTGATGATGATGGCCGAATGATTGAAGTGATTTCAGGTATTAATGTTGGTATAACAAAAAAAATAGTATATTCAAATGGGAATTTAATGTCAATTTATGATCAAAGAAAATCATCAAGAAAAATTCAGTTTATCTATAATTCAGATGGAACATTAAAAAAAGCATATATTACAGTAAATAATATTGGATTTGATTTTAAATATAATGAAACAAAACTAGTTAAAGTAATAAAATACTGTTCAAGTGAGTCAAAGGATATAATGGATTTTATATATAATTCAGCAAATAGAATAGAATATGCAATTAGTAGCACAGACTTAACGGCATTAAAATTTAATTATACAACATTTAATAACGAAGGTGCTGTACAAAAAGTATGCTTTGGCGCAATGAAAAAAACTATATTGAGTGAAGAAACTGATTCAGAATTATATGTGGGCGAAGATGTATATCTAGGAGAAGAAGATTATGTTGCTGGAAATGGTAAGAGATGTATAGGATTTACATTATCAATGCCAACAGAGTATATAAAAGAAGAAGATACTATAAGTTATAGAGGAAGTTATACTCAAGTAACAAATGGTAAAGGAATTAGCATAAATAATTATTTTAATACAAATGGAAATACTATTAGTAGTTTAGAATATAAAGAAGGCAATTTATTTACGTTGTCAAAAGAAAATGGGTGGATATTATCTACAGATGGAACATCAAATTTAAAATTAGATGGACGTGCAGTTAATATACTAAATTCAAGTAATGATTTCTCACTTACTGCTAATGTAGAATTATTAGAAATTTTCAAAGAAATTTTTAAAGATTTAAATGAAGATAATATTAGAGATGAAGCGTTTTCTGAACAGTTTAATGTTTCATTTTGGATGTGTTTTAAGAACAATAGTCAATCAACTTTAAAAGCAACATTAGAATATACTATAAACGAAGAAAAAGAAATATCAAGTGTAAGATTCGAAAAAACAAATACAGGTGCATGGCAACAAGTTGTGATCCCAATTAATTTAGGATTAAATCAACTATTGCTATCATCTATGAAGTTGCTGTTTGAAGGATGTGCGAATAATACTCAAATACAAATAGCAGATTTAAGAATTATGAAAGGTGGAACACCTGAAACATATATTTTTAGTGGGACTGGAGAAGAATATGAAGAATTAATTTTAAAAATGGGTACAAGTTTTTATTATTATAGTAATGGAGGAATAAAAACTAGAACTATTTCACCAAATTTCTACATGACTGAAAATGATATTTTCTTAACATATAAAAGCTTATTTTATAGTAAGCAAAATAATGAAACATATTATGATCTAGTTTACAACAATGGTACAAAGATTGAATCTGTTGTATATGCGGGAATAAAATATAATGGTAATAATTTTAATTTTGATATTGATGAAAATGATATACCTAATTACTATTTTAAATTAATCGACATTATTGAAGATGGAATGTGGTCAATAATGGAAAAACAAATACGTTTCCATTATGACATAGCAAAACTAAAATACTATTATGAGACAAAAATAATGATGGGAAAAACTAATAATCTAGATAGTACTTACAAAAGATTATCTGATGAATCTTCACATATAACATATAGTTGGAAAAATGCAGATGGAACATTTAGAGCAAAAAAGGATACAAGAAAAATTATAACAGAAAACTTTTATGATGGTTACGGAAATATAACAAAAATAGTAATATTGAAAGAAAATTCTACAGAAGAACCTATTTTAATTGAGTATTATTATCCAACTGAAATAGAAGAGCAAAGAGAAAATCCAACGACAATTTTTAAAAATGGATTAACTACGCATTATAGATATACAACTAATAATAAAATAGATAATATTATAGAAGGTAATAAAATAACTGCCTATTTATATGACTGTTATGGGGAGAACGTTAAATCTGTTGAATTTATCGATAAAACCAATAAAGTTTCTAAAAGAGTTAACAATATTTTTTATTTAAATAATTCTAAAATAAAATATTTAAAGAGTACTGATGACATAATTTATGGTTTTCAATATAATATATTTAATGAACTTGTAAAAAACTACCAGAACAATGTTTTAATTTTGGAAAACCATATTACAAATGATAATGGTTTTAAAGAGGAGAAGACAATTATTCATCAAGAAAAAGATGAATTTATTGAAAATTTTAATAATTATGATATATATAATAAAAAAATTTCTAAGAAATATCAAGATAAAGAAGTTTTTTTTGAATATGAAAATTCAAATGGAAAAAAATCTCCTTATACGGAACGTTTAATTAAAATAACTGATGAACTTTCTGGAGATATATATCATTTCGTATATAATGATTATGAAAATGTTAAAAATGAAATTATTGAAATAGAAAATAAACTTTTTTTGAAAAATTATTCTAACAATAAAGTAGAGTATAAAATTAACACAGATAATGAATACTTTTTATGCGAAGTGAATAAAGATTCAGAAAATAATACTAGTTCATTAGAATATTTTTCTAAATCCGGCAATAATGATAGTTATGAAATGTGTGAAGATTACACATTTTATAACATATATGATGATTGTGGAAGATTAAGTAAAAAGAGTGGGATTATGACTGTATATAATGAATGCCAAGAATGTGAAATGGCAGGAGGTGTTTCTTGCGGTCAAAAAAATGCTGTAAAAGTTGATAAGAAAATATCATATTTTGAAGGAACTAAAATACCTAAAAAGTTAGTCTATGAAATTGTATCTAAAGGGATACATACCAGTGACGACACAGCAGAATTTTATTATGAAAATTGTGATTATGATAATCAGGGAAATATTATTAATATAGTTGAAGGTGGAACGATATTTAAAGAAAATCCAAAAAATGCTGATTTAAGAGAAAAAGAAATAATTCCCACTAGAGAATATATATATGAATATGATGCATTTAATAGACTTACAAGTGAAATTAATCCAGAATTTGGGCTATTATCTTATTCATATGACCCAATTTCAGGAATGATTTGGAAGGTTGATAAAGATGGAAACACAACCAAAATATTTAATTATAACGCTGGCCGCTTGACAGAAATAAATAATAATGGTAAAATACAAACAATTCAATATGATTGCTATGGTAATATGTTGAATAATTTAAATGCTACTTTATCATATAATTCAAGAAATCTTATGGATTCTTATTCTAAGAGTGAAGGAGAAAGTGAAATTGTAAACGTTAAATGTAACTATTATTATAACTATCAAGGAATAAGATATAAAAAGAAAAAGGTTGTTGACTTAAATGGAAGATTCCCACAATATACATATATTAATTATTATTTAAATGGGAGCACTATTTTAGGGGAAGATTGGACAGATGGTGAAGGAAATGTTATTAAAAAGATAAGATATTTTTATGATGCTGAGGGTATTTGTGGTATAAGATATGATGGATATAATTTTACCTTAGTTAAAGATTCACTTGGTAACGTTAGCAAATTAATGTATAAAGGTAAAGTTATAGGTGAATATTTATATGATGCATGGGGAAATTGTAAAGTCAAAGAAGTATCAATAGCTAATGAAAGAGATAGTTTTGTTTTGCATAATAATCCGTTTAGATATAAAGGCTATTATTGTGATTTGGAAAGTGGTTTATATTATTGCAATGCAAGATATTATGACACGTCTTTATGCACATGGCTAAGTCCTGATAAAATTCATTATATTGACTATGAAAATTATATTGGAATAAATTTATATTGTTATTGCTATAATAATTCTATTAATTATATAGATTTCGCTGGTACAAAACCAGTAAAATTAGCCGAAAATAATAACAATTCAGTAGATGATATATGGAATTGGAGAAATAAAGATGGGTCATGGTCATTGTATGATAATGATAGATTTGAAGATAAAACTCCTTTTCATGAACAATGGATTGTTTTTAATTCATCTAAACCATCGTTTGATTTGAAAGAAGGAAATGTCGGTCTTGGTTCTATTAGTTTTGACTTGATAACAGGAGGCTGGGAATGGGAGCACTTTGATTTATCATTATTAGATTTTGGTCATGCTGAGGTATCTGCGGAATTTTCTGATGGTAATTTGTCAGTAGGTGCATTTGCTAGCATATGGAGTCCTAGTGTAGCATTTGATATTTTTGGTGTTAGAATTGAACTTTCTGTTGAGGTTGGAGCAATAGGGGCCGATTTAAATTTGGGAACAGGTGGTATTTCTGCAAAAGGTGCATTTTTATGGGGACTTGGATTAAGTATAGATTGGTAGGTGATTAAATGAAAAAGATATTAAATATTGCTAAATATATTCCTTTTTTAAATCTTTTATCTATTATTTTATTTGCAATTCCAATTCCATTAATTTATGGATTTGATAAAATAAAATATTTAAAAATCTTTGGGCTGTTGATTATAGGATGCATAATATATGTATTTCTTTTAATGGTAATTTCAATTATTCCTAGTTCTGGAATTAATATGCTTTTGAAATATTTATTAGTTTATATTTTGGGAATTTATTTTTGTGAATGTATACAAAAATATATAAAGTAATTAAACTTTATATATTAATCAAAACATTTGATGGATTAATTCTTATCATGATAAAAAAAATTAACAAATTAGTATTTTATATTTTTGTTTTACGTAAATATAAAATTCCTAAAGAAAGAATAGAACAAATTGTAAATGATGAAATTAGCTGTTTGACTGATGAAGAAACAATGACTAAAAGATTTGTTAATTCTTTAAAATACTTGTTTAATAATATTAATCAAGTATTTAATGAAGAAATATTAAATCATTTATATTTTCTTTTGACCAATATGTTACTTGACAAAGAAATATCGAGTAAAATAATTCAACTTTATTATGGGAATATTGATAATTCAACTTATTATTTAACTGCCATAATTCATTTATATATAACTAATAATATTAAAATAAGTGCAATTGAATATGCGTTTATTGTTTCTGAATTAATAATGTTGAAAAAAAATAAATCATTAATTATTCCATTTGAATTTTCACATCATAAATATAATCAAGCTATTCAAAATAATGATATATCGTTGTTAGTAAAAATATTTTTAGAAATAGAATATAACTTAAAAGAATGTATTTCTTGTAAATATACTAGAGATGAAATAATAAAAAAGATAAAGCAAACAAAGGTGAATTTAAAACTAAACTTTAATATTTCCAAATTATATTTATTTGGTTCATTTGCTAAAGGAACAAACAATGAAGATAGTGATATAGACTTTCTAGTTATATTAGATGATTCATTAATTAATATTGAGAGGTTAGAACAAATTAGTTTAATAAAAGAGTATTTAAGTGAATTATTTGAATGTAGTGTGGATGTTTTAGATTTTACTTTTGCATTAAGAGAGCTTGGAGAAAATGAAATGGAACATATTATAACTCTAATATAGATAGCTAAAGAAGAACTTATCACCCAATAAATTAGTATGTAGTTCTTGTATAACATCTATTAATAATTATACGAACAGAAAAACCGGCTATCAAATGTACTTATTTGAAAAACTTGACTAGATAAGTCTAGAGTATCTTAGGGGGGTTAAGTACACAAAATAGTCGGTTTTTAACTTGCAAACTCACGCGACAAATGGTATAATATTTATGTAGTTACCATTTGGTGGAAATTTAACTTTGTAAAACAGGACTCCATCAATAGTGGAGTTCTTTATTACATTATTATGGGGTATGAAAAGCAATGAAGTTAGATGAACTAGCAAAAAGAATAGCTAATCACTTAGCAGTAGAAGAACTTGAAATAAAATTTGATAAAATTATTGATGATAGTAGATTATACCCAAAAGAAGGACTTATTGTTATTAATGAAAAGTACAAAGACAATTATATTGAGTGTGCTAAATCTTTGGCACATGAATATAGACACGTATTTCAAATATATTATGCTAATTTAATGAATGATGAATTAGCAAAAATATGGAGAGAAGAATTACATAGTGTTGTTACATCTGGTGATACAGGGTACGAAATGCAATTACTTGAAATTGATGCATTTGCTTTTACACAATACTACCTAGAAAATGTTGAAGGAATAAAAACCGAACATCCTAATACTATTTATCAAGAGATAATTGAAAAATTTATTAAAAAATATAAAGGCATATTATAAAAGGAGGATAATTATGAATTACTGGACTGAATTAAGTGTTCAATATGCAAATCAAAAAAATTATTTAGATTCTTTATTTAAGGTATATCCTATATCACCAAATATAAGAAGAGTTATTAATGAATCACAATGGAATAATATAGAAAATGCTTTTAACATTCAAGACAATAAAAAACTTATAGAATCTTTGTTAAAATTAGATTTATTTCCAATAAAAGATTCCTATGTGGCATATTTAAAAAGAGATCCTACTGCTATTAATAGAAATCCAAATACTATTGCAAGATTAGCGGGGAATTTATATGAACTAGGTTTAGAAGAAGTATATGAAAAATGTACAGAACCTAAAGAAACAAATAGACAAATGGGTCCGTTATTTAAAAGATGGATTGCGACGGGGACCTTGGGAGCACCAGTATATAATAATATAAATGAATTTATAAACGCTAAAGGTAATGCTATATTAAATTCTTCCGATAGTGAAATGGAAAGATTTGCTAGAACCTATTTAGGTTATAATCATCAAAAAGGCTTAGATTTTTTAGCCAAATATAATGGCAAATATATAATAGGAGAAGCAAAATTTCTTACTGATTTTGGCGGTCATCAAGATGCCCAATTTGCTGATGCAATTTCTACAATAAATTCAAATTTATTACCTAATAAATTTAATGCAGAAGTAATTAAAATTGCAATATGTGATGGAGTTCTTTACATTAATGGAAACAGCAAAATGCATAAACACTTAAAAGAACATGATGAAGAAATTGTTTTATCCAGTTTATTACTAAGAGAATTTTTGTTTTCTCTTTAATTTGTGGAGGAAAAAATGGAATTAGTTTTTAAAGGAAAAAGAACTATTAGTGAAATATTGAGTGAAGTAAATTGCTTAGAAAAAGACACAAAATTTATATCTGGTAATTCATATTTATTTAATGGAGATAATTTAATAGGAATGTTAGAATTATTAAAAAGTAAAAAAGAATTTATTGATTTAGTGTATATTGATCCACCTTTTAATACTAATCAAATTTTTTCAATTGGAGAAAATAGAACAAGCACAATAAGCAGAAAAAAAGTGGATAAGATTGCATACTTTGATGTTATGGATTTAGATAGTTATCTTAAAATGATGTATGAAAGATTTGTATTGATAAAAGAATTATTGTCTGAAAATGGTAGTTTGTATGTTCACATTGATACAAAAATGGGGCATTATTTTAAAATAATGCTAGATGAAATATTTGGTAAAGATTGTTTTAAAAATGATATAACTAGAATTAAATCAAATCCAAAAAATTTTGATAGAAAAGCTTATGGTAATCAAAAAGATATGATTTTATTTTATGCAAAGAATCCAAAGAAAAATATTTGGAACGAAATAAGAGAACCTTTGGATTATACAGAGATTGAAACTAAATTTCCGAAAATTGATTTAGATGGTAGAAGATATACTACAATACCATTACATGCTCCTGGAGAAAGTAAAGGAGTTACTGGCCAATCATGGAGAGGAATGATGCCACCAGAAGGAAGGCATTGGCGAACATCACCGGCAGAATTTGAGCGTATGGATTCTCACGGACTAATTGAGTGGTCCTCAACAGGCAATCCGAGAATAAAAAAATATGCCGATGAGCATAAAGGAAAAAAAATTCAAGATATTTGGGAATATAAAGACCCCCAATATCCAGTTTATCCTACTCAAAAAAACCAAGATATGATAGAGTTTATAATAAAACAATCATCAAATATTAATGGATATGTTATGGATTGTTTTGCTGGTAGTGGTTCTACTTTGCTCGCAGCGATTAATACAGGAAGAAAATTTATAGGTATGGATCAATCGGAAGTAGCAATAGAAATAATAAAAAAAAGATTGGCCAACATTGAATACACGTATGAAGCGTCAAATAAATCTTGAAAATATATAATAGGCTACTAGTGATAGTAGCTTTTTATGATTTTGAAAGTAAATTGTTATTTTAAATAAAATTATTTAATATAAGAAACTAGAAAAAAATGTCAAAATGATGTATAATATTAATGTATTCTATCAATAAGGAACGGAGTAACATTTATGGTATATAAAGATTTCAAAGATTTTTTTTCACAAAAATATTACGATAATATTGAAAGAATAGTAAAAAAATATATTATTGAAAACAAAGAAAATATAAATACTTCATATATTTCAAATCCATATAAACATTCTTTAGAAGAATATTCTGTTATGAGTATCCAATTTGAAAAAGGTACAAATTCATCAGATATCAAATTTTATGTGGCTATTTTAGCATATGTTGAAATAACAGGTAAAACAAGTAACTATAAAAATAAAGATTATGATGTTGATAGAGCTGAAACTTGGCTAAGTATTGAATGGAGTGCTACACTTGATAACGGACTTAAAAATTTAAAAATGCTAGGATATCATGATTATTCAAAGAAGCGATATAATGAAGAAAAAACATTATCTAAATATTTACTACCTTATGTTAGTACAGAAAATTTAGACAAGTTTGCAGAAAAATTTTTAAAAAAATATTATAGCGAAGCATTAGAAAAACCAATGCCACTTCCTGTGTTTGAAATAATATCAAAAATGGGACTTAATGTGTTGTATGGACCGATGCCAGATTCAATTTTTGGAAGAACTTATTTCCGAGATGCACAAGAAAAGGTATATAATGATAATGGAGTTCTAATTGATACAAATATTAAAAAAGGTACAATAATAATTAATCGAAATGTATCGTTTTTGAAATCTATAGGTGATGAACGTAATACTATAATTCATGAATGCCTTCATTGGGAATATCATAAAAAATTTTTTGAAATGCAACATTTATTAAATCCAGATTTTGTTTCTTTTTCTTGTGAAATAATTGATAAATATATAAAAACTAAATCACTATCAGAAGAATTTGAATGGATGGAATGGCAAGCTAATCAAATAACACCACGAATTTTAATGCCATCAAACATGGTATTAATAAAATATCAGGAAATTAGAAATAAAGTTATTGAAAACAATCCAAATATAAAAAATTCAAAATTATGCGAAGTTGTATTAAAAGAAATATCTAATTTTTTTAATGTGAACGAAGGAGCAATGAAAGTACGATTATTTCAACTTGGAATAAGAGATATAATGGGCGTTAAAAATTATATTGACAAACAAAGTACTGAATCATATTATTTTAATCCAAGTAGTTTAGAAGAAAATCAAACATACAAGATAGATTTTTTAACAGCATTAACAATTAGATTTTCTAACCCACATATAGAAAAATATATAAATGAAAGAAAAATTATCTATTTAGACGGATTCTTTATAATTAACAACCCTAAATATGTTGTAAAGAGAAATGATGGAAAAAATGAATTAAGTAGCTATGCTAGAGAACATATTGACGAATGTTGTTTGATAATTAATTTAAAAAGAAAATTTAACTCTTCTTTTGACACTAAATATTACACATTATGTTATTTATGCAAGGATGTATGTTCAAGTGATTCAACAATTGTAGAATTAGATATTAATAATAGACAAAATCAACGTATTTTAGGAATAGCTGGTTCAAATGAATTTGCAACAGAAGAAGTAAAAGAATCACTTGAATTAATAAAGAAAATGAATGGAACTTTTTCAGAGGCTTTTGAAATATGGTTTCAATATGAAGGATTTTCTTCAAATAGAGCTTGTGCAGAACCTGCTGGTTTATCTGAAACAACGGTTAGAAATTATAGGACAAGTAAAGAAGAACCAAAATTAAAAAATCTATTGGCAATTATTGCAGCACATAAAGTTTTCCCTATAATTAGTAATGCATTGATAGAAAGAGCAGGATATAACTTACGCGGGAAATTCTCACAAATTAACTTTTTCTATTATTTTTTAGTAGAACAATGTTATGGCGAAGGGTTAGAAAAATGGAATGAAAGATTAAATGATTTTATAAAGGGAGAAACACTACCATAAAATTCGAAATTTAACTTCGAAAAAATAATCTTAATAAATTCAAAAATAAAGGCTTTTTATAGCTTTATAGGCAACTATAAGGTTATAAGAGCCTTTTTTTGTTTGTTCCATTCGAATTTTTACTTCGAAATCAATATTATTGTTTTGATATACTATTTGCGTAAATTGATTTACAAAACTTATTCATATAATTGTTGAACTGGCCATTCAACAAAACATATGAGGAAAGGAATTGTTATGTATTATAAAGAAACAGATGCAACAGGCATCGATGGACAAAGAGTAAATTCATGGGATTTATTTAGAGAAGATGAATTAGCAAAAGAAAGAAACAACCAATATGCTGAAGGTGAAGAAGATGCCTAGTGAACATGCAATATTATCCGCAAGTGGAAGTCATAGATGGCTAGCATGTACGCCCAGTGCAAGATTAGAACAAGAATTTAGTGATACTGATTCAACAGCTAGCCTTGAAGGTACAGCAGCACATTCACTAGCAGAACACAAATTAAAGAAAAAACTAAAAATGCAAAGTACTAGACCTAACACAATTTATGATAATGATGAAATGGAGATGTATACAGATGATTACTCAGACTACGTCGTTGAACAATATACAAAAGCAAAAAGATATGATGAAAATGCAAAAGTATTAATTGAACAGCGATTAGACTTCAGTTGCTACGTTCCAGAAGGGTTTGGTACAGGAGATGCAGTAATCGTAAGTAAAGGTAAACTACATATAATTGATCTAAAATATGGACTAGGTGTATTAGTAAATGCAGAAAAGAATCCGCAAATGATGTTATATGCACTAGGTGCATTAAGAAAATATGAAAAAGAGTATGAAATAAAAAAAGTAAAATTAACAATTTTTCAACCACGTCGTGAAAATGTAACGACATGGGAAACCACAACAGCAGCACTAAAAAAATGGGCAAATAAAATACTAAGACCAAAAGCTGAAATGGCATATAGAGGGACAGGAAAATATGAACCAGGAGCACACTGCCAGTTTTGTAAAGCAGCAATTAAATGTAGAGCAAGAGCGGAAGAAAAGTTAAAACTTGCAAAAGAAGAATTTAAAAAGCCACCATTAATAACAGATAATGAAATTGAAAGTGCGCTAGCAAAAATACCAGATATCAAAAAATGGTGTGATGATATTATGGAATATGCATTAGAAAAAGCACTAAATGGAAAAAAGTGGGAAGGCTTTAAAATAGTAGCTGGACGTGGAACACGAAAGTATTTAAATGAAGAAGCTGTAGTAGCAGCTTTAAATAAAGCAGGATATTATGATATTTATAAAAAGTCATTACTTCCAATAACAGAAATGGAAAAACTAATGACTAAAAAAACATTCAGTGAAGTGCTAGGAAAACTAGTATGTAAAACTGAAGGAAAACCAACTTTAGTTAGTCTTGATGACAAAAGACCAGAACTAAATACTATACAAGCAAAAAATGAATTTAAGGAGGAAAAATAATATGTCAAATAAAACTAGAATTGTAACTGGAAAGGTAAGATTATCATATGCAAATATATGGGAAGCAAAAGCATTAAATGAAGGAGCAAAGCCAAAATATTCAACAAGTATTATCATTCCCAAAACTGATAAAGAAACAATTAAAAAAATTAATGATGCAATAAACTGTGCTATCGAAGAAGGAATCGGAAAATTTGGTGGTAAAAAACCAAATATAAAAGTATTAAAAACTCCTCTTCGTGATGGAGATTTGGAAAGAAGTGATGATGAAGCATATATGAACTCATACTTTTTAAATGCGAACTCACTAACTGCACCGCAAATAGTTGATGCTAATTGTGAAGCAATTTTAGATAAATCAGAAGTTTATTCAGGATGTTATGCTAGAGTATCAATCACGTTCTATGCATATAACTCAAATGGTAATAAAGGAATTGCTGCAGGGCTTGGTAACATTCAAAAACTTTCAGATGGAGAACCACTATCAGGTAAAACTAATGCACAAACAGATTTTAAAGAAGAATTTATCTAAAACAAATGTTGTTTATAAGGGTAGGAGAAATCTTACCCTTATAGATTAACACTAGAAAGGAAACAACATAATGAAAGAATTATTTATAGATCTTGAAACGTATTCTGATGTAGACCTTAGTAAAAGTGGTGTATATAGATATGCACAATCTTCAAATTTTGAAATCTTATTATTTGCATACTCTGTTGACAAAGGACCAGTACAAGTAATTAACATTAAAGAAAATGAGCAAATACCAACAGATGTGCTTAATGCACTAACAGATAATAGTGTTAAAAAATATGCATATAATGCTGTGTTTGAGCGCATATGTTTATCAAAATACTTAGGATATCCAATAGGAATGTATTTATCTCCAAATTCTTGGTATTGTGATATGGTTCATGCTGCAACGTTAGGACTACCATTATCACTAGAAAATGTAGGAATTGTCTTAGGAATAGAAAAACAAAAATTATCAATAGGTAAAAGTTTAATTAAATATTTTTGCATTCCTTGTACTCCAACTAAAGCTAATGGCTATAGAACAAGAAACTTACCACATCATGATAGAGATAAATGGAATGAATTTATTAAATACAACAAGAGAGATGTAGAAACTGAAATGGAAATTCATAATAGGCTAACAAAATTTCCAGTGTTAGAACAAGAATGGGATAACTATCAGTTAGATCAAAGAATTAATGACTATGGAATTATGATTGATATAGATTTTGTAAACCATGCAATTAGATGTGATGAAGAAAATCAAGAAAACAATATTGAAAAAGTAAAGCTAATAACAGGTGTTAATAATCCTAATTCACCAAAACAATTAAAAGAATGGTTAATAGAGCAAGGAATGACAGAAATTGATTCACTATCAAAAGCTGATGTAACAAGACTTTTAAAAGATGCAACAGGAAATGTTGAAGAAATATTAAAACTAAGACAGGATATTGCTAAATCAAGTGTTAAAAAATACATAGCAATGCAAAACGTAGTTTGTAAAGATGATAGATGTAGAGGATTAATACAGTTCTATGGAGCAAATAGAACGGGAAGATATGCAGGAAGACTAATTCAAATGCAAAACCTTCCTCAGAACCATTTAGAGCCATTAAGTGAGGCAAGAGAACTAATACGAATGGAGAATTTAGATGGAACGCTTGCGAAATTTGGGGCTATTTCAACCGTTTTGTCAGAGTTAATACGAACAGCATTTATTCCAAAGAAGGGATATCGCTTTATAGTGTCAGACTTTTCTGCTATTGAAGCAAGAGTATTAGCATGGCTTGCAAAAGAAGAATGGAGACTAGAACTATTTAGAAAAGGCGGAGATATATACTGCATGTCAGCTAGCAAGATGTTTGGTGTACCAGTTGAAAAAAATGGGATAAATAAAGAACTAAGACAAAAAGGTAAAATTGCTGAACTTGCGTGTGGATATGGAGGTTCTGTTGGTGCCTTAAAAGCCTTTGGAGCAATTGCTTTAGGAATTAAAGAAACAGAGCTTAAAGGGATAATTGATAAATGGCGAGAAGCTAATCCTAATATTATAAAGCTATGGTGGGAAGTAGATAAGGCAGCAAAAAATGTGATAACAAATAAATCAACACTTATGTGTTATGGGTTAAAGTTTTCATATGAAAAAGGTATTATGTTCATCGAACTACCTAGTAAAAGAAGACTTGCATATTGTAAACCAAGAATAGGTATTAATGCATTAGGATTAAAGTGTATTACTTATGAAGGAATAGGAACAGGAAAAAAATGGGAGCGAATTGAATCATACGGACCTAAATTAGTAGAAAATATTGTGCAAGGAATTGCAAGAGATATTTTGGCAGAAGCAATGATGAGGCTATATAAAAATGGCTATAAGATAACTATGCATATTCATGATGAAGTTGTGCTTGAAGTAGAAGAAAATGTATCAACTGTTGAGGAGGTTTGTCGTATCATGAAAATATCACCAGTTTGGGCAAAAGATTTACCACTTAATGCAGATGGATACGAATGCAAGTTTTACAAAAAGGAGTAATAGAAATGATCGATATATTTAGAGGCTATGTAAGAACAAAAGATAAAAAGCCAATTCAAAAATTTAAAGGAATTGAAAATCTACCAACAATAGATGAAGTAAGTAAATATAGTGAATATGCAGGTATTCTAAATAACGACTATACCGTAATGGATGTAGATGATGGAATTGAAGCAGAAAAAACTTATAAGCTAGTGTGTGATGAAAACATTAATTGTAGAGTAATTAAAACCACTAGAGGAATGCATTTTGTATTTAAAAAAAATAAGTATGCAACAAAAGGAAATACTCATCAAATAAATGCACTAGGATTTACATTTGATATTAGAACTGGAGAAAATCAATATATAGTTGTAAAAAAAGATGGTAAAAATAGAGAAATATTAAGAGACTTTGATGAAAGTAGAAAGATAGACGAATATCCTAAAATATTTAAACCAATTATATCAGATGCAACATTTACTGGTATGAAAGATGGAAGTGGTAGAAATGGGAAACTATTTAATCATTTGATAACCTTAACTAAAAACGGATTTACTAAAGAAGAATGTAAAGAAATCATAAAGCTGATTAATGTATATTCATTCGATGAACCTCTATCAGATTATGAAATTAATCAAATAGTAAGAGATGAAGCATTTGCAGGAATTGAGTTGACAGGTGCTGATAAAGATTTTGAGATGTCCAAATATAAGCCAACTACTTTTTCTGATGTTGCAATGGCAGAGTTATTTTCAAAACACTATAAAGATGAAATGAGATATAATCCAGGAACAGATTGGTTAGTATGGAATGGTTGTGTCTGGGAAATGTCAGAATTCAAGGCACAACTGAAATATATAGATTTTATTAAAAAAGTAATGGAATGTGCTAAGGAAGAAGTGAAAAAAGCATATAATGGTGAAAAAGGTAGTGAAGAAAAAGTAAAAGCTGCAAATAAGTTCTATAACTACGTAATAAAAATGAGTGATGCAGGAAAAATCAATGCTGTGTTAAAACTTGCCAGAAGTTATCTTTTAATTGAAATAGATGAACTAGATAAGAATCCATTTGATCTAAATACACCTGATGGAATTATTGACTTAAGAACAGGTATGATCAAAGACCACTCTAAAGAAGCATTATGTACAAAAATAACAAAGTATTCTCCTTCAAATAAAGGTGAGAACATATGGCATGAATTCTTAAAAACTATAACAGAAGAAAATAAAGAACTAGAAAACTACCTTCAAATTGTATCAGGAGCAATAGCAATTGGAAAAGTATACCATGAAGGATTAGTCATCGCACATGGTGAAGGTGCTAATGGCAAAAGTACGTTATTTAATACAATGTTTGAAGTGCTAGGAGATTATTCTGGAAAAATTCCAGCAGAAAGTCTAACAACAAAGGTAAAAAATGCTAAAGTAGACCTTGCAGAACTACTTGGTAAAAGATTTATTTTAGCCTCAGAAACTGAAGAAGGACATAGACTATCAATTGCAATGCTAAAGCAAATAGCAAGTATTGATAAAATTACTGCAGAAAAAAAGTATCATGATCCATTTGTGTTCGAGCCAACTCACACGACCGTTTTATATACAAATCATTTACCCAAAGTAGGTTCAAACGATAAAGGTACATGGCGAAGAATAATTGTAGCACCGTTTAATGCTGTAATAAAAAAGCCCAAAAAAGATTATCAAGAATATTTATTAAAAGAAAGTGCAGAAGCTATTTTGAAATGGATAATAGATGGGGCAATGAAGTTTATAAATAATAAATATGAGTTACCAAAATGCAAGGTAGTAGAGGAAGCAATAGCAGAATATAAAGAAGAAAATGATTGGCTTAATGCTTTTATTCTTGATTCGTGTATTACAGGAGAATTAGAGAAAACTGCAGGTGGCATACTTTATACTGCATATAAGAAGTGGTGTGAAAAAACAGGAGAGTATGCAAAACGCAATAGAGATTTTGCGGAAGCATTAAAAATGGCAGGCTACAAGTCTAAAAGAAAAATGAATGGTACAGAATGGCAAGGATTAAGTGTTAGTCCAAGTATGTTAGAAGAGGATTTCTTATAAATATGACACTTGATTGCAATTATTATATAAAACTATTACGCGAGAAGATTATATATAAAAAGTTATATAAATAGCTGTAATCACATGTCATAGTAATAATTTTTAAGAGTGTGGATAAATTTGTGTGGATTTTATGCAAGAAAAGAAAATCGAACAAAGATTAGTAAAAGAAGTAAAGTGTGCAGGTGGTAAATGTTGGAAATTCGTATCACCTGGTACAGATGGAGTTCCAGATAGAATTGTATTACTTTATAAAGGTAAAGTAGGATTTGTGGAAGTAAAGCAAAAAGGAAAAAAGTTGAGACCTATTCAAGAAAAAAGAAAAAAAGAATTAGAACTATTAGGCTTTAAAGTATTTGTATTAGATGACATAGAAGATATAGGAGGTGTTATAGATGAAATACAGTCCATATAATTATCAGGCATATGCAACTAAATTCATAGAAGAAAATGAAACTGCTGCACTGTTTTTGGATATGGGCTTAGGCTAGGTAAAACAGTAATTACGCTAACAGCGATAAGGAACTTATTAATTGAAGGAACTGTAAATAAAGTATTAGTTATAGCACCTTTAAGAGTTGCCAAATGTACTTGGCCTGATGAAATAAACAAATGGGAACATTTAAGAGATATTACATATAGCGTAGCAATAGGAACAGCAAGTGAAAGAACAAAGGCAATTAAAAAAAGTGTAGATATAGTAATAATTAATAGAGAAAACTTGGATTGGATGATTAATAAAAGTGGAGTTTCATTTAACTTTGACATGATAGTAATTGATGAGTTATCAAGTTTTAAATCATATTCATCAAAAAGATTTAAAGCATTATTAAAAGTAAGACCGCATGTTGCAAGAATAGTTGGCCTAACAGGTACACCATCATCAAATGGATTAATGGATTTATGGGCTGAATTTAGAATACTAGATTTGGGAGAAAGATTAGGAAGGTATATATCAAGATATAGATTGAAATACTTTGTTCCAGATAAAAGAAATGCCAACATAATATTTACATATAAGCCATTACATAATGCTGAAAAAGAAATTTATAAAGAAATATCAGATATTACAATATCTATGAAAGCAATTGATTATCTTGATATGCCAGAAAAAATTATAAATGAAGTTGTTGTAGAACTAGATAAAAATGAGCGATTAATTTATGATACATTAAAAAAACAAATGGTTGTAAACATTAGTGACATAGAAGAAATAGATGCAAAAAATGCAGCAAGCCTTTCAGGAAAACTATTACAAATGGCAAATGGAGCAGTATATACAGATGAAAGAGAAGTATTAAAAATTCACGATAAAAAATTGGACGCATTAGAAGACTTGATTGAACAAGCAAATGGTAAACCAGTACTAGTTGCTTATTGGTTTAAACACGATAAAGAAAGGATAATGAAAAGATTTAAAGTACGTGAAATTCTTACTGAAAATGATATTAGAGATTGGAATAATGGAAAAATAGAAATAGGTATAATTCATCCTGCATCAGCTGGTCATGGTCTTAATCTTCAACAAGGAGGATCAACACTAATTTGGTTTGGATTAACGTGGAGTTTAGAACTATATGAACAAACTAATGCAAGACTTTATAGACAAGGCCAAAAGGAAACTGTTATTATTCATCATATAATTGCCAAAGAAACAATAGATGAAAATATTATAAAAGCATTAGAAAGAAAAGGAAAAGTTCAAGATGCATTGATTAATGCGGTAAAAGCAAATTTAAAAGAAAGGAGTAAAACCAATGATTGATGAAGAAAATGATCCATATCATTTGCTAGCAGAAGCAATTATAGAAGGAGCAATTAAAGATTATTTAAGATCATATAAAGCTAAGATTAGATTTGAAAATAAAATTAATGAATTAAACACAAAAATTAATTCGTTAAAACAAGAGTCAAGAATTAATCAAATTAATATGACAATAGAAAAATTAAAGATAAAATTGGACATAGAAGAAAAAGAAATAGACTCAATTGAATCATTTATTAATTCAAATTGGTTTAACTTTCTTACAAAGCGGGATCCAGATAGATTACTTGAAAAGCTAAAAGTGGAGGTAGAAAAGTATGAAAGCAATCGAATTTCTAAAACAGCCAAGCGTAATATTAAATAAAATTAAATACCTCGAACTAGAGCTTGAAAGATATGAAGTTATGATGAACTCGTGTAAAGTTGCACAGTATGACATCGAGAGAGTATCACAATCACCAAATCGTGATAGTAGAAATATGAGAGGTCTTGAAAAATACTATGAAACAGAAGCAAAGATTAAAGAAGCAAAAAAAGAACTTAATGATGCAATTAATAAATTAAATCAAACTATTGAACAAGTAGATAATTATGAATTGAAGTTATTACTTAAATATCGTTATGTGGATAGAATAACTATGGAAGAGATTGTAGACAAATTCTTTGTATCTTATGCAACAATAAAAAGGTGGCATAAAGAAGCATTAAAAGAAATTGAAAGTATAATAAATAAAAATGAGCCGTCGTGAGCCCCCGTGAGCCGTCGTGAGCCCCTGTGAGCCCCTGTGAGCCGTCGTGAGCCCCCGTGAGCCCCTGTGAGCCGTCGTGAGCCATTGCAATCCATAGTGTTTTGTGATATAATATAATTGCGAAGAAATATATAAACAACACAAAGCTTTCAAGAAATAATACTTGAAGGCTTTTTATTAAATAAAAAATATAAAAAGTGGAGGTGGCAATGTATGCCAACAAAGCCAAAGAAACCATGTTCATATCCAGGCTGTCCTAAACTAACTAATGATAGATACTGTGAACTGCATCAAAAGAAAAGAACAGAAGAATATAATAAGTACGAACGTGATAACTTCACTAAAATCTTTTACAACTCTAAAAAATGGCGAATTATTAGAAAAAGGCAATTAGAAGCACACCCATTTTGTGAAGAATGTTTAAAGAATGGAAAAAGAACAAAGGCAATAGTGGTCGACCACATTATTCCAATCAAAAAAGGAGGAGATATGTACGATTATACAAATCTTCAAAGCTTATGTGCTAGTTGTCATTCTAAAAAATCAGTTTTGGAAGGAAGCCGTTTTGGAAAAAAATGTTTTTGAAAAATTTAAAGGCAGGGGGAGTTGAACCTTAAAAAATCGTTCATAGGTGGGCGGGCGCGCAGTCTCACGCAAAAAATCGCGAAATCAAAAAATCAAAAAGAAATCAAATGGAGGTAGTAATGGGAACTAGAGGTGGATATAGACCAAATGCAGGTAGAAAGAAAAAACCTGTTGAGCAAAAAATCCTAGAAGGCAATCCAGGAAAGAGAGAAATCCAAATAGTAGAATTTGGCGAAAATGCTTGTGTCTTACCACAAACACCACCAGACTATCTGTCAGATAAAGCAAAAGAAATTTATATCAAAGTTTATAATTGGCTTTTGTCTATAGATTGTATAAAAGGCATACTTCCTTATAACCTAGAGGAGTATGCCTTTTGTAAAGCCAGGTGGATGGAATGTGAAGAAATGAATACAAAACATGGACTGCTTGTAAAAGATAATAATGGAAAGCCAATGCCTAGTCCTTTTGTTGGAATGGCCCAACAATATCTAAGACAAACAAATGAAGTATGGAATAAAATTTATATGGTAATTAGAGAAGCAAAACTATCAAAATGGGATGGTACAAATCCTAATGATGATATTATAGAAGTATTACTTGGAGGAAAGAAATGAAACGAATTTATACAGCAGAATCAGTAACAAGTGGTCATCCAGATAAATTAGCTGACTTAATAGCTGATAGTATTCTTGATGAATGCTTAAGTCAAGATAGCGAAAGTAGGGTTGCTTGTGAAGTAATGTTATCATATGATAAATGTATATTAGCAGGAGAAATTACTACTAAAGCAAAAGTCGATTATATTGAAATTGCTAAAGAAGTAATTAAAAATGTTGGTTATGATGAAACTTCAATTGAATATGAATCAAGAATACATAAGCAAAGTACAGATATAAATAATGCGGTATCAAAGAATGAACAAGGTGCAGGAGATCAAGGAATTGTATATGGTTATGCAATTAAAGAAACAGATAGCTTTATGCCTCTTCCAATTACACTTGCTAACAGAATAATTAGAAGACTTGAAGAGGTAAGAAGAAAAAATATAATAGAAGGACTTTTACCTGATGGAAAAAGTCAAGTATCTATCGAATTTGACGATGAAAAAATTATTGGAATAAAGTCAATAATAATATCAGCACAACATAAAAAATCAAAGAATGTAAGTGAGTTAAAACAAGAAATTAAAAATTTAATAATTGACTATGTTTTTGAAGATTATGATTTATCAAATACTGAAATTTTAATTAATCCTTCAGGAAGATTTGTCTTGGGTGGTTTTAAAGCCGATACAGGTTTAACTGGAAGAAAATTAATGGTTGATACATATGGCGGAAGAAGTCATCATGGTGGTGGTGCATTTTCTGGAAAGGACCCGAGTAAAGTTGATAGGTCAGGAGCATACTTTGCAAGATACATTGCAAAAAATATTGTGGCAGCAGGACTTGCTTATGAATGCGAAGTAGCATTATCATATGCAATTGGAGTAAATAAACCTACAAGTATCGATATAAATACATTTTATACTAATGTAGTTAAAGAAGAAGCAATATTAGAGGCAGTTAAAAAAGTTTTTGATTTAAGAGTATCATCTGTAATAGAAAAACTAGATTTAAAATGTCCAGTATACAGTCAAACGTCAATTGGTGGTCACTTTGGAAAAGAATATTTTTTATGGGAAAATACCGACAAAGCACAAAAGTTACTTGATGTATTAAAAGAATAATCTTAATGCTTGCTATTAATTAAAAAATAAGATATTGTTTTGATGAAAGGAGAATGATTTATGAAGAAAGAAATAATAATTGAATATGATAAAACAAAAGAAAGTGGTAATATCTTCTTCATCTTAGCAATGGTTCGCGAGGAATTAATAAAAAATAGAAGGATAGATGAATTTAACAATTTAAGAGATAAAGTATATGCATCAAAAAGCTATGAAGAAGCTTTACAAAACATTTCAAAAGTTGTTACGCTAAAAGAGAAAAACTGTTAAAAAAAGTGTTCTTTTATTCTCATTTCACTAGCTATTAATAATTCTTTGTGGTATTGTTTTGTTGCAAAAAGCAAAAGGAGAAACAAACACATGAAAACACAAAGATTTGGAATCGAAATTGAATTAACAGGAATCAAAAGAATGGAAGCTGCTAAGGTAATAGCAAAATACTATGGAACCATAGAAGAATATGTTGGTGGAGCATACAATGCTTATGAAATACCGACAGGAGATGGAAGAAAATGGAAAGTAGTAAGAGATTCAAGCATACAAGCAGAAACAAAGAATGGAAATAGTGGAACGGACGAAATGAAAACAGAAGTAGTTAGTCCTATATGTAAATGGGAAGATATTGAACATATTCAAGAACTAGTAAGACAATTAAGACATAAAGGAGCTATAGCAAATAAAAGTTGTGGAATACATGTACATGTTGATGCTTCAATACATAATGCTCGATCAATCAGAAATATAGTAAACATCGTGTCAAGTAAAGAAGATATATTATTCAAAGCATTAAATGTAAGCATAGAAAGAGAAGCTAGATGGTGTAAAAAAACAGAAAACGACTTTATTGAAAAGATGAATAAAAAGAAACCACAATCTACTAATCAAATAGAAAGAATTTGGTATAGTGGTGAAATATCAAGAGCTAGAAATCATTATGATATTTCAAGATATCATGCATTAAACTTACATGCGATATGGCAAAAAGGAACAATAGAATTCAGATGTTTTAATGGAACAACACATGCAGGAAGAATAAAAACATATATTCAATTATGCCTAGCAATAAGTCATCAAGCAATAATACAAAAAGCATCATCAGCAAGAAAAACCAAATCAACAAATGAAAAATACACATTTAGAACATGGTTACTAAGACTTGGTATGATTGGTGAAGAATTCAAAACAGCAAGAGAGTTCTTACTAGAAAACTTAGATGGCGACATAGCATTCAAGACTGGTCGCCCTCAAAGTATAATAGCATAAAAAGAAAGGATAGAAAAAATGAGTAAATTATATGTAGCATATGGTAGCAACTTAAATATAATGCAGATGGGCTATAGATGCCCTACTGCAAAAGTTGTTGGAATTGGAAAAATAATAGATTATAAATTGACCTTTAGAGGTGTAGCAACAATTGAAAAAGAAGCAAAAAAAGAAGTTCCTGTAGCTGTATGGGAAATAAAAGAAAATGATGAAAAAGCATTAGATATTTATGAAGGATACCCGACTTTATATAGAAAAGAAATTATTGAAGTAGTTATGAAAGATAAAGTCATTAAAGGAATGGTGTATATTATGAATAGAGGAATACCGCACTTGCCTACAAGAAAATATCTTGAAGTAATTAAATCAGGGTATAATGATGTTGGATTGGATCTATCATATTTAAAGGAAGCCTTGGAAGATACCAAAGATAGAATGTAAAGAAATAAAAAATGTGTTTGTTTGGAAGAGTTTGTGTGCTCTTCCT